>Ga0209427_10001774_pt1 | contig 25074 bp, 23 predicted proteins | sample DeeMarSWOR136_30_FD_187465 | JGI IMG/M metagenome (GOLD analysis project Ga0209427, IMG submission 187465) | Marine sediment microbial communities from White Oak River estuary, North Carolina - WOR-1-36_30 (SPAdes) (version 2) | ecosystem: Environmental > Aquatic > Marine > Intertidal zone >...
AAGGAACTAGTATCATATCCTAGAGATAAAAACGAGATTTTGATTGATATCGCATTTGAGAAATCCTTCAGGTTTTTTCTTGACTATTATTACCAATATCAAAAATAAATCTATTTTCCAATTCTTTTACAAGAATATTCAAATTATCCTCTAAATTATAATCGCATATTATTTCAAGTGGTTCCTCTATATTATTTAAACTCTTTATGCTATGAGAATCGCATCCTATAGCAACAGGAATATTGGTTTCTTTTAATCTATCGAAGAATATTTGGTTTTTACGTGCGTAAAAATTAGGGTAACTTGGATTGAATTCAAAATAAATATTAAATTCCTTAAGAAATGACATTAATATATCAAGATTCTCATAAATGAAATAAGAAGGATCAAAATGTGCTAATCCTAAAATAGGGAAGTTCCCTATATTTTTTGAGGTTCCTCTCCAGAAGTTAATTATGTTTTTAACAAAAGCTATGCCTTCAATGTTTTGAAGATATTCAAATAGGATCAAGTCAAACTTATCAGGTTTAATTAATTTAATAAACTTCTCAGAACTTGAGAGGTCGATTTCAATTCCTTTAAGGATAGCTAACTTTTTTTTTTTATCCCTCACGTAATTCTGACAAATCGATATTTCTGTTAAATATTCGTTTATTTTATCCCAATCTTTTAGTTTTGAAACCCATTCCTTCCATGAATCTGTAAAATGATCGGTTATCGCTATAAAATCTAAATTCGTTAATAATGCTCTTTCAACAATCTGCTTGATATTATTTTTCCCATCAGAGAAATTTGAATGAATATGAAGATTAATACGAGGGAAATTCATTTTCATATTTACTTTCTCTTAAATAGATTGAATTAAAAAATTTTTTTTTATATTCCTAAGCTTTTTGTTTCTCGATTTAAATATAGACTAATTATACCCCCAAATAACAAAGTTGTCCCAAAAAAGAGTAAAAATGAAATAAAAAGAAATTCAGCTGTTTTTGAAGGGATATCTGTACTACCAAAGACAATTTTGTCTATTGAAATAATATCTAAAGTAAATAAAGTAATTAAGAAAAAAGTGAATAATGAAGATGCTAATTGAATAATGCTCATTATTAAATTAGTATAATATATACCTCTTGCTTTAGTTTTTTTCAATTCTATTATAGTTCCAATTCCAATATCGATTGCTACTTCCTTCTTGTTAATTTTCTTTATAAAATAATATACCAATTCCTTAAGAGGAAATATGTCAAAGAATATTGTAGCAACAGAAAAGATGCAGATAAATATTAAGATACGAAGTAGCACATAAGTAAAAACCGGAGATGAGACATTACTTAAATTATTTATGATCCAGATGAAAATACCCATAAGAACAAGGGCAAAAAATTTCAAACCTGCTAGAGTAAAGACTATTGAATGTCGATCCGCAATTGTTAATAAATAATAAGTAATCCCAATAACGAAAATAACTATTCCTAAAAGAACGGCGTTAATATTTAGGGCAAAAGCAAAAATCAAGCAGCTGGAACCAACAATTAATGGTAAATAAGGAAAAAATGGGGCTTTAAATGGACGATCTAATTCTTTTCTCTTGTATCTAAGGTTAACTGCAGCAAAATTCACGAAGGCTAATCCAAAGAAGTATATAAAAGTTGTAATATTCGCTGTGAAATCTATATCCGCTAATATTAATGCCAAAATTGTAATTAATATTGCTATTCCTGTTGTAATTATTAATATAAAAGTAGGGACATTTGTTTTTTTATTTACTTTCAAAATTTTCTGTGACACATAGTGATCTCTTGCCAATGCTTGCATTACGGCGACTGCTGATCCTAAAGCCGCATTCATTGCAATAAAGGTCGAAATTGTAGCTGCTATACCCATTAACAAGTACCCTGGAAATCCTAATACATCATTAAGGATTAATGCTAAGAAAATTGGAGACTCATCTGGATTATTACCAATATTAATCATAGATACTGTTGTAATTAGTAGATAAATTGCAAGCGTAATTAGTATCGCAAAAATATTTGTTTTGGGTATATTTCTAGAAGGATTTTTCAGATCAGCATTTAAATAAGCTAAATTTGAAGTGATACTAGTAAAAAAAATGAACAAGAATGGAAACATAAGTATTATACTTAGAAAATTCGTATCCGAGGTTAAAAAATCTGTATTAAAATTCGATGCATTTGTAATTGGAGCAAGTAGAAATCCCGATATGATAAATATACTGAAGATAATCAATAGTATAACAGTTAAAGAAATAAAAGTTCTTAGTGCTATTCTCTGAGTTCTAAAAACAACAATAGCTGTAAATAATATTGATAATATTGCTATAATAATAAAGAGATTTTTCATTATAGGTAATGGAAAAAATGCTTCAATAACCACAACAAAAGCTTGAGCAGAAAAGGAGAATGTAGCTATGTTAGCAATCCATAAAAAGAAACCTATTGTGAATGCTAGAAAACCTCCCAATGCTTCTTTACTAAAGTTGTAAGCGCCCCCAGAAACGGGTAAACTGGTTGATAATTCACTATAATTTAAAGCGGTGATGAAAATTAAAATACCTCCTAAAATTAAGCTGACAAAAACTCCAGATTGTGCTTGACCTATAGCTGTACCTAATAAAATAAAAACGGAACCACCAATTCCACATCCAATTCCATAAAGGATTCCCATTGATAACGTAATCGTTCTTTTAGGAACAATTATTTCTTGTTCTTTTTCAGTCAAACCTAAATCATTAAAATAGTATTATTAAATTAATTTCAAATGTATTTATAAATTAATAGAAAGGTAAATTACGATTTTTCAAGGTGGAATATACCAGATATAATAGATAAAATAGCTCCAATTAGTAAGAAAAAAACCATTAAAAAGTTATTTATATTTACTTCCCCTAATTCTATTGCATTAAAAAATACACCTATTGCCCAAATTATAAAAAATATTCCTGCGCCAATTAAAATTCCACCAAAGAATTTTGAAGCTCTATAAATAGCGGATAATATTTCTAATCTGTGAATTCGACTCTCTTTATCTCTAATTTCTTTTTCTTGATTCTCTAATTCCTCTTTTAATTGTTGAAGTATGTTTCGAGAGTCATTTGTGCTACTCTCAATTGCCTCTTTAGCTTTTTTTAGTTTTTCATGGTCTAATTCCATACGTTTTAATTTTTCTTTTATCGCATCGAGTCGTTCCTCTCTCTCAAGATATTCTGTATTTGAAGTTTCTATATCTTTTTTTAAATCTTCGAACCTCTTTTCATTCGCATCAATTAAATTTTGTTTAGCAATTAGCTGTTCATCTAAGGATTCAATGGTATCTTTAAGCTCTTGAATTCGAGATTCAATGTCAATTAACTGTTGTTGTTTATCTGTTAGCTGAATTTTATATTTAGCAAGAAGTTCTTCATAAGTTTCTCTCTGTTTTTCCATTTCAGGAAATCCATTATGATATTCTTCAAGTTTTTGTTCTATTTCCCTTATCCGATTTTCTTTTTTCTCAATTTGTTCTGTTAATAGTTTTCTTTCTTCTTCTTTTGCCTCAATTTCTGAATTAGAATGTTCCAATTCGACTTTGTTTTTATTAATATAAAACCTTAAAGTTTCATTTTCAGCACTTTGACTTTTTATTTTTTTCTCTAAAGTCTCCAATTCCTCCTTTTGTTTCTCCAGTTTTGCTTCTTTTTCCAATATTTCTTGATTGAGCTTTGAAATTTTGTTTCTTAATTCTTCCTGAGATGAAACTTTCTCTTTTACAGAATCAGTTAGAACAATTAGATCAACCTGTCTGCTCTCATATGTTTTTACTAGTTGTTCGTTATTCCTTAATAGTTCTTTATATTCCAAATCCAGAATATCTTTACTTTCCTTTGTAATTTCAAAACGTTCTTCCAAATTTTTCATTTCTTCTGTTTTTTTATTGTACTTCTCTTCAAGAGTAGAAATTGTTTCTTCTATAGCAGTTAAATATTCTTCTTTATCATCAATTTTCTTTGAGATATTTTCAAGCATAATTTGTGCTTCTTTTAATTCCTCACTAATTTGTTCTCCTTCTTTCACACTTATTTCTTTTTCTTCTTCTGTAGCTCCATTAGTAATTGTTTCTGAGATATTTTCAATACTATTTTCAAAAGTTCTTAATTTTTTATCTATCATATCTCTGGAATTTTTTGCTTTTGATAAAAATTCCTTATCTATCTTCTCAATTTCCTTTTCTGATTTGCTTTCCTTATCTTCTCCATCAAGTTCGTTGGTCATTATTTCACGTTTTTGAATATTGGAATTATAATATCTTTGACTCATTTAAAATTAGAATTAGAAAGTATAAAATTTATTTATTGTGATTGTAGATTTGCTTAAATATGTGTCGATTTAAATAATCGATCATTTATTCCACATTTAATACGAATAAGTATCTTATGAAATATACTCAATTCAAATATTTAAATTTTAATCTTTTCTCATATAGTTCTCTGGAAAAGCTCAGAATCAATAAAAAAATTTAAATAGACACTTATTTTTTTTTTTTTGGAATCTTTCTAAAATGGGGTCATTGAAGTATTTTAGTTTGATTTTATGATAACAATAAAATTTTATCTAATATTCCTGTTCGAAATGATTCAGTTACCCCTCCTAAATATATGTATTCTCAATAAAATAACTGAATCTGTTTCTATTCTATTAAAATATAATGAAAATTATTTTTATTGGATTATGTTAATAGGATTATGGCAGTTTAAGGTTTAATGCCTCTAATCATTCATAAAATTTTCTTATTATCTCTGAGGAAGGATAAAATTAACGTATAATTTTATTATCATAAATAATTATCCATTAATTTAATAACTTCTTCATAAGTCGTATCTGGCATAGGTCCAAAATGTTCTACTTTTTTTGCTCCAACAATATTTGCAAATCTGGCGGATTTCTTCAAATCCCATCCAGCTAAATAGCCTACAATGAAAGCACCACCAAATGAGTCTCCAGCTCCAGTTGGATCAATCTCATTAACTTTGAATCCCTCTATATTAGCACCATTTGGATTATCTTTGGTAAAAATTGTACATCCTCTTTTCCCTTGTTTTAATACTATTACTTTAGGACCAAAAGTTAGCAATTTCTGACAGGCTTCAATTGAATCATTCATTCCTGCTAACATTTCAGCTTCATCTCCACTTGGAAATAAAATTTCTGTCATTTCTAAAACAGGTTTACAAATTTTTAGTATGAGCTCAAAATCAAGTAGTTCTGGTCTCAAATTTGGGTCAAATGAAATTATTACGTTTGGATTTTTTCCTTTAGCTATTCTTATCGCCTTATAACATGCTTCACGCGAATTTTCACTTATTGAAAGAGCACTTCCCATAATATGTAGGCATTTTATATCTTCAAAATAGTAATCATTAATATCTGAAGGTGTTGTTTCTCCAGCCGCTCCCACAGCGAATATAAATTTGCGAGAGCCATCTGAATTATATTGATTAAAAGCGATCCCTGTAGTCTCATTATCTGAAATTCTAATTTGGGATACATCAACTCCATCTTTTTGTAATTTTTCAATTATACTAATCCCAAATTCATCATTCCCCACAACGCCAATAAAACCTGAAGTTAAATTAAATACTTTCCCCATACGAGTTGCTGAGCTAATAAAAATAGCGGGAGCCCCACTTGGGAAAGGTCCTTTATATGTAGCACCAACAACCTTATGTGGTGTATCTAATTCTGTTCGCATAATTTCAACTAATAGTTCTCCAAGTGAAATTATATCTGGAGTCATCTGTATACCAATCCTCTTATGAAGTTTTTTCTTATTTTATTATTTAATATATTGAATTTTAAATAAAATTAGGTATCCAGATTATGATTAAGTAATAGAAAATTTGAAGGATAAAAAGGATTAAGATAGATTAATTTTATTTTATAAGAATTCTAATTGAATAGAATGAGATTTTATACACTACTTTACAAATCTTTGACGAAACGAATCAATTGTATTTGATATTTCGTTTAAATGAATTTTTAATTCTTTAGGATTTGTTTGCTTTAATTTATCTATATTTCCTATGACTTCTTTAAGTTCTTCAATCCATAGATTCATTAATATTTCTCGTTCTTTATTTTTACATGCTAATTTAATCTCATCGTTAATCCATTCTTTAGCACTTTCGAAAATTTGTTTTTTAAGTACATCTATGCTTATTTTGACTAGATCTTGTTGACTTTTAAGATCTTCTAGTTCTGGTTTAAGGTTGTTTTTGAATTCAATACTATCTTCCTCAAATTTCTTTAGCATATCTCTAAGTATTTCTTCTTTTGTATCAAATTCCTCTTTTATTTTCTGGAATTTTAGAGAAAAATCATCATTTACTGCTTTTATACTATTAATAATGATTTTTATTTTATCCTCTACATTCAGGATTTGATCATTAAGATTCTTATCAAGTTTGGTTGAAGTATTTGCCAATTCTTCTTTTAAATTTTTATTATTTCCTTCTATTTTAGTATTGAGATTATCATATTTATCTACTAACTCTTGATCAAAAATATTAGTAATGTCTTCTATTTTTTTATTGATAACATTAATTTGATTATCTAAGCTTTTCTCAAGTCTGTTGATTTTATCACTTGAAGCTTGCTCTAGTTTGTTAATTTGATTAGTAATATTTTGATCAAGTTTATTGATATCATTCTCGATTTTCTGTTCTATTTTCTTCAATTGATCAGTTAATCTCTTCTCAGATTTATTCACAAGATCAAGAGTATTTTGGTTAAGCGTTTTTATCTGTTGATTCAGTTTTTGATCAATTTTTTTTATTTGATCTTTTAAAATCTGGAAATCCTTTGTTAGTATTTCTTCAGGATTGGAAACTTTTATCACCTATTTTTTATTAAATATTATATATTTTATTTTGATGATTTGTATCTTGAATCTCGGCTTCTTGAATTTCATTTTTGAGTTGGGAGCGAATTATCATTAATTCGTTCTCCTCTCTATTCAATTTTTGGATTAAATCAAGATTTTGCTCAAAATTCTTTATTGATGTCTTTAATAGATTTTTTAAGTTATCAATCACATCACTAGTTGATTTTATACTCAATTTTTTAATGTGAGTTAAAGTTTTATCTAATTCAGATAAATCTATTAAAAATTGATCGTGAATATTGTCTTTCTGCTGTCCAACTTTAAGTAATTCTTGTTGAATAAATTCGTGATACTTTAAATCACTTTTATCTTTTTCAAGAGAACCTTCTGCTTTAGTTTTAGGTATTGATTTAAGCTTTTCCAAAACTGAATCAATAGATTTTAAATTTATTATATTACTCTTTAAAGCCTTTTCATCTTTCCCTATTGATTTTAAAAACAGATTGGCAGAATCTTCCTCAATAAGATCAGGAGCTAATAATTCTGCTCTCTGTAGATATCTATAGATTAATTGTTCAAAAGATTCTCTGATATTTACACCAGTTTTAGCAGATATTAACATAAACTGATCTCTATCATTAAAATATTCTTGGAGGGTATCTTTAATCCCTTTATCTACAGCAAATAAATCCAATTTATTTCCTACAAAGATAGATATACATTCTTCCGAGGAATTACTCATTTTTTCCTCAAATTCTTTTTTAAGATTCTTTAATGTGTTTTTTGGTTTAGTTAAATCAAAGACTAAAAGAGCTAAATCTGTATTAGCATAATAGGCGGGATTATAGGGATTGAAGGATTTCTGTCCCCCCACATCCCAAATAGTCAATCTAATTATTTTTGATATTTCTTTTACAATATATTCTTTTCTAAACGTAACACTTCCAATTGTTGGCATATATCTCTCAGAAATTTCTTCCCCAACAAATGTATTTATTATCGATGATTTTCCTACTTCTCCTTCTCCAAGAACTATTAGCTTAAGGTTAATGGTGTCATCCAATTGTTATAACACCTAGATTAATTATAGATATATCTATGTAAAAAATTTGAAAAGTGTCCCAATCGATTATTAAATTCAATTTAATTCTTAAAAACAAAATAGATTACATATATTTATATTTATTTAGCTAATCTATAGAGTTGAATAATAAATCCTTTAGAAATTGGATTTAACATTGCTATGAAATTTAAATTTTTAGAAATGTTAAAAATAGACCAAAGAAACCGATTTCATATAATCTTCAACTGTTTCTTAAATATCATTAAATACTTATATTATTCTTTTTCTTATTCTATAATATTTTATATAAAATTTCTAATGCAAACATGAATACAAAAAAAAAAATCAAATTAATTTCTGAAATTTTGGATAGATATGATGATGGTGTTTGTTTTTACTGTGGTAGCACCCTAAATGGTGCTATGGAAGATGAAGATTTTGATGACGGTTATCCTGATGATTGGTGCCCTGATTGCTGTAAAAGTATTGACCCTAACGATGATTGGGAAGAAGCATGCCTTCTTGCGATTGATAAAGTTATCCATGATGAAAAATTTGAACCATAGTTATTGATAATTATTGTCAATATTGTCCCGTGGATATACGTAAAGAAAGGAATTAGTTGTGAGAAAAAATGTGGTAGGAACGAGTAGTTCAGGAAAAACCTCCTTCAGCAAGAAATTATCTAGTATATTAACTATGCCCCATATCTAAATAGAGACCTTTTATTGAGGACCAAATTGATATGCTTCTAGTTATGAAGATTTTTGCACGATTCCATTTTATTTTAAGCAATAAAATCGTATAGGAAGGTCAGAAAAAATATGAAGCATTAATTAAATCAGATAATTATTCGAAAACTAATTGAAATCGCTAAATTTTTCCTTGACAAAAACATTCTGACGAGTTTGAAATTTCTTCTCCACAGGGACAAAATTTAGGGTGCGAATATTTAGCACAAATTCTATTTATTGTATTGCATGAGAAAAGCAAGTTAAATTTTTCACTTTCATTATGGGCATCCTTGGGAGTTAATCCCAATTCATGATGTAAAAGCAATTCAAGTAATCGGGCGTGGCGAATAAGTTCAGCACCAAGATTTTTTCCTTGTTTTGATAGTATAACTGGTTTATATCGTTCATAAATAACGTATCCATTTTCCTCTAACCTTTTTATGCAACTACCAATTGTAGAATGTGGAAATTTAAGAACTTTAGCGAGATCTCCAACCTTTAGACGTTGTGGGGTGATGTATATCCTTTTTAGAACCTTATAATCTAACTCTAACATTTTATACAATATAAAATATTTTAATGATTGTGACCTCCTAATGTTAGTAAAACATACATTAAGAGAATCCCAACAACAATAAATAATAATTGACGAACACTGTATTTTAGATCAGTATGTTGATGCAGATCAGGTGTCAGATCAGATAAAGCAATATAAATAAAACTGGATGCTGAAATTGCTAAGATGAAAGGAACTACTGAGGTAATTGCACCCAATATAAAATATCCAATTATAGCTGCCGGTATCGTTGTGGAACTCGATATAAGATTATAAATAAATGCTTTTTTTCTTGAATATCCGGAGTGAATTAAAATACCAAAATCCCCCGTCTCATGAGCAAGTTCATGAACCAATATTGTGAATCCCGTACTTACACCAAGGGCTGCACTTGTTAAAAAAGCAGTCGCAATCACTATTCCATCTGTCAGATTATGCAGTGAATCACCTAGGAGGATAATGGGACCTGACGCATGAGAATGAACTTCACATTCTTTATTTCTGCAATTTCTCCAAATAATAATTTTCTCCATAAAAAAGAAAAACAATATTCCTCCTAAAACAAATGGCATAATCAAATGTGGTTCTCCACCTAATTCTTCTATAGCTTCTGGAATTAGTCCTAAAAGTGCGGCTGAAAGGAGAATTCCTGTAGCAAATGAAACAAGAATCGGGATAAGCATTTTTTGATAATTATCTCCCAAGAAAAGAAACGCTCCCGCCACTGTTATCGCGCCAATACTACCTAAAATACTAAATAAAATTATCCAAAGAAGAATCTTTTTTTTTCACTTAGTTTATATTTTAAATTGATTTATTTAATAATTTCAAAAAATATAAAATTTACGATCCATCGTAAATTTTAGATCATTTTTAACTTAACTTTCTCACTGAGTAAATTAATTTTATATAGACTAAAAAATTCAAAAAACTAGAAAACTGAATAATGGCGATATAAATAATAGAAAATAATAAAAAGTATAAAAAGGAAAATCAAGAAGGACGATTTACACCGAGAATAATATTGTCTCTTTCAATAATAGGAATTTTTGCTGCCCTTATATGTATTCTTACTATGATAATTTCTATTCCTATTCCAGCAACCGAAGGTTTTATTAACATTGGAGATGCTGGAGTAATGATTTGCGGATTATTATTTGGCCCTTTAATTGGAGCCTTTTCTGGAGGAATCGGTTCTGCTCTTGCTGACCTATTTTTAGGATATACTATCTACGCCCCAGGAACTTTGATAATTAAGGGTTTAGAAGGTTTTTTCGTGGGTTTGATTGCAAATCCCAAAAGATTTTACAATAAGTTAAATTATCGAGATATTTTAGCTGTTTTGGTGGGAGGTTTCACAATGGTTTTTGGATATTTTTTTTATGAAATAATCATTTATGGAATTCCAGCTGCATTATTTGAATTCATTCTAAATGCAATATTTCAATTTGGATTAGGCGCAGGAATCGCATTAGTATTTATAGGTGCTGCACGAAAGGGAATTATTGATAATTTACCTCAAGTTTTTGATAAAATTTTTGATGTTGGTGCTCCTAAAGTAGATTAGATTTTAAAAATTTTATATTCAGATAAATTATTCTAAATTGCTTATTAAATATCAAAAAAATGGGTAATTATGTAATTAAAAAAATAAACTAGAAATTTGAATATACCATAAATTTGGTTCCTGAACCAAGACTGTAAATTTCAAACCTTTTTCCTCGTTTTGTTTCAGCAAACATCTGTATCATAGGGAAAAGATAGATTTGAGTAGTAATTTGGGCATCTTTATCTTTTTCATAAGCTTTATAATCATTCCCAGCAGAGCCTATTGTTTTTTTAATATTTTTATTCCAATATCCTAGGGACGCCTCTGCTTTTGAGTCTAACTCCTTAAAATCGCTGAATCTAATTCCTTCTACATCTTCAATCATTTTATGAAGATCATCTCCAATTTCTTTTTCATATTTAGTTTGAGCACTACTATGTAATATTGGCACACCTGTAACTACCGTTTGGAATGGTACGGGGAGTTCTTCATATTTATAAAGGTTTTTATGTCCACCACATTCTTTGCAAGGCTCCGTTCTAGTTCCAGTCCCATAACACGCGCCACATGGATAAGTAAATGGCTTTTTTACTTTATTTTGTTCTTCACCAACAAGTACAGTTAAAGTTTCTTCGATTTTGCCAGTGCCTTTACATGTTTTGCACTTATTCTCAAGATAACCTTTTCCTTTACACGTTTTACAGGGAATTGCTTGAATCGATTCAAATTGAGGGACAATTTCATTTCCTTTCCATTCCTCTTTATTAATCTTACCTGTTCCTTTAAATGAATAAAACTGCTCTCTTCCTACTCTGGGAGCAGTTACTGTATTTTCTTCTTTTCCTTTTGGTGCAGGACCGAGAGATTTCTTAACAGCAAAATAGATAGCTGCTTCCTTCATAGTATCCTTTACATATTCAGCCGCACTAATCGCATCCAATGAAAATACAGCACCTTTAGTTCCAAATTCTTTTTCCATTTTCTTGCGATCTGTTCTTGAAGCTCTTTGCTTCCACTTTTCGAAGATATCGTCTAAATTTGGTGTTTTTATCCTTACTGACATATATTCTCACTTATAAAAATAAATTATAAATTTAATTAACTTTATTTAATTGGTTTAGAATTATAAAAATATAAAATAGAATAATTTATATTCTTTATATAGAGAAAATTTAAAAAAAGTATAAAAATAAAAACCATGTCTGCTGAAGAAAGACAATCAGTTGAATACTTTCTTGAATGGATTAAGGGCGGTGCTTTTGGGCAATGGGTTGAGCACTTTCTAAATCAAGGAGATGAAGCAAAATTAAGACAGATCAAGGAAGTCTATGATAAAATCAAACGAGTCTTTGGTTTTTAAATTTCTATTCCTTTTTATTGCCTTATTTCATAGTAGTTTCGTATTGAAAATAGTAAAATTGAAGTGTTTTTTTTAATATATTTTAATTACACATAAACTTGTTAGAAGGTATCATAATTGAACATATCTTCAAGAGATTTTTTTATTGTTTTGGATCGCATAGAACCAAATAAGAAGGATTTGATTTTTGATGTTAATTTCTTTTATCTCAAGAAGTATAAGGAAGAAAATTTCAAATTTTCCTATATCAACGAACCTTTTTTTAGGGGCACAATTCTTCTTGGTTTAGATTTTAAAAACCGCCTTCGTCCATTAACATTTAATAAAATTGAAAAGGATGGTACTATTGCTCCAGTTAATCCTCACCTCTTTAAGAAATTTTTAATTTCAGATAATAACCGATTTATTGCATTTTCAAGCCAATCTTCTCTTGAAAGTCTTAGTCCTATAAATGAAATGCTTAAAAACTTTCAGTTTGCAGAAAAAAAAATAAAAAACCTAACTTTTTGTAAATCGTGTTTAAGGATTCAAAAATTTATTATATTAAATGAAAAGAATCAAATAAAATCCTTTAAAAATCAAATAATATGTTCTGAATGCGCTTATGATATCATTTTCAGACAAGCAAAGCTAAGAGGTTTAATTAATCAAGATCGAATCAATCCAAAGCTAAAAGGCTTCTTTACACATATGATACTAAAATTTAGAGACGTAAAAAAGGTTTTAACTGCATTTCAAGCAGATTTTAATCCCGTTACTAATAAAGATATTACTCTCTATGATATTGAACAAAAATCTCCGATTAGTAAAAAATATTTCAATCAGAAGATTGAAGACTTAGAGATTCCTCATCCCTTAAAAATGGTATTAAGAAAGATGAAATTAGAATATTTATTACCAATTCAAGCTCTTTCAGTTGAAAAAGGATTAATAAGAGAAAATTTAAGCCAATTAATAATGGCTCCCACTTCTGGAGGGAAAACTTTAGTAGGTGAATTAGCAGGTGTCTCAAAAGTCTTAAAAGATAGAAATTCAAAAATGTTATATCTTGTACCAATCGTTGCTTTAGCTAATCTAAGATCAGAAGAATTTAAAGAAAGATATAAACCTTTAAACTTACGAGTCTTTAAAAAGGTAGGTGAATCTTTATTTGATAAAGGTGAAGAAGTTACACCAGAGGATTTAAACAATGCAGATATAATCATAGCTACATATGAAGCAATAGATTTTATCTTGAGAAGTGGAAAAAAATCAGTACTAGGAAATATAGGCACGATTGTTGTTGACGAAATACAAACCTTGATTGATTCAGAAAGAGGCTATTTTTTAGATGGTTTTATTGCTCGCTTAAAATTGTTTTATGATAAAGCTCAATTCTTATATCTAAGTGCAACATTAGGAGAACCAAAACTTTTAGCAGATAAATTAAAATGCAAATTAATAATGTATAACAACAGACCTGTTCCTATTGAGAGACATCTGTTGTTATGCCTTAATGAAGGCCAAAAGTACAAGCATATTTCAAAATTAGTCAAAGATGCTTATATCAAAAAATCGATATACGGATTTAAGGGTCAATCAATAATTTTTACTAACACTAGAAAGAAATGTGAATCGATCGCATCAATTTTGAAAGAAAAGGGGATAAATGTACCTGCTTATCATTCTGGACTCACTAATGAAGAGCGAAAAGTCATTGAAGAAGATTTTCAATCTCAAAAAATTGCAGGAGTAGTTGCAACTGCCGCATTAGCTGCGGGAGTAGATCTTCCAGCAAGTCAAGTAATATTTGAATCCTTAGCAATGGGTATAAAATGGTTAACAGTAGCTGAATTCGAACAGATGTTGGGACGTTCTGGAAGACTAAAAAAACATAATTTGGGGTATACTTATTTATTGGTGCAACCAGGAAAGGTATATTCCCCTAAAATGAAGGAAACTGAAGAAGAAATCGCTATACGATTATTAAAGGGTAAGATTAAAGATTTTGAATTAACGCCAAATGAAAGCAAAAGTCAAACAGAATTATTAGCATTAATATCTATGTTCAATGACGGAATCAATAAAGAAAGTATCTATATGTTTTTCAATCTTTTAATTAATAATAATTATGAGTTAGATTCTATTTTAAAAAAGTTGAATCAGATGAAACTTTTGAGGATTAGAGAGAATTTTATGTATAAACCAACTTATTTAGGGCAAGCTATCGCAAAATCATTCCTTTCAATAGAACAATGTTTAGAAATTATTGAGATGGTAAGAAATAAGGAAAAATCAATTACTAATATTGCTCTTGACCTTCAACCGATTAAAAATGTCTATTTATCTAAAGGAGTAGTAATAGATTTAGCTAAAAATGTGAATATGAGATATCGTAGTAATAATTTATTTAGCGGTAGTGTTCTTTCTCTTATGAATGCTGAGTATGTAAGGAAACGAAAATCATTCTCTAAAGAATTCATTGAATTCATTTCGAAATGGGTAAGGGAAATTTTTAACTGTGATTGTAAAGATTCACCATATTGTGATTGTGGTCGATTAAACCTCGAGAAAATAATTTTAAATTTACGAGTAGAGCAAAAACAAACTATAGAGGATATTTGTAACTACTTTATGGATGAATACAAAATTATAATTCACAAGGGTGATATAATTGGGTATCTTGAAAATTTAATCCATAGCTTAGAGAGCATTAAAAACATATTAGAGGGGAGTTATAATTTAGATCCACAGTATGAAATAGAGGTACAAAACATCCCTAAGCTAATCGAACTGATAAAATATTGAATATAAATCGTTATTTAAATGAAATTAACTGATATGGATTTCTAAAATATCATTATCTTCCAATACATAATCTAGTCCTACCTTTTTACGTTTTTGACGAGCCCGTTCTCTTATAACTATTGCGTGATCAAAAGATTCATAGAAGCTTTTATGAATCTTAATTGCTGCGTCTTTAATAGTTGAATTTTTCTTAATTACTAACGGTTTTTCTGCTATATCTCCTCCAGAACTCATGGTGTAGATTCGTATTTTCTTTAAAAATTTTAAAACTAACTCACCAAAATCTTGAGGGAAATTTTTCGTATGTACACTAGTGCCTATTATTTTTGAGAAGTTATTGGAATATTTTTGCTTTAAACTTTTAAAAGTTTTTTTAGTATGAGGAAGATCTCCTTTTGTTGCTATAATAATAGCTTTTTTATAAACAATGGAAGGATTTAATGCATCAATAATATCATCAAAAGATATAGATCCATAGATTTTAACTATAGCATTTCTCATCCCATTTTCATGAACAATTTCTTTAATTTTTTCTGTAAAGTCTTCAATATCGTCAACATTTTTAGCTTCATTTGATAAATACAAGACCTGAATTTTGTTTGAACCCGTTTTTTGAATTGTTATTGGAGGAGGAGGAGTATTTATTCTGATTTCTGCTTTTGATAATTCATTTAATAGTAGACTCATTTGTTCTTTAAAATCTCTCGAAAGATCCACACATATACAAACCAAATCACAAGACCTAAGCTGTGATAGTATTTCTTTCCCATTTCCTATCCCTTCTGACGCACCTTTCATAATAGATGGCATTTCAACAATTTGAAATCGAATATTATTATAATTATAGATTCCAATTTCAGGAAGTGCCGTAAATTTGCCAATCTTATCTTCTGCTGCTCCCGTTAAGAAATTTAAAAGGGAAGTCTTACCAGTTCCGGGAGTATAATAAGCACTAATCAAAATAATTTGAAGTCCTTCTTTTTTAATTGAAAATGGGCTAACTACCTTTTGAGTAGCTTTTTGTCGCTGCTTTTTATCATCGAGCTCCCGTTTCATCCTAGCAAGACGAGATTTGTTTAGTGCTACAATTTTCTCTGTTGCTTTATGCTTGGGAACTAAAGAAATGAATTCCTCTAGCAACTTTATTTTTAACTCTAAAGATCCTGCATCTAAATATTCTTGGTATTTCGCTTTAGCTGCTGCTCCAATATTTGAACTCAAAAATCAAAACCTGTAGATGTTATTTTTAAAATATGGATCTGAATCTATCTTCTGTTTTTAGTTTTAAATCTCCTAAGATCTCATTTATACGAGATTCAAATTCTTTAAAATATTTAGGTTTTTTGGAAAAGATATCATTCAATGAGTAGCGGTTTAAAAAATAAGTAATGATTTCATGTAATTGCTCTTTAACTACTTGAACTTCTGTTCCTTTTTCAATAATAGCAAATGATAACAATGGTTGTTTGTTTTCGATATCATTACTGGGCATTTGTATCATTTCACAGCAACAGACTAATTTAAAACTTGCTAAGGAAATTACGTTAATATCATCACCAAAAACTTCACTGGTAAAGCTTTCCAATGCAGTTAGAAATCCAGCACGTAAATCAGGATCTAAGATATTATCCGAAGATAAATAATACTTGATTTCAATTAAATGCTTTGTCCCAATAACGATTCCAACTTCTAATATTGCCATTTTTTATGAGTATCTTTGTTCTAATTCTATGCTAGTTTTGATGTTTTTTACCTTGTTTTATAGTAATAATGATACTTTTTATTACTATCTTTTTTTAATCATTCAATTAAATATAATTTTAATTGTTTTTAATTTTATAAAAGCTTATTATAGAATTATGTTTATGTCAGATATCCATTCCTATTTGAGTTTTATAAGCTGTAAAAGTATTTTGGAGCAAATAATGAACTGTAAGTGGACCAATACCTCCTGGAGAAGGAGTAATTCTACCGCACTTTTTATAAACATCCTCGAAATTAACATCTCCACATAATTTTCCATTGACTCTATTGATGCCCACATCGATTATAATTGCACCATTCTTAATTTTTTCTTTAGTTACAAAATTTGGATGCCTTACAGCCACAACTAATATATCTGCTCTTTTCATATGATTTTCAATATTTTTAGTCGATGTATGACAAACTGAAATAGTAGCATTCCGTTTAAGCATCATAAAGATTAAAGGTTTACCAACCAGGTTTGAACGATTAATTATCACTACATCCTTCCCTTTTATTTCAATATTATAGTATTCCAGTAGGGTAATAATTCCTTTGGGTGTACAGGGGGCTAATTTTTCATTATAATCATAAAGATTTCCCTTATTTACAGGAGTTAATCCATCTACATCCTTTTTTGGAGATATATTTTTAATGTACGATAATTTATTAGGTGCTTGGATTTTTGGGAGAGGTAGCTGTAGTAAAATGCCATGTACATCATCATTTTTATTAAGCTTATTGATTTCTTTTATTATCTTCTCCCTTGAACTTTGTTCATCTAACTCCACGATTTCAGATTCAATCCCTACGAAGGAGCTAGTTCTCTTCTTCATATTTAAATAGACTTTTGAAGCGGGATCTTCTCCAACTAGAATAGTTACTAATTTAGGTTTAATATCAGTTTTATCAACTACTTCTTTAATTTTAACTTTCAAAGTTAAATTTAATTTATCTGCTAAATCCTTTCCGTCTAATATTTTATTATTCATAGTTAGATATTTATAATAAATTTAGAATTATAGACATATAAAAATAAGAAAGCCTTATTTGAATTTTTTTTGGTTTTTAGAAAAAAATACTAAATTCTCCTTCTTCGCCAAATTATGACACCTATTACCGCTACTACACCTATACTCGCAAAAATAATAAATAGAGTCCAATAATTAAATTCTACCATAAATACTTCTGCTTTCAATTTACCTAAAGAACCAAATATTTCCAAAGTTTTAAATGCATAATATGAAGAAACTACAGATGACATTAACTGACTAGTTCCTTCTGTTATATCCGCAAAACCACCATCTTGAAAATATTGCCGTGTTAATATCCATTTTACAGTTTGATCTTTATTAAGCACATTTTCATCGATGAGTGAAATCGCGTATATGCAATGGTAAGTACTACTGATTAAGGCGTAATTAGCTGTAAGATCAGGTAGACATCCTCCGAAATTATTTGGATCTGATGGATTTTGTATATAAAAAGAATTTAAGTATATTAATGTCTGACTTTTATTCGCTAAATAATCAACAGAAAAATTTAACGTTTCTAAAAGAGAAACGGCATAATATGTGGTAAGTAAATTAGAAGATAAACTACTATTTCCCCCATATCCACCATCACTATTATTACATAAAATAATCCAGTCTTTGTGAATAGTTTCATTTGGGATAGGTTCATCTATCAAATTGAAAATTTGAACTACAAAGTAAGTTGAACTCATACTTGCTAATGTAGAGCTATTTGAAAATGAAAAACCTCCACTAATTTGTTCAGTTCCATTAATGAATAGATGAATTCTATTTTTTAAATTTAAAAAATTCACATTAGTTGAATAATCTTCATCAATGAAAAATAACGATTTGAGTAAATAATACAAATCATAGAGTACAATATCATCACTATCAAACATACTCTCTAATTCTGTCTCCAATTTTGTTGTAAGATCAGTAGCTTCATGAGCATTTAGATCATAATAATCTAATATTTCTAATGCATAAGCTGTTGCTTCATTAATAGGCTCTCCAGCTCCAACCCCATTTTTAAAACCTTCACCTTCAACCTCAGTGTCATAAAGAAAATCTTTTAAATATGTCTTTCGCGTTTTGCCTAATACAATCGGTATTATATTTAATGTAAATAAAAACACTAGAAATAGAATAGTGAAATACCGATATTTACTCTTCAAATAAAAAACCTAAGCTAAATGAATAAAATTTTAATTTTTTAAATTTACCTTAAAATTAAAAATTATCTATCAAAAGAACTTAATAGTTAGATATCTTTATTTAAAGATATAGAAATTCTTACTCCTATTTTAAATTCTTTAATTTTATAGAATTTCGCTTATATCCCGATATAATAGATCTCTATTTGATTGAAATTGCTCAAAGGTAATAAAAAGATTTTGAAAGGAAGGTAAGCTTCCTAAAATAGCCGCTCCGTTGAAAATAGTAAATTGCAGATTATCTGGCACATAAAGTTTCAAAACTTTACTAGAAGCCTCCATATATTCTGTAAATTCTTGAGCAGGTGTCTTTGTTTTTATAACTTCTGGAATATCTGATTTCTCTAAACTTTCTATTGATCTTCCACAATAAGGACAAAATAAAGATGTAACATCTGCAATCTCTTTATTACAGAAAGGACATATCCCTTTTTTTGGTTCTTCTTTTTTATCTTGAGAAGATAAATCAAATTTTATTTCGGGTAAAACTAATCTTCCCCCACATGAAGGACAAAATTCAATACCAGAAGAAAGATCTACAAATGCTCCACAGTGACTACAGGTCTCTCGCTTTTTCTTGGACATTTCAGCTGCTTGGAGTTGGATTAATTCATTTTTTACAGTTGATAATACTGGTTTTGCTCTTGGTATTGTCCCTAATTGAGGAAGTACGGCATTCATTTCAGATTCGAATCTCTCTTCAAAACCACTATATGAAAGATTACCTCCTGAAATAACAATATGAGATAGTAATTCATGCCAATAATTATTATCCAATACTCTTAGACTTGCTATTACAGCATCAGTCAAATTCATAACTGAACTATATCCTAGCATATTGGGATTAAATAAAACTTCTGGTGCTTGGAAAAGAATATAATTTGGAATGTTTATTGTTGAGCCGTCTGGCATCGGAGTACTGAATACTTCATTTGTTTTTGGTGGATTGTTTGGATCTAATACAAAATAACAATTTTTTTCTTTGATTTCTTGAATAATCTCATCAACCGCACTTGATGCTATATTAATTCCTTCCCTCATTAAAAGATTCTTTAAATTGTGATTAACGTCAACACCAGCTAGGGTTAGTTTCTGTACCGAATGTTCAATCATTTGTCCATTAATTATAGGTACTATCCAAGTAAGACCTGCACCCGATTCTATGACTAATCCTGTAGTTAGTCCTACACTAAATAATGATAGTAATGGTGTAGGCATCATAATCAGGCTTCTAACACGATGAGTTTCAAATAAAAGTCTTGCGATGTATTCTTTGGTTTCTTTATTCATGAAAGGTGATTCACAATATAGAACGGGATATTCTGATAAATTTTCAATTCTTAATAGAGAATAAAAAATATAATTAAGAATTTCATAGAAACTATCCCAATCCATAATAGACCCTCTTTCTATAGGATGTTTGATTTTAAGAACGCCCCTCATTCGTGAAACATCGTGACCAACATACATACTTCGAGCACTGACATCAACCATCACAGCCTTATATTTTTCAGTACCAGTTATACATGGAAATACAAATCTAGGGCTAGGTTCTCCTGCAAATCCAACCTTTACATAGGCAGAACCTATATCAACTATGATTGGTGTACCAGGTAAGGGTAATGCCATTTTGAATCAACTAATCCTTTTTTTTAATTAATGCTATTAATTACCAAAAATATGATTTTTCTAGTTTTTATAATTTTATTATGTTTTCATATAGTCAAATAATTTTTTTAAGATTTCTCCTTGCACTATTAATCCAATTAATTGGTTTTCATTATTTACAACAGGCAAACGTTGGATATTCTTTTCAAACATTATTTCTAAAATATTCTTTAATGTATCATCCTTTTTAACAACAAAAGGTTCAGATGTCATTAAATCTTTAACAGTAGTGTTTGGGGATTCTAAACTCATAGCAAATCTAGCTAATCGTATATCCCTTTGGGTGATAATTCCGATTAATTGATTATTTTTTTGATTTTTCACTACAGGAAGACCCCCTATTTTCTTCCTCAACATCAAAAGTTCGGTTGCACTTATTTTTTCATCTGGAGTTATAGAAAGGGGGTTCTTTATCATTATCTCTGATGCTTTTATCTCACTTAATTTTTGTAAGAGATCTTCCCCCATATTAGAACCCCATGCATGAAATTATTTTAAATTGCTTTTCTAAAAAATTCTATTTCATTTTACTATTCTTAATGAAAATAGTCATTATTTAAATTAAAATTTATTTATTAGTTGGTTTTTACGGTTCTTTCAAGATTTTTTTCAATTTTAATGATCTCTTTAAAGTAATGATTATATGTATCTAGAAGGTATTTTCCCCATTCATTTAATTTAATCCATCCTCCCCCTCCAGGACCCCCTTTACTTGTTTTTACCACAGGCATCCCTGTTCTTTTTTCAATTCTTTTCAGAATGTTCCAAGCATATTTGTAAGAATAATTACACTCTTTAGCTGCTTGAGTTAAAGACCCTTCCTTATTTTTTTCAATACTTTTTAGTAGTTCCGCCCACCCACTACCCAAGATACTCTTATTCTCAAATTGTAGCCAAAATTTTATACCAAAACTGATTTTAGATTTTAATATCTCAATTTTGGGTTCTTTAGCCATAATAAATATTTATTTTTTGATTATTAATAATTATATGTTTTAAAAGAAAAACATTAAAATTAAGCTAGTTTTATTTGTTTAAAAGAGTTTTTTGAACAGACATATTATGTTTTTTTCTAAGGATGATTCTGAAAAAATAGGTAAAGAGGTTATTAAAAACCTATTTTACTTTTCAGAAAATCAGATGCTTGATTGTAATCAATATATTATTAAAGATTCTAATACAGGTGATTTAAGTTTATTTGATGCAGGAAATGCAATTTCCCTTGATGGTTTAATAAAAGGGATGGAGAAATTAAATTTGAATTACAAAAACATCACAAGAATATTTTTAACTCATGAACACGTTGATCATGTCTTGGGTATATATAAATTACTGAACTATTTAAAAGAGAAACCTCCAGAAGTTTTTGCTTATGGAGAAGCTGCAAGAATACTGGAAAAAGGAGAGGAAAAAAGAATTTTACCAGTAATGCTTGGTTTAACTGCGAGAAGATTCGGAATCGAGATTATCCCTTTACAAGTTAATGATTTAAGTAATTTCAAAGAAATAGTTATTTCCTCTGAGTTTAGTTTTAAAATTTATCACACCCCTGGTCATTCCTTAGGATCTATATGTTATTACGAACCGGAAAAAAAGATTATAATTCCTGGTGATCTAATCTTTATAGGAGGTAATTTTGGACGATATGACTTTCCAGGTGGTTCATTACCAACGTTAATAGAATCAATAAAGTTTGTAAAAGATTTAGATATAAAATATCTCCTTCCTGGTCATATGGGAATCAGTGAAAATGGAAAAAAGTCAGCGGAACTCTCTTATAGAATGATTAAAACAATGGGTTCGTTCTACTAATATTTTTTTAAAAATTCTTTTAGTTGTTATTTTTTTATTAGTATCTCCAATCTTTACTGCTTCATTTAGGTTATTTTTTAATAGATTTTCTTTTAAATAGCCTTCAAGTCATATGAGATAAAATTTTACAGAGGAAGGTTTCATAAATTGTATAATTGAAATAAAATATTTTAAAAATCTTCTGTATTTGAAAATTTAGAGGATCTAAGTGTAAATAACAATATTATAATTTTTCCCTATTTAAGGTAAATCGATAAGATACTAATATTTAAATAACACATGGATCTATTATTTTTATAATTCTCTTTAAATTAAAAAAAAAAAGACGTAGTGAATATTTATTATGTCCGAAAAAAAAGTTAAACGCCCAGATGTAATTTACTTAAGGAGCTATCCAAAAGTAATATTTTATTGGCCTTTATTGGTTATATCACTTTGTCTATGGGGAATTCAGGCATACATGTATGATAAATCTGGAGAACTTGAACCTGTTTTAGGGTATATTTGGTTTATTGTGTTCTTTGTTAATATTTTCGTAACCGCTTTTGATTTTTCATCAACCAAATTCTTTGTTTTAATTCTAGTAATTATTGTTGTTCTTTTGGTTGTTGCATTCGTGTTGCTGCCTAATTTCTCATTAGATCTTACTGGGATTGAAATTGATTTGGGGTTACCATACCAATTCTATATGGTAATGTCAATAATTTTAGGATTCATATTGGGGATAGTTGTATTGAGTACGAGGTTTGAATACTACAAAATTGAAAGAAACGAAATCATTCATAAATCTGGTATTTTTAGCTCAGCTGAAAGATTCCCAGTAAAAAGTTTGAGATTCAAGAAAGAGATTCCTGATGTCTTCGAGTTCTTTATGCTACGTGCCGGTAAATTCACAATCATGCCAGGTAAAGCGGATGAGGTCATGATTTTACCTACAGTTCTCAACATTAATAAAAGGGAAAAGCAACTTGATTGGTTGCTTAGTCATGTTAGTGTTGAACCCGATGAAATAGATTAATAGATGATCTAAAATTAAATCATTCAATTTTTTTTTTAATTTTTTATTTTTTTGCTGTATAGTATATTTATATGATTAACTTTAAGGGGTAAATCACACTTTTAAATACACCTATGTCTCATCGACCTATAATGCTATTTGATTTTGATGGAGTTATTATTACCCAAAAATCTCTGGAATATACAGCTTCGGTATTTTTAAAAAAAAACTTTTATAATTGGAGAAATACGGAGAATTTACGATTTATAGATTTCGCTCGAATGTTTGAGGAAGCGGATTCGAAAAACAGAATAAAAGCTTTTTTTAGAATTATTAAAATTTATAGACAATATATTCCCCGCTTATGGAAAAGAATTATATTTTTTATGAAATTCAGAACTACTTATCCCAAATATGAAAAATATGAATCAATTAAAGCCAATTTTGAAGATGTGTTAATAAAATTTAAAGAAAATGAGTTTATAATAGGAATAGTATCAAATACAAGTGGAAATCGGTTAAAATACTTCATTGATAAATTCAATTTAAACACTTATTTTTCTGTTCTTATTTCACGAGATGACACAAATTATAGGAAACCAGATCCACATCCAATATTTGCTGCTTTAGGTGAAATTAAAAGAGTTTTTAAACTTTCAATAAATAAAAATGACGTTTATTATGTAGGAGATCTTCCGCAAGATATTCAATGCGCAAAAAATGCAGGAATCAACAGTATAGCTCTACTTTCTGGTCATGGTACTAAAGAAAGTTTGGAGGATTCAAAACCTTCATTTATACTTGAAGATATTAAGGATATTTTAGTAATTGAACCATTCAAAAAATTCTTATTGGATTAAAAATTACTGTGCAGTATATATGCTTGATTTTGAAAAAAATGTTTAATCTAAAAGAATTTCAAAATGATTTAGTTCTTGAGCCTATTGTTTACAAGCTTAATAAATTTCTGAGCAAAGAAAAATCTCAAAAAGTAATAAAGGTAATAGAAGAATTAGAAATTTTATTAGATCAATCTGAACATGCTGTACCCATAACATATATATTAAGTATCTTAGCGGAACATTATACAGATCTAATTACTGAGACAATTATTGAAAAAATAACTCCTTTTCTCGATTCTGAAGATGATAAATTAAGAGTTAATTCATTAATTATTATTGGATTTGTCCTACTATCAAATCCCAATTTTGTTAAAAAGTATTTTAACAAATTTGCAGAATTCTTGACAGACCCTTCTAATGATATAAGAGACAACATTCACATTTTTTTACTTGAAATAGTTAGAACAAATCCGAATATAGTTAATTCTATAAAAGATAAGATAATTGAAAGTCTTTCTATTGAACAGATTAAAGAAAATCTTTTATCATCTATTAATTTGCTGGCATATAGTAAAGATTTGACCTTCAACCAATTATATCATCTAAGAGATATTTCAAAATCATTATTTTTATCATATTATGATGATATTAAATCCAAAATTGTTGTAAATTTATTAAAAGTCATATCCCAGTTTTTTCCAGATTTTGAAGGCATCTTTTTAGAAACTCTGAAAGTTGATGATGTATTAGCTCTACTAGACAAGCAGTTTATAATGAAAAAAACAAATTATACTAAAATATCAAGAGATTATAATGTATCATTAAAAGAATATATAAAAAAAATCAAAAATTCAGAA
>Ga0209427_10001776_pt1 | contig 25061 bp, 27 predicted proteins | sample DeeMarSWOR136_30_FD_187465 | JGI IMG/M metagenome (GOLD analysis project Ga0209427, IMG submission 187465) | Marine sediment microbial communities from White Oak River estuary, North Carolina - WOR-1-36_30 (SPAdes) (version 2) | ecosystem: Environmental > Aquatic > Marine > Intertidal zone >...
TTTTTTTCAGGTTTCTTGCCACTATTTCTTCCAGATTTGACATCTTATTTGCGCCTATTCAAAATAGTTACTGAATTTGTTCAACGCAATTTCTAAAACTAGTTTTAAAGTTACTCTTATTTCTAAGTTATCTTTCTGAGATATTTTATCAAATAATCCAATAATAGTGTATTTAAATTGATATCAGTTCTAATACTTTTTCTACAAAAGAATCATTATCTGGATTGATTACAGCGATTGTACCTAAATCTCCTCAGCGACAAGATTCCCAGTCATGTGTTGATCCAAAAATCTGTAATATGTCCCAAAAGTCATCAAATGTTTCTGGGTTCTGCTTAAGAATTGTATCAACATCTTCTAAACTGGCTAATGCCTCACCACACTGCGAACAGGTAATATATGAAAGGATTATCTCATCATCGGATAATTCTAATACCGTTTTTGTAAAGGTATTAACGTCAAATCCTAATTGATCTGCTATCTCTGGTGCACGTTCTAATTGTCTATCTCTTAAAATATCCGCTAATTCTTTTCTTGTTCTCAATTTTTTGCCCCTCTATTCGCTAGCCTTTCCCTAATTTATTTATAAAAGCCCTGCTCTTTCTTTGACAATGAATATTTTTTACTCCTTGTCGTTTTGGTGCATTTTCTGAAGTTCTGTGCCGAATTTTTCACTGGCTTTCTTTAAAGCAATCTCAGAAATAGTTTTCATTGATTCTCCTGTATCCTTAGCTATATTTTTTATGTCCTCGAATTCAGGTTTTAGTGTAAGAATATTATCTTCTGAATCCTTTCCAATCTTGATTCCTACATGAAACTCCTTTCCATCAATCGTAATAGATATTTTCTCGATACTGCGACTAAGGATCAACCGCTTGATGCCAGGGATGGTTCGGATTCCAAGTGTACCCGTTTCTTCGAATAAAATGGACGCTAACTTGAGGCTATCTTTTGGTTTTGAAATCACAGAGATTAAATAACCCGGACGATTCTTTTTTGTGACGGTGTTCAAATAACTAACATCTAATGCACCATACTGTAGCAGCTTATTCATCGTATAGCCTAAGATCTCACCTGTAACATCATCAACATTAGTTTCGAGTTTAATTATCTCATCCTTAAAAAATTTAAGTGACATTGCTTCTCCAATGATAATTCGTGTAACATTTGGAATTCCATGGAATTCATATTTTCCTGCGCCATATCCTTCTGTGTTAATTCTCATTGGAGGGTACAGTGGTGTAAATTCTGTTACAAGATTCGCTAATATTGAAATACCAGTTGGCGTTACCAACTCTTTTTCAACGGGTCCTCCCTTAAAGGGGATATTATAGTCTTTCAATATTCTACTTGTTGCGGGTGGTGGCACGGGATACGTTCCATGATCAATTTTAATTATACCTCCGCCAATGGAAGGAGGTGTTCCATAAACCTTTGAATTGAACAAATCAAGAGAATCAAGAGCAATTGCGATTCCAGCTACATCAATAATTGTATCTGCTGAGCCCGCTTCATGAAGATGAACGTGATCAAAGGGTTCATTATGAACAGCGGCTTCTGTTTGAATTAACGTTTTTAATGAATTGATTGCAAAATTATTTGCCTCTTTAGACAGGTCAAATTCAGGAAGGATCAGATTTAATGCTTCCATGAGTGTTTTCCCTTCCCTATGATGAACATGCTCGCGAATGTTGAGACCAAGCCTGGTTGCCTGTATACCACTTCGGTTTACTTTTTCAAAAACCACATCGATTTCTTTACAATCAGCAAGAAACTCAGGGATCACTTCCGCTAGTCTTTTAATTTTCGCCTTATTAGCCCCGGCATCGACTAACGCGCCAAGTAACATATCTCCAGAAACACCTGCAATACTAGAATCAATTATAGTGATCTTTTGACTGGGTGAATGAATCAAACAAGTACCTCCTGTCTTCTACCTCTTTCGATTATCGTGAACTACCACCTTATAAATAGTGTGGCTTCCTGAATCATTCATTCCCCAACGGGATATGTCAAACAGGCTCTACGGGCAGTCCCTGCCCTGATGATAGTGATTCTAAATAGTAAGTTGATCGATGTAAAATCGTGATTGCAGAATTATGATCTCTTGCTACATCAAGTCCACAGTAAGGACAGCTGTGGATACGGGTTGCTAGTGTTTTCGGCACAATTTTCCCACACCGACTACACAGTTGTGTGGTATTATAGGCGCTCACATATTCTACTAAAGTACCAGCTTCCTCCGCTTTGTACTCTGTAAAACACATGAGTTGTCCCCAGCCTGCGTCACTAATCGATTTAGCTATATGATGGTTCTTCACCATATTGGTGATTTTGAGGTTCTCATACACGATGAGGTCATAGGTATCGACCAGTTTCCGACTGAGCTTGTGATGAAAGTCCTTTCGCTGGTTGCGTATCTTCCGGTGTACTCGTGCCACCTTTTTGCCCTGCTTGTGACGGTTATGTGAGCCCTTAACCTTTCTATCTTTCCTTCATCGTGCTTTCGCCAATTTCTTCTCTGATTTCCTCAACCAACGAGGATTGTTTATTGTTGCTCCATTATTTAATGCTAACAAACTCTTCAGCCCGACATCCACACCTATCGCCTTCTGTATCTCTTTCTGATTTTGAGGCTCGGGAAGTGCTACCGAAAAACAGGTATACCAGTGGTTTACCTCACGTTTAATAGTACAGGTCTTGATATCACCTTCAGACGGAATAGGGCGGTGTAATTTGATGGTAATCGCTCCAATCTTCGAGAGTCGAAGTTTTTTCTTTTGGTAATCGATTGTGAACCCACTCTGAGGGTAGGTGAAGGAGTCGTACCTGTGTTTCCCTTTAAATCGTGGGTATCCAGCTTTTTCTCCTCTTTTGACTCGCCTGAAAAAGCTATTGAAGGTCTTATCCAGTCGTCTCAACGTATCTTGGAGTACCTGTGAATGAACCCTTTTCAAGAATTGGTTGGTCTTTTTGCCTGTTTTTAGTTGGTTGGCTTGCTCACAATAGGTAACTGATTGTTGGCGAATTTGCCATGCGTCCTTTCGCTCTGCCAGAGCATTATTATACAACATACGACAGGTAGTAAGCCATTGAGTTAAAGTAGTCGCCTGTTGTGTGGTCGGGTACAGGCGATATTTTTAAGTTCGTCTCATCACACATATCCCTGTTTTTCCTCTACTATTCATTTTATTAGATGTACTATAGGTAAAAACCTATTTAAAGCTGGGGGACACAACAGTGAAAGTGAAAACGCAATTCATCCCCCCATCAAGTTGAGGGGGTCTTCTTGCGATGTAAATATAAACAAAGCAAGAAACTAAAGATTAGGTGTAGTCGATGAACCTAAAAGAGATTTTAGAGAAATTAGCGTGCAAGGAACTAAGTATTGAAGAGGCAGAGAAGTTACTGAAGGGCATGAAGGGCGATCTTATTTCGACAGCGATTGAAGAAGTTGATGATATCGCAAAACTAGATCTGTATCGTCAAGCAAGAACTGGCATTCCTGAGGTAATATTAGCAGAAGGAAAACGTCCTAAAGACGCTGCCCTGCTTGCTGTAAAAATGGCAAGTAAGAGTGGCTATACTTTAGTTTCAAGGATTTCTGATGAAGTTATCGAAGAGATAAAATCTATCCTTCCTGATTCACTTGAAATTGCAATTAATGAACGTGCACGTATGCTGATTGTAAAGAAAAGGGGTTATGAATACAAGAAATTCCCAGGAAAAATCGGGATTTTTGCAGCAGGTACATCCGATATTCCCGTAGCTGAAGAAGCAAGGATCATAGCAGAAGCTATGGGTGTGAAGGCTTATACCGCATATGATGTGGGCATAGCTGGATTACATAGACTACTTCCACACTTAAAGACGATGCTTGAAGAAGATGTTGATGCGCTTGTCGTTGTAGCAGGAATGGAGGGCGCACTACCCTCAGTTGTTGCTGGGCTTGTAGATATTCCTGTAGTAGGGGTACCAAGTCCTGTAGGCTATGGTTTAGGAGGTAAAGGATTAGCTGCCCTTAATTCAATGTTACAGTCCTGTGCACCTGGAGTAATGGTAGTAAATATTGACAATGGAATCGGGGCAGGTACAGCGGCAGCACTAATTGCACTAAAAGTAGCTAAAGCGCGCGAAAAGGTCAATCAAGGGATCTAAAACTTTATTTCAAGACAAATAATTACTATAGAAATCCATAAAACTATTCAATAAAATTAGTTAGATTTATTTCAACCGCGGAAATAACAGTGGTTACCTTTACAGTATTAGTTAGTTTTTCGTCTATAATAAGTCCCCAGATGACTTGAACATTTTCATCAAGTTCATTTACGACATATTGAGCGATTTCTTGCGCTTCCCTAAGTGTAAGATCGGGACTACCTGTAATATTGACAATAGCACCTTTAGCATGAGAAAGATCAACATCGATAAAAGGAAATTCCATAGCAGTTTGTACGGCTTCTGTTACGCGTTTTTCTCGGTTTTTTTCCTCTGATACACCTCTCCAGATTATTGAAATACCTGTCGGTTTTTTGCTTAATGAAAATAGTGTTCTTAAATCAGCTAAGTCTACATTTATTCGTCCTGGCGTTGCAACCAATTCAACGATAGCTAAAACGCCGTTAATAGCTAAATCGTCTGCTAGTCGAAAAGCATTCTCTAAAGATGAGTTTGGAGCTATTTTCAAGAGTTTCTCATTTGGGATTACGATAATCGCGTCAGTAACCGTCATTATCTCCTCTAAAGCAGCTAAAGCGAAATCCATACGCCTTTTTCCTTCTACATCGAACGGAAGAGTTGAAATGCAGATGGTTAAAATACCCTTATTTTTAGCAATTTGTGAAATTATTGGAGCAGCACCTGTGCCTGTTCCTCCTCCTAATCCTACAATCAAAAAAGCGATATCTGCTTGAATATGATTTCTAATTTTGGTGATACTTTCATTTGCAGCCGCTTTTCCTCTTTTTGGATCCTTTCCAGCACCTAATCCTTTGCAAACTTGCTTACCAATTGCAAGCTTTGTATCACACGTTGTATTGCGGAGATTTTGGACATTGGTATCTATCCCTAGTGTTTGAACATCATTTAAAAGATCGTTTTCACTTAACCGCGTAACTATATGATTTCCAGCGCCACCCACTCCAATAATTAAGATACTAGGTATAAGATCTATCATATCCTTCTATCCTTAACAGAACCTTGATTTTTTATACACATTTAACAATAATCTTAAAAACAGTAATGTGATATCAACAAAAGTAACATTACCGTATTCTGGATAGAACTATCTATACGCATCAAGCATGATAACAGTTGCTTTCGCAACCTTTTTAATCAAATGTAATTACAAAAATACAGTATTTTTAAGGATTTGTTCATTAAAAGAAATAGCAAATAAAGATCTATGGTTATCGATTGGTGAAAGACTTATACATGAGAGAGGATTTTAATGGTAGAATTCAAGAAAGTGAGATCAGACTTCATCAGAATGGCACGCCTCGCAAAAAAGCCTTCAAGAAAAGAAGTTTGGCTTAGTGTTCGGATCAGTTTGCTGGGGATGGTTGCCATTGGCCTTGTAGCGTTCATAATTAAACTAATCTTCACATTGGTAGTCGGTTTTACACCTCCGACAACCTAAGGAGCGCATTTTTTATGGAAACTCAAGAAAAACCTGAGGTAACGAGACAACGTAAAAGTACCTCAATTTATACAATACGAACAACAATAGGTCAAGAAAAATCAGTAGCAGAGCTAATTGCTAATCGAGTTAAAATACACGATCTAGTTATAAACTCTATCCTGGTGCCTGAAACTCTAAGAGGATACATCTTCATCGAAACATCAAAAAGAGATGCTATTGATGAAGCTATTTCTGGAATTTCACACGTAAGAGGATCTGTAGGAAAAACCCATATTAATGAACTCTCGCATTTTCTAATTCCAAAGCCTCCAACGGAAGGGCTTGAAGCCGGTGACATTGTGGAAATAACTGGAGGACCGTTTAAAGGAACTAGAGCAAAAGTAACGAGAGTAGACACAACAAAGGAAGAAGTTACAGTTGAGTTACTTGACTCACCTGCCCCGATACCCATCCGAGTTCATGGAGACTATGTACGAAAAGTTGGGGATCGAATAGATGCAGATGAATTTTCAATTAGATGATAATAGTCGACACGAAATATTAGTCTTGAAAAATAAGACCCAGATCAAATATTGGTTTTATTTCAATAACTTTTTCCGGGCACGTTTCTTCACAATCCCCACAGGTAATGCATTTTTTAACGGCAACACACAATCTACCAAATCCTCTCAGCGGCAATGGAAGTGATATTGCTTCTAAAGGTTTTTTAACTGCTAGTTGTTTGATAAAATCTATTAGAAGGCGTCTATTTTCAGATTTTATTTCCCCGCTGTCTTCAAAAAGGCTAGGCAAGTCGAATTTATTTTCTATAAGCGGGGCATCAAGTTGACAGACTTCTTCACATTTATGGCATCCTATGCAAATGCCCTGTAGCGCAGTTACCTTTCCAAATCCACGGAGACCTTCTGGAACAGCTATCACTTTTTCAGGCTTTTTTAGTGCGATTTTTCTTATTAAATAGACTAGTTTTTCTCTCTTAGATTGAGTTTCCTCAGCCTCTGATTCATTGGTTGTATCAGACATCGATTTTCCAGCCTATTTCAATTTACAATAGTTGCCAATTTACAATATTATGTACTTATGTTCTGACTAACAACTTGTAAATGGAAGTTATATTTGTTAAGATACCGGTTTCAACAAATTAAAGTTCACAACTATATATATTTGTTAAGATACTGGTTTCAACAAATTAAAGTAAAAAACGGCATTATAGGAGGAAAATTTATGCCAATTAGAGTGGGAATTAATGGTTTCGGAAGAATTGGAAGATGTATGTTTAGAGCAGGGCTAGGAAATAAGGATATAGAATTCGTTGCATTCAACGATCTTTGGGACGTTGATACAATGGCCTATTTACTCAAATATGACTCTGTACATGGAATAATTCCAGCAGAAGTTAGAGCTGAAAAGGATGCCCTGATAGTAGACGACAATAAAATCCAATTTTTTGCAGAGAAGGATCCTACAAAATTGCCTTGGGGAGATCTTGGTGTAGATGTAGTTGTAGAATCCACAGGAATTTTTAGAGATCGTCAAAATGCATCTAAGCATCTAGAAGCAGGCGCTAAAAAGGTGATTATCTCAGCGCCAGCTAAAGATCCAGACATAACCATCGTACTCGGAGTAAATGAAGACAAGTATAATAGTGCGAGTCATAATGTCATATCAAACGCAAGTTGTACGACAAATTGCCTTGCGCCAGTATCGAAAGTTTTGTTGGATGAGTTCGGGATTAAAAAGGGGTTTATGACTACAATTCATTCGTATACGAACGACCAACGGATACTTGATTTTCCACACAAGGACAAGAGACGTGCAAGAGCCGCGGCTGTCTCTATGATTCCGACCTCGACTGGAGCTGCAAGTGCAATCGGTTTAGTCATCCCAGAATTACAAGGTAAAATGGATGGCATATCAATACGGGTGCCAACGCCTAATGTTTCTCTTGTTGACCTTGTAGTCGAAACAGAGAAAAAAGTGAACCCTGAACAAGTCAATAATGCCTTTAAAGGAGCAGCACAAGGACGACTACGCAAATATATGGAATATTCTGAAGACCCTATAGTCTCGGCGGATATCAATGGATCTTCAAAATCAGCGGTTGTGGATGGTTTGTCAACAGCAGTTCTTGAAGATAACATGGTAAAAGTCCTCGCGTGGTATGATAATGAAATGGGCTACTCTCATCGATTAGTTGACTTGGCGTTGTTTCTCTGATTCAGTAAAAGACCAAAAAACAATACAACTTTTTTTCTTTATGTATTAACATTTGCTGTCTCATAATTTTTTGTATTTCGAGAATTTCGCTAACAGAGTGTCCATATCCACAATTTTTTAAGCACAACAAATTTTCTTTGTAATACGTAAGGCTTTAAATACTACTTCTGCAAAGACTAGGTGCACTATATACCCCTTACATAATTATTATTTGATACTCAAAAGCGAGGAAGTCCATTGAATGAACATGTCACTTCTGGACCGCCACCTGTACTTGTAATTGGTGGAGGAATAGCAGGAATTCATGTAGCACTTGAACTAGGCGATTTTGGAAGTCCAGTTTGTTTAATTGAAAAAGCACCAACTCTCGGTGGTAAAGCGTTACAACTATTCAGATTCTTTCCAACAGATGATTGCGCCCTTTGTGTCTCGTCATCGGATAGACTTTTTTCTCGTGGTGGATTTAGGAAATGTTTTTACAGGTGTGGTATCACAGAGCACCCAAATATAGAATTGCTTACTCAAACACAACTTGTGGCAGTTGAGAAACTTAAATCAGAGTTTAAGGTTTCACTAGAAAGACAGCCGAGATTTGTAGACGTGAAAAAATGCATTATGTGCGATAAGTGTGCAGATGTATGTCCAGTAAAGGTACCTAATCCTACAAATCTTAATTTAGATACTCGAAAAGCGATTTATTTGCCTGCATCTCAAGCGATTCCTTATTCTTATATAATTGATCCAAATACATGCTTATTCGAAGAATGTGCTAAATGTGTAGAAGTTTGCCCAACAAACGCAATAGATATCACAGAAGAACGGGAAACCATTGAAAAAACATTCGGTTCGATTGTTATTGCTACTGGTTTTGAAGAATTTGATCCCAGCCCCCTAAAGGAGTATGGGTATGGTATGTTTGATGAAGTAATCACGCAGCTTCAGTTAGCTAGGATGTTAGACCCACAAGGTCCGACTAAGGGAAAACTTCTAAAGAAAGATGGTGCTCCAATCAAGACTGTAACTATGTTACAATGTGTCGGATCACGAGATAAAAGATTAAACAGTTATTGTTCAAGCTTATGTTGTACATATGCTCTTAAACATTCACTCCTAATTAGAGAGCAAGAAATTGATGTAAATATTGCTTATATGGACATTCGGACGCCTTTTATTTATGAGGACTATTTTTCGCGAGCTAGAGATGATGGAGTGAAATTTATTAAAGGACGTGTCAGTCATATCGAGAAGGATCCTGTGACACAGAAAGTGTATGTTCATGTTTCAGATATCCAAACTGAGGAGATTATGGATCTAGAAACTGATCTAGTCGTTCTTAGTGCCGCTCTTGTTTCGTCTAAAGGCATAAAAAAACTGGCTGAGATGCTAGGCCTTGAATTAGATGATTATGGATTTTTTCCAACACCTGGAGCTAAAGAAAGCATTTATACAAATATAGAGAATGTTTATGTCTGTGGAGCCGCCCAAGAACCAAAAGATATTCCCTCAACCATTGAACAAGCCAATGCTGTTAGCATGGCGATCTTAAGACGAAATGCTCCTCTCCAGAGTGGTGAAGTGAAGTGACCTCAGAAAATCAACGCATTGGCGTATTTCTCTGTAGTTGCGCCTCTAAGATAAGTGAAACCGTAGACTACAACGCAATCATAGATTATTTATCTAAGAATGAGGACTTATTAGTAGAACAACATGATACAGCTTGTTTAAGTAACGGACTTGAATTTCTCAAAGAATCTATCAGGAAAAATGATCTTGAAAGAGTTATTATCGCAGCATGTACACCAAAACTCTTTGAGACAAGATTTAAAACAGAACTACAGCAAATTGGCATAAGCCCAGATTTCGTAGAGATTACGAATTTAAGAGAGCAATGTGCACTACCTCATAAACAATGGCCAAAAGAGGCAACAACAAAAGCTATTGCTCAAATCAATGCAGCAATACAAAAAGTAAGTCTAGCAAGTTCTGTTGAAAAAAAGATGTTCTCTCCGCTAGAGTCTGTCTTAATAATTGGAGGTGGGATTGGAGGTCTACAAGCAGCATTAGATTTAGCAAGTAATGGTATAGAGGTCTCTATTATTGAACGCTCTCCTGAGATCGGAGGAAGGGTGCGAAAAATCACTAGGATTCGAGGAGAAGAAGACTATAAAGCGTTTCAAGAACTCTTAGAAAGTGTTACTGCAAGCCCACAGATCAAAATTTTCACGTCAAGCGAAGTAAAAAGTGTTGCAGGAGTGCCAGGAAATTATAAAGTTTCTATTGATGGAATAAACACGGACGTTCTGAATGTTGGTGCCATTTTAGTAGCAACTGGTATGGAAGAGTTTAAACCGTTTAGCCTGAAAGAGTTCGGATATGGTTTGTATCAGAAAGTACTTATTCAAAGCGATCTGGTTAATTTATTGGATCCTGAAGGTCCAACAAACGGTAAAGTCCTTATAAACGGTGAGCAACCTAAGAAAGTACTTTTTATTCAATGTGTGGGCTCTCGTGATTCAAGATTTAATGAGTATTGTTCAAAATTATGCTGTTATAGCTCTATTAAGAATGCAATCTTACTCAGAGAGCAAGGAATTGATGCAGCCATTTCTTTCATAGACATAAGAACACCGTATGCATACGAAGATTATTACGAACAAGCAAGAAAACTGGGCGTCCAATTTCTTCATGGACGCGTTTCTAATATCGAGCAAGCAGCAAATCATCTAAGTGTGGAATTAGAAAATTCATTTACTGGAGAAATAATTACACTCGATACGGATTTGGTTGTCCTAAGTAGTGCAATGGTGGTGAGAGCAGGCACCGAGGATCTAAAGGAGCAATTGGGAATCAACAGGGAATCTTCTCAGAAAAGGAATTTTTTCCATCCACTTTACAGAAAAATAAAAACTAGCGAATCAGATTCAAAGGGTATCTTCTTGTGCGGCTCCGCTGTAGAACCAATGTTCATAAAGGAAACGTTGACTCACGCAAGTGCAACAGCTTTCAAAGCACTGAAGTACCTGAAATATACCATTTTCCAAGCAGATCTTCTTGTATCAAAAATTGAAGAAGAAGCTTGTGACGGGTGCAAAGCATGCGTGGAGCTATGTCCTTTTGAAGCTATAGATTTTGATGAAGCAAAGGATCTAGCCGTGATTAATGATCTCAAGTGTGAGGGCTGCGGAGTTTGTACGGCAATTTGCCCTACAGGAGCAGCACAATTAACTAATTATGAGAGAGATATACTATTTAGGCAGATAGAGGCACTTCTTTCAACAAAAAAAGCATTAGAAGTAGACATTCCAAGTAAAACAATATTGGCATTTGTGTGTACTGAATGTGCCTATGGTTCTGTTGATCTTGCAGGAATAAATAACTTACAATACCCTCCTAACGTTTTAGTTGTTTCAGTTCCTTGTATTGGCAGAATTTCCCTCCTTAATATACTAAAGGCGTTTGTTGAGGGAGCAGACGCAGTAATGCTTGCAAGTTGCCCTGAGGAACGATGCCAATATCTTCGTGGAAATACAATCGCTTCGCTTGTAGTGGACTTCACGAAGAATATCTTAAATGAAATTGGGATAGATGAAAATCGAGTAGAATTATTTTCAATGACTTCTTCTGAACCTAATAAATTCATTGACGCCGTGAGAGAGATGAACAAACGCCTGAATTATCTTATTGCAGAAACATAGAGTTGTTTAAAATCTACATATCTTTTCTATTTCTTGAGATTTAGAAGCGTTCTCCTATCATTTTAGTGAGTAAATATCTCTATTTAGAATAATGTCAATTAAATTATAAACAAATCTTAATCGCAATAAGAAAGTCAAAGTCGTCATTTATTTAATTATTTCAAATCGAATTCGGAGCTTGGCTGAAAAATTGACAACAAGAAATAAACAAACTGGTAAAATATTTGCTGGAAATATACTGTTACTAAGTATTGTCAGTTTTCTAACTGATATGAGTTCTGAAATGATCCTCCCAATACTCCCATTGTTTCTTGTATCAATTGGCGGAACTGGAATCATCTTAGGTTTAGTTGGTGGAGTAGGCGATAGTATAGCTAGCATCTTGAAGGTATTTTCAGGTTATTTCTCTGATAAGTTAGGAAAAAGAAAGACTCTCATATATGCAGGATACCAGACATCTGCTGTATCAAAACTGTTCTTTGCTTTCGCTACTATTTGGCAACATTTGTTAATCCTTCGTCCGATTGAACGCCTAGGTAAAGGAATAAGAACCGCCCCCCGAGATGCGCTTATTGCTGAATCTGTACAAGAAAGAGGTAAAGGTTTCGGGATTCATAGGGCGTTCGATACGGCAGGAGCGATCATTGGATCTCTCCTAGCACTTTTATTTGTAATCTTCTACAGTTTAAGTTTTCGAACTATCTTCATTATTGCTGGAGGTGTTGCTTTTCTGGCTCTCATACCGCTTGTTTTCTTGAGAGAGAAGAAATCAAGACCCATATCAAAGACAATAAGTCTGCATATCAGTTTTAAAGAAATGCCTAGTTCTCTGAAATTCTTCATCATCATAGCAACACTTTTTGCATTAGGCAATTTTAGCTACTTTTTCTTTATTCTTAGAGCACAACAGTTTTTTTCGGAAGAATTAGCAATCATAGGCCCGTTATTCCTATACGTTTTACTCAATATAGTTTATGCGGCGTTTTGTATTCCATTAGGCATTCTATCAGATAAGATTGGTAGAAAAAAGGTTTTAATTGCTGGTTACGCTTTATTTGGTTTCGTCTGCCTTGGTTTTACTCAGTTATATACTTCTCTTGCATATCTTATCATCCTTTTCATGCTATATGGTTTAGTATATGCGTTGGTAGATGCAAATCAACGTGCTTTTGTATCAGATTTGGCTTCTGAGGACTCAAAAGGGACAGCATTAGGTACTTTCCACACAGCCATTGGCATTGCTTTGTTACCTGGAAGTATAATTGCTGGTTTTCTCTGGGATTTTATTGATCCGTATGCAACATTTCTTTATGGTGCATTATTCGCTTTTCTTGCAGTGGCGTTATTCAGCATTTCGCATATAAAGAAAACCTGAAGAATAGAAAATTGCCCTTTTAGAAATCAATAATTTAATGTGGAACTAAAAGAAATGAGATTAAGAAAATGAAAATCAGATTATTTTCTACACCAGATTGTCCATTTTGTAAAAAAACTAGAGAACTTTTGAGGAAATACGAAATTGAATTTGAAGATAAAAATGTTCTCGAAGATGAAAAGGCACGGACAGAAATGATAAAGATTAGTCAGCAAACTGCTGTCCCCGTTATTGAAATTACATGCTCAAATAGTGTTGAAATAATAACAGGCTTTGATGAAGAAAAGATAAGGACATCATTGAATTTGGAGGCCAAAAAATGAATGTAGAATTATATTACAGCGAAGGATGTCATACTTGGGAAAGAACATTGGGAATGTTAAAACAAGTTCTGAAAGACAAAAAAATTGATGTAGAAGTCAAATTGATGAAGATTGAGACCCAAGAAGCTGCAGAAACGCATCACTACTTTGGTTCCCCGCAAATAAACATTAATGGCAAAGACATTGACCCAATGGCTGAAAAGGTTACAAGTTATAAATCAGCAGGTTGCAGGTTCTATATCTATAAAGAAAAGACACACGAATTTCCGCCAAAGGAAATGCTTGAAGACGCTTTAGATAAGATCAGATAATAAAATATAACAAAGTAACTAACTAGACAGAAAATGCCAGTGAAATTTTTTGCTTCATTAAGTTATCAGCAATGTTGTTTTCTTAGCGATTCGATTGCAGAAAAGAATACCCTCGAAACAATGGAAAAGCATTTATCACTTGTTGAGGCAAATTTTGAATCAGAACAGGAACGCCATAAACTGATTACCGAAGTCCCCGTATCAACTGTTCTTATCAGACCAAGTGCTATTAAATATGCTGAAAACCTAAGAAAAGCTCATGCTAAAGAAATTATGCTCGATAACGGTATTATTCAAAGAAAAACTCCCTTTTCAATTGAAAAATTACCGGATTTCATAGAAAAAACAGAAAAATGGTTGCAGTTGGTTGACTATCTTATTGTCCCAGACGTGCCACTCTGGAAGTTCGGTGAAAAAAACAAAGAAAAAAACATAGAAATAGCAGGAAGGACACTTGAAATACTTGGTAAACAAGATAAACTTGTTCTTCCTTTACATTTTAACAATGACGCTGATTTTCATTTGTACTGTGATTCAGGGTTAATTGATGAATATATGTGGTTTGCTGTGTCTTGTAGACCCTTCTCAATCTTCACAAAGCGGAAGAACATATTAGAAAAATACAATATCTGGAATAAAACACATTTACTCGCATTTAATTCGACAAATCGAAAAAAAATACCTTTGATTACAAATGCATATTCATTTGATTCATCATTATACAATATTCTTGCAGGAAAATTTCGTACAATGATTACAAAAACAGGTGAGAAGAAAATTGTGCATCGGATGAATAAAACCGAGATGATTCTTCTTTCTCTCAATAATGCAAAGTTTTATCCCGCTTTTCTGAATACTGTAGTCAAAAAAACTACCGTAACGGCAATTTAGTGAGGCTTCTGTAACTATTTTTTAGATAAGTGAATTGCGTAAAATTCATGTTTAATGATGTTCATGATAACGATAAACCCTACTATACATTCTCCGTTTTGTTGCATTTACTATGTGGAGTTTCTTTCGACATAATCCAAAATAATGCGCTTTTTAAAACTTCCACGTTCTACATTCTTTTTCTTTCTCAATTCTTCTATTCTTGTAAAATCTATATTTTCAGCTTCAATTAAGCAATAAACAGCTTCTAGGACATCAATGAGTTCATTAACGTCGTTTGATTCTTTGAGTTCAATCACCTCTTCTAGAATTTTTTCTCTTAATGCTTGGCAATATTCCGCTTTATCATTTGCAGTATGATATTCTGGATGATTCCCTTGCTGTCTAATTATATCTGGTATCTTGTCTCTAACTAATTTGTTGAAATAGTTACGCACCATCTTTTAGTTCTCCTTAACAAACCTTTTTTCGAAATGAAGCAAACATCAAGTGGTTGTCCACAGTCTTATACAATATCAACAAGAATTATATACGCTATAATTCCTTTCTAAGTGTCCTAGACAAAAAATATAATATGTCGGAGGGATTTCGTGAAAGTAGTGTATATGGACAATGCCTCTACAACTCCAGTTGATCCACGTGTCGCAGAAGTGATTCATGATTACTTTATCAAGTACTTTGGTAACGCCTCAAGCATTCATGAATTTGGTCGTGAAGCTCGTAAGGCAATTGACAACGCGAGGCAAGTTGTAGCTAAAGCCATTGGCGCTGAGGAAGAGGAGATTATATTCACTTCTGGAGGTACTGAAGCAGATAACCTTGCTTTAAAAGGCATCGCATTTTCCGATGAATATGAAGGAAAACACATCATTACGAGTGTCATTGAACATTCTGCTATTTTGAAAACTGCAAAATTTCTGGAAAAACAAGGTTTTGAAGTAACTTACCTGCCCGTTGACAGAGAAGGATTGGTAAATGTAGATGATGTCCAAAATGCCATCAGGCCTGATACCATTGTAATTTCTGTAATGCATGCAAATAACGAAATTGGCACAATTCAGCTAATTGAAGAAATTAGCAAACTTGCTAGGAAAAATAATATTGTGCTTCATACAGATGCAGTTCAATCTATCGGAAAACTTAACGTTGATGTCAATAAATTAGGGGTCGATTTACTTTCAATGTCATCCCACAAAATCCATGGCCCTAAAGGAGTAGGTGCCCTCTATATTCGTAAAGGCACATCTATTGAGCCACTGATGCACGGTGGAGGTCATGAGTATAATATTCGTTCAGGAACTGAGAATGTCCCAGGAATTGTAGGTTATGCAAGAGCTGCGGAGTTGGTAACAACCGATTTAGATAAAAAGGCTCAATATATGACAAGAATGAGAGATAAACTTATAGATGGAGTCTTAGAACATGTAGAAGGTTCATATCTTAATGGACATCGTACGAAAAGGCTACCAAATAATGCTAATTTTCGATTTAATCAAGTCAATGGTGAAGCCTTGATTTTAGATCTTGATATGAATGGCATTTCGGCATCCACAGGTAGTGCTTGTGGTTCCCACTCAGCTGAGCCATCGCATGTTCTTATTGCACTTGGTTTAACCCATACTGAGGCGGAAGGATCGTTAAGACTAACTTTGAGTTCTGAAACAACTGAAGATGAAATTGATTATGTGCTTGAGGTTTTACCGAAAAGTATTTCCAAATTGCGAGCGTTACATCCAAACTTAATGTGACAAGGTATTGTGACGCAACTTCTTTTTTTCTGAAATATAACGATCTTTTAGAATGCTTCTGTCCGTATGACAAATTTTATAACCTTTTATCAGTTTTAACCCACAGGAATGCTCTCTAAAGTATTCTGAAAGACCAGATCTCTTTACTTGATTTGGTTGAATCCGAATCACAAACGTTTTTAAAGAAAAATCTAAACTAGAGGTGTCTTCACAAAAAGAACCGCTTTTAGTTTTCTAATATGTAAAATGGAGTGTTTGTTCATTTGACAGAAGCTGAAGTTTATTTTGCGTCTGCTACCTCATATTTCCCGTGGCAAAATATGAGAATCTCATTGGAGCGCCTGTTTGAACTACTAGATGTCCAAGAATGGATTTCTGAAACGGAACCTACAAGACCTGGTATTAGATTCTTAGCGGGAGCAAAAGAGTCTACTCGTTATTTACGTCCGTTATTTGTGAGGATATTAGTTGATGAATTCTTGAAATTACGCGCAGTGCCAATCGCTATTGATTCACTTAGTCTTTGGAAAGGAGGACCGCGCTACGATGCGACATCTTGGGCTTACAAATGTCGCCAACATGGTTTTTCTATGGAGTCCTTAGGTACAGAAATTTTCTTGGCGGAAGGCTACACAGGAATGGATAGCAAGACCATTATGAACAAAAGAGGAAAAAAAATCCGTGTATTGGAAATTGGTGCAACGATTACCTATTGTCAATTATTGACTATGCTTACTCACGTTACAGGAGATCCGTTCCTTGGTTTTTATGGCGCTATAACCGATTTAGGCATTGGATGTACTGCTAAAAAGGGGAAGCTGCGTATCCATGAAGATTTTCAACCAACTGTAAACATGGAAAACTGTAACACTTGTGGTTTATGCCAACGGATGTGTGAGTGGGATGCAATTAAAATTAACGAAACGGTGATTATTGATTCCAATAAATGTGTTGGATGTGGAAAATGTATAGTGAAGTGTCCACAGGCCGCAATAGAAGTGTCTCCAGAGCAGGTAGTAGACCTTCAAATGAAAGTAGCTGATGCAGCCTCATTCATCGTTCAAGCAATGGAGGGTAAGATTGGGTACTTTAATTTTGTTATGGAAGTTACACCTCATCCGGATTGGGACTCGGACTCGGGAATACCGTTTATTCCAGATTTAGGTATCCTCGCATCGAAAGACCCCGTTGCCATCGATAAAGCGACTCTTGATATTGTTAATAAAGTTGCGGGTGTGCCAGGGTCTATGGCTGAACAATTTAATGTATTAGAGAAAAAAACAGAAAAATTTAAGGCAATTAGCGGGATGAACGTTGATCCAATGGTGCTGATTAACGCCGCTGAAGAACTTGGTCTAGGAACAACAAATTATAAGTTAATAGATGCTTGGAAAATAGATACTGATTAGCCAATAATTATTCAAATTGCACATATGTAAGGCTTTTTTATAAAGATGGATTAGTTAAGAATCAGATTAAAAGGAAGTGATGAATGATGACAACAGTCACTCAGGATGCAGCTCAAGAAGCAGAGGAACTTTTTAAGGAAAAATGGATTAGAAAACTCATGGTAGCTCATTTACACGATTTAGGAGTAACCTGCCCTGGTATATGCTCTCATCAAGTCCCAACAGGGGTTAAGGGGCGACATTGTGGTACATTAAGTCGTGCGCTTAACAAGGGCACAAAGTCTATTTTTCGAACTTTATGGAAATTAGCCGATTTAGGCTATGTGCAGGTACTAGAGATTTCTGCAAATGATAGTGACCCCAATCAACAGAGAAGAGCGATCCAACGATGTTATAGACTTACTGAAATGGGCAAAAAAAAGGCAAAGGAATTTGATGACGAATTCACCTACCAAGAATTGATCTAGGGATGCAATCCCCTTAGTTAGCAAAATACGTAGATATATATTATGAACTTACCAATTATTATACGGGCGTTTTCTATGGTAGATGCAAAAACTACGATAATCATAGAACTAAGGCGACTGCATTCAAAAACTATTAACCCTAAAGAATGGGTTAGTGCCAATACACTCCTAAATCTTTTCTCTTTTCATGTAATTACTAGAATGACTACACCAGAAGAAATTCATGATGCATTTCGGGAACTAATCGAAGAAGGAAAGATAAGAGAAAAAGATAACATGCAATATTTTCAATTAACGGATTATGAAAAGTATGTGAAAGAAGTAGAAGAATCATGGAAGAGAAAGAAAAAATCCAAAGAAATAAAACGTTCTCTAATAGAAAAGAAATACAAATTTTCAGATTAGGTTTTTGTAAATCTTGTTTAATTTCTTTTAACAAAAACTAAAAGAATAATAATTTCTCAAATTATAATGATTCACAAGAGGTGCAATCTTATGAGCTCAGAAAAAAAAGTAAAGGAAAAAAAGGCAGAAGAAGTGATCCAGAAGATCTTGGATCTTCGAGATAAAGGAGAAACAAGGGAAGAACTAAAGTATGTTTCAAAACTACGCTCACCTATCGTGAGCCGCTTTGAAAAAATAAAGCATAAAATTGCGGTAATGTCGGGTAAAGGTGGCGTTGGTAAGTCAACTGTAGCTACAAATTTGGTAGCGGCATTTAAAGCAGAAGGCTATAACTGTGGTATCTTAGATGCCGATGTTCACGGTCCTAATGTCCCAAAAATGATGGGCTTACATGAGAAATATCCTGATTTTAAAGGTCGCACTTTCTATCCGCTTGAGACAGAAGAGGGCATTAAAGTGTGGTCAGTCGCATTGTATTGGCCAAGTGACTCTACTCCTGTTATGTGGAGAGGACCGTACAAAACAAGGGTGATCAAACAATTTTTAGCCGCTGTAGATTGGGGAGAACTCGACTATCTTATTATCGACCTGCCTCCAGGAACAGGTGATGAGCCCCAGACGATCATTGAAAAGATTCCAGAACTCGATGGTGTAGTTATAGTTGCTACCCCTCAAGAAGTTGCACTTTTAGATGTGAGGAAATCTGGGGAAATGGTAAAAGAAATGAGCGTACCTGTTTTGGGAGTTATTGAGAACATGTCGGCCCACGCAATTTGCCCTAATTGCGGTGAGATACTAAAATGTGCGAATTGTGGAAATCAAGTTGAGTTCTTCGGTGAAGGTGGGGCGGAGCTCGCTTCTGAGGAACTTGAAGTGCCATTCCTCGGAAGTATACCCGTTGATCCTCGTATAAGAACTTCTGGAGATGAAGGAACACCCTTTGTATTGAAATACCCTGACAGCGAAGCCGCAAAGAATTTTAGGGAAATCGTTCGAAAGATTGAAAAAGAACTTGAAAAACATAAGCCCTCCTCAGAAGGTGAATAGCCAATGGGAGATGATGTGTCTTTAAATGAGGCCGCCCTTGAGGTAGCGGAAAAGGCATCACGCGCATTAGAGAAATTAATTTTTTCCACTGGCACTCCTGAAGAGGTATTAGAAGAGCTGATGAAACTAAACGTCACGACTTTGCTCGAAGAGAATTGGAAAAAACTTACCTCTGACCCAAAGTACTACTATCACTTAGATATTCTACAAACTGTGATGACGCTTCAAGACGAGTTATTAAATCAACTTGGGGAAATGGGTGTCGATAGTATAAAAGCAGATTTAGAAAACCTCGATTTTTCACGAGAAAAAATTGCCAACAAGTGATTATAACTGAAAAGGCTTAGAGGGTTCATCCCTCTCTTTACGACAAGTCTCTTGAATTACTATTTTTGGTCTTTAATTTGTTCTAGCAATTTGTCTTGTTAGAACCTCTCTCAGAATCATCTCTATAGGCATTATCACCCTTTTGACAGTTTCTGGTCGTGATTCTTTTTTAAGACGACCGTTATCATCTTTTAATCTGGACGTGCTACCAGCTTTTAGTAGTGTAACCAAATCGTTTTTTGCATCCATACAACTCATTTCAATAATGCGTGAATGCGCGTCTCTCATCCGTTCGCTCCATCCCGTCTCAACAAGTAACTCCGACATCTGAATAACTGGGGTACGATCCTCCGGTGGAAGATCCATTTTATTCAAGCAGATCACGAAAGGCACGTCTTTAAGCCCATAGCTGTCGATAAATTTTGAGAGTTCCGTTAAAGCGGTTCTATTAGCCTCAAACTGCGCTCTTGTAGAGTCTAATATGATAATAAGTCCTTGAACGCCGCTTGTGACGACCTCTCTTTGTGTTATGTGGCGAAGTTGACCAGGTACGGTATAAATATGTGCTTTCAAACGATCTTTGCCAGTCAACGGGTTATAACCGAAACCGAATACTCCTCGATCAAAAAACAATGTTCTCTTAGTTGGATCCTCAAGTGTGAGAAAGCTGTAAACGCGCTCTGGATCTTCTAAGGTTTTTAAAACTTTGAAGATAGTGAGTGCCATTGTCTTGCCTGCCATAGAAGCACCCCAGAACACTAGTTTAACTACTGGGACTTCATCAAAATCCTTTTTAAGATGTTCCAATGGTTTTTCGGCCTCCATCTTTTGAATATGTATTTTTTAGACAAACATGCGCCACATGTGTCGTTGTGTCTTTTCTCAATATGAAGAATATTGCTGGGCTATTAACTCTTGAACTGCTATAAAAATTTTGAGATAAAATACTCAACATTTTCTAGAGTTTTGTAAAAAAGAGATTCCCAATTTACTAAAAGCCCTGAATTCTATAGTTCCTTTTTCATTCGTTTCACTTCGAATGGAGGAAGTAACTTGAATAATATGCACATCTAGTCAGAAATTTTCACAATTAACATTTATCGCTGTTTTTTGTATTTTGCGTGAACTAAGAAGTTATCTCCTTAGCATATATTTTTGTCACACCTTTAATCTCAAATGAGCATTGATCGTTCTACAGATGGATGCATGGGAACATTTATAATGTCAGCGGAGAGACTTTGGTTAACTTCCGTATTACATAAGTTTCATTAAACCATTAGAAGCATCTATCCATAAAAGCTTTTTTGAGAATATTAGAATTAATTGGGGTGCTGAAATGTTTGGTCTAGGTTGGAGACATGATGATATGGTACAAAACAAGGATAAAATACTTGAACAGGCTGTTTCATACGTAAAAAGTAGAAAAGATGCACTTGAGAAAGAGATTCGGAGCCTTGCTGAACGTGACAGGATGATTCGCCCACATATCAAGGGTTTAGATGTGAATCAGGTTATAGAAGAGTTCATTAAAACATATGTAGGCCAAGTAATTGATCTGGCTTGCGAATCAAAAGATGCTGAAGAGTTTGGTAATAAAAGTGGCGAACTGGTTTCAACTGTTGAAAGACATTTCAATAAGATTGGAAAACCCGTCTCAAATCTTGCTATAGATGTGTCGATGTCTTTATTCGCATTTGGAAGCGGTATGGAGCATTCTCTTGCCTTTAAGGAATCTGGAGCTCGTTATCAGTTTTAATGTTTTAAATTTGTTAGTTTAATGGTCTGATTCGTTTTTAAAAGAGGTAATAAGATGAGTTTTCGTGAAATAATTGATATGGATCGCTATGAACAAATAGTTGAACAATTTGTTTCTGAATTCGAAAAAACTAGTATTAAACCTAGTGAGAACCGTTATGTTGTGATAAAGTTACCAGTCCAGTCATTTAAAGGATTTTTTTCAAGTATTCCTTTAGTTGAAGCACTCAATAAGTGCGGTTTGAGGACAAATTTAAAGACCGTCCGTATACCGGAGTCAAAAGAAGAGAAAGTAGTAAAAATGAAAGAACGTGGCGGCATACATCAGGACCCCCTCTACGAGAAGTATTCTGAACGTTTTGGCACTGACGTTGCTACGCATATGCGTGATTTAAGCGGTGCAGATATATCAATGGTTGCTGGAATGTTTGGTTACGGCGAAGGAGGCCCAGAAATAGACCTTGAATCCGACAGAGTATATATCCTTCTCGAATATGTCTGGAAACTATTCGATAAATATGAAAGCGTACGTGCGGGAGGCAAATATGAGTATGAATATGAGCGCAAATTCGGAAAGGTTATAGAGTTAATTAATAGACGTTTTGAAGAAAAGGATGAACAACCTTTTGAAACCTTTGTCAAACCTCCCGACATTATCCTAAAATTTGATGATGATAAGTTTATATCGATTCGAGGCTCTCCAGAAATTATACTAAAGGTAGATGACGCCGATTCGTGGGTCACTTTATCAAGCGTAGAAGAAGATTTAGAAAACGTTTGTTTTGAGATCATAAAAACAGGATTTAATCTTCCAAGAGGCGGTGATACTCTCCTAATCCTTCCAAATATTCCTCCCGAAAAACGTCGCAAAAAACCAAAAGAGGATTACCTTCAGGCGTACATCCAAGCCTTCAAATATGAGGATATAGCGTATAAAAAAGGCAGAATCGCGAGTATCTTAATAATTAACACAAAAGAGCATCTCAATGATGTTGCTGATGAAATTTGGTCCACAATTCAAGCATTTTGGGGAATAGAGCTCTCAAAACATGTCCCTGACAATCCATTTAAGCGGTATCGGATATTCTCTGGGGAGGCGGGCATGAGGTACAAGGCAGGTGATCTATCTCTTCCACATGCGATTTTTATGTTTAAAGGCGAAGGCAGCTTCGGAAAAGACATTTTCGGCGAGATTGTTGGCTATCCCACACCGAATTTGAAAACAAAATGGACAAGTGCTCTCCAGTTGTTATCTAAACTTGATTGGTATCCTCAGAAAGAACATGATGATCGTGATCCTTTGATAAGACTAGGCTTGCAGGAGATTTTGCCGATTTCAACTTTTTTGCGCGTATGCGGAATTGATTACAAAGAAATGCGGAAGAAAAATCAACGTGTCAAAGACATTCTTGACAAAGCAGAAAAAATCAAGGTGGTTGGGAAATCAATCGATGGTATCGCTACAAACCTGATAATATCTCTTGGTAGAAGATTACTAAGGACCAGCGACTGTGAGGCGATATGGCCTGGATTGTTTGCAAACTTTCCAGGCGGAGAAGTCTATTTAACTCCCGAATCTGTAGATGGAACTTTTGTTGTGGACGAAACTATATCTATTGACCAAAGCTATACCCTTGAGTCACCTCTCATTATAAAAATTGAAAATGGACGTTATACGGAGATAACAGGAAATCAACAGGTCCTAAATATACTTTTAAATGAAAAAGAAAAGGTTACGCAAAGACTCACTCATTTAGAAGAAAAACAGGCATTACCAAATAAAGTTCTGCAATTGTACAAAGATAATTTCGATCGAATCGGTGAGTTAGGTATTGGCACGAATCCTAATGCCCAACTGCCCAGTAGTTTCCTGATAGAAGCAGAGAAGGCAGATCGGACTATACATCTTGCACTAGGATCTGGGTATGAACCCGATAGGGCTACTTTGTATCATTGGGATGCCGTTGCAGGATATAATCAAAAATTAACCCTCACAGCGTTAGCGGGTGATGGTAAAGAAACTCCAATATTAATTGAAGGAGAATGGAGCAAAGAACTAGAAGAAGAGGAAACTTAACTCCGCCTTTTCCTTTCCTTTTATTAAAGATAGTGAGTGTTTGATTTAGTCGGTGTATCAAAGCGAACAGTTCGATTAGAAAATCTTCTAGAAAGAGGTTAAGAACTACTATTTTGTATTTTATTTCGCTGACTTCACCCCAAAAGCTTTTTCCAGAGGCCAATTCTCTCGAAAAATTTATCATATACCATCAAAATTACCAACCAAAGTCCTTGAAACATGAACGGGATTTTATTGTAAAAATGATCACTTTCATTAAGGATAATGCCGCCTAAATAAATGTAATATACATAATAACTCAAAAGCGCTAATATAAAAACCAAAAGAGTTCTCATAAAGATATTAAATCGTTTATCATATTCGTGAGGCCAATTACCACAGTAGAAAGTCCAGAAATAAACCCACGAAGCTGCAAAAATAGAAAAGTTTGCAGCGTTTCTTAGATACCAATCGCCACCAGGGTTTTCCCACAAAAACCAAGATTGGGTAGACGCTAATGCAAGAATTGCATAGAAAACATAACCACCAATTAGGCAAATTAAACTTGCTAATACCCCTTGATAGGGTTGGTTTTTTATTCTCTCAATTGGCCAATTCTCCCATAGTATACCTAAAAGCAGTGTAACTGCTAGAACGCTGTAAAGATACCCAATAAAGGCGTTAAGACTTATAACTTGTTTAAATCCGCCATTTGCGATTTGTGCTGGGAGAACAAACCAAGCATAGGTTAAAACTAGAAGAAAAGTGCACCATATAAACTCAAGAACTCTTATTTTGTATTTATTAAGCTCGTTTAAAGGCCAATGTCCCCAAAAAAACGACCACAATAAATAGATGAAAATGCCTGTCGATGATATGAAAAATAAAGAAGTATCTTTGACTCGATTAAAAAGCGAGTTAATTTCACCCCATACTAATGTAATATATGCAATTATTACAAACATAATTGCAATATTTAATATGAGAAGAGCTAATCCTGTCTCTTTGTCTGTTATTTTTATTTTAGTCTTTAGAAACTCTTTAAATTCCATCTCTGGGTCAATAAATTGAAGATATAAGATCATTGATAAAATAAATATAAAGATATAGTTGAGAACAAGATCAGTTGAAGCCTCTTCATACAAACGGAAAGTTCTCCAAATAAAAAACTCGCCTTCGGGATCGATAAAAAGCCACCAAATAAAAAGCGATAAAGCGAATGTAAACGCGAAAGCTAAAATTGTTGTAATTATGGGATTATATCGTGGGATGATCTCAGTTTCTTTTTCCTTTGATTGAAATGCCATTCCTGTCATCCTCGAATTTCGTAATCATTGAAAAGGTTATTGAAGGTTAATTTTCAAATATTTCGTATTTCCCAGAATTTCCAATAT
>Ga0209427_10001780_pt1 | contig 25045 bp, 22 predicted proteins | sample DeeMarSWOR136_30_FD_187465 | JGI IMG/M metagenome (GOLD analysis project Ga0209427, IMG submission 187465) | Marine sediment microbial communities from White Oak River estuary, North Carolina - WOR-1-36_30 (SPAdes) (version 2) | ecosystem: Environmental > Aquatic > Marine > Intertidal zone >...
TAGGATTGGGAGTACAGATCCTTGTGCCAACTACACATCTTCTAACTAATGCCGTTAATCTGGGATTTACATACGGAATTACTGTTTATGATGCTGTTTATGTGGCTTTGGCAGAAGAACTGAACTATAATTTTCTGACAGCAGACAAGAAGCTTTTTAATAATACAAAAGACTTGGATTCTGTAAAATTTCTGGAATGAGAATAGCTGGAACTCTTAGTGTGTTCTTAACCCATTATAGAGATCTTTATCTAACTCAGTTCCAAGACCAAAGAAGGGGTGAGGTTGAAGGTTTTGTTCCGTACTTTCCTTCTCAAATTCTTAGACCAAAGGTATTTAAGCACTCTCAAATCATACATTTTGTGAAGTCAAGAGTCAATTTTGAAAAGGTAAATAAAATGGCTGTGCTCGAACTCTTAAGAATCAGAGAAGAAATTGATAGCTTTATTGAAACACTCGAAATTCTTGATGACGAAGAATTGCTAAAAGATATAGAAGAGGGGATAAAAGATATAGAAGAGGGGAATGTTATCTCTTTTGACGATTTAGTGAAAGAATTAGAGTTGGAAGAAGAAATGTGAATTAGTTTTTTCAAGAAGATTCAGAAAGAGAGTTCTTCTATCTTGAGAGCAAAGATTGGGTGTTATATTCATCAATCACTCGCAAGGTACAACCCTGCAAAGAATAGCAAAACAATAGATGGAATGAACGATACATCCACTCCCACCAAAACCATAGCCATTACTATAGCATAATAAGGGACCTTTGACTCATTTGTTACCGCTTTCCTGTACAGCGTATTTGCTGCTGCACCAAAGAAAGCCATCAATCCTAACCCGAAAATGCCGCCATCAAAAATTAAAGGTCCTAAAATGGTAGATGTTATATTACAGTTGTACCCAAAGAGGTATTCACCCATGACTGTGCCGCACGTGAATTGTAACCAGATCCTCCCATGAAAAATCCCGAAATAACCTGCTTCATGAATAATTTTATTTAACACTCCAAAGGTAAAAGCAGGGCGGAAGAAAAAGAGGTTAACAGGATTTAATTCCCATTCTTGGTATGCCACACCAGTATAACCCACGAACAAGATCAATAAAAACAAAGGAATTGCAGATAGTGCTATATGGATTACCTGAATCTTCTTCAGCATGTACAAGGATATAAAGACCACAATAATTAACTCTAAGACGTAAACCCTGTACGTAAATAATGATAACAATCCTACTGAACCCAAAAATAATGCAATCACGTATTTCGTATTGTATGACTTAACCATGAATGCTAATCCTAAAAACAGGAGCGCATATCCAAAAATGAAAATTGGATCTGCATACCCTTTTCTCAATTCTGGATTAAAGAGGGGAACTCCCTTTATTGCTAACTCAAGTATTAAAAGTGAAATTCCTGCAAGAACAAGGTATTCCACCTTTATGTTGCCTACTGACCTCAAGAGTAGTAACCCCACCACGGGGATTACCAATCCCCACAGGGAGTATTCCTGATACGCGTAAAAGGTAACCACAACTGCTGTCACGAAAAAGTACACCTTTCTCTTATCTGGTAAAACGAATTGACACCCTCCTATATAGAATCCCATTCCAATTCCAATGAATAAAAAAGTCTCTCTGTACACAGTAAACTGGGTTGAAACCAGTGGAAAAAAAAGCAATCCCAAAACTACATAACCGATATAACTAACAACGAAAATGTAGGGTGAAACCACGGTCAACCTGTCCATGCTTACCAGTTCATTACTGTTATAAAACCTTTACGGCAGAAACTCTTTGTGTTCAATCTTTTCCGGTAGATATTCCTTGGCCACAAACTCTAGACTCTTGTTGGCTAAAGCCTGCTGTTCAATTCTCACTCCCAGTTTCAAACATAAATTCAACTCTCTCTGCCATTTCTTGTGCTTGAACCACTCGTAGGATTTTAACTCCTTTATTCTCGATTTGTCTGTGGCTTTCAATTTTTCTGTGACTGATTTCAGATTGTACACCTCAATGTCTCTCATAGTCATTCCCACGAACACAGAATTGGGGACACACAGCCGTTTAGACAGATACGCTAAATTCATGGAACCCTGCTTAATGGTGGAGTAGATGTACCACCCGTAGGGATCACCATCAGTGAACACAATGACGGGAAGCTTTTTCTCAAAGTGTAACCGGTGGATCAGTCGCCTCACTCCTCGGGGGGCTTGACCCTGGCACGCCACGAGCAAGGCTCCATTCTTCTGGGCAAATTTTTCTTCGATTAACCGATCTGCCATGGCTGCTGTCTCCACCACCAGCATATACTCTGCATTCACTTCAGGGAACGCAATGTCCTCCACTGTCCCTGGAACTGCCCATCCTCCTCGTCCCAGCCTGGACGCGTTAAATTCGTCTTCTCCATCTCTGATTAAAATGTCGCCGTACAAGTAGCCCCGCCTGTCTGCAGTCAAATTCAGCTGTTCTCTCAACAGGTCGAGAGTGACTTCAATATCTTCTGCTATTGCATTGCTCTCTGTTTGATCATCAAACGTGTTCTCCTTTGTCCCTGCAATACTGTGCTTTAATGCGTAGTACATTTCACGAATACCCGCGTGTTTCCCTTCTTCCACCAGCTTTCGACAGTAGGAGGCTACCAGTATTGTCTGCATGAACTTTTTAGTGTGAGCCACATTCATGTAGTACCGCTTTGAATACTTGTTCCCTAACACTAACATACGGCTCTTTTCATCAAAGGCAATGTTGCTCAATCCTCGCTGAGGAATCTTCATGTACGGACTCCTCCCCTTTTGGATCTGGCTGTAAACGGCTTTCCCGAACTGTTCTAACTTTTCAGTGACTTCATTCATTTTTTTCACCATACTTTTTGCCAATAATGGTGTACAACTTCTTCTCGATTGGTGAACTGGATTTCTTTTGGAGTAACCCACCTAAAGCAGTAGACGTTTCAGGAGCGTACTTCCTTAGTGTATCCATCTTCTTCTTTCTCTCGAATTTTCGCCTTTTCCCTCTCAAGAAGGATTTCAACGATCTGCATCCATCCATTATCCCGTTTCTCACTTCTGAAAAGATTTCTTCCTCTTGAGCTACTGCTTGCTTCCCTGCTGAGGTGTACGGTATGTGGGTAGATACTAAATTGATAAAAACAGTCAATGGCGTCTTATCTCCTTCTCTAATGCCGTACCGTCTCCAATCGATGGAGTTCACAGCTTCCGTGAGCGCACAGCCTCCCTGGTCAAAGATCAAAGGTGCCCTGTTCGCGTACCTGACAATGTCGATACCGTTGGTGGAACCGTGGTTTCCCCCGTAAGCTACACCCACTTCTGCAATAAAGGGGATACCTCCCTTGTATGTGAGAGCAGATCTGGTGGTTGCATAGCAGAACTCCGGGTTAATAGTGGATTCCAGTCCCTTTCTTATGTTTTCATCTCCAATGGGAATCAGCCCATCAGTGGGAGGGGCCATGAACTTGACAGCATTGAACGCCTTCACCAAGGATTCAGCTTCTTTCCACGTCAATTTATTGGGGCGCTTTCCCAAGGGAACTGTTGCGATGCGCTCAATCTCATTCAATCGTGCCTTGGATATGCGTACAAAATCATGTAACAAAAAGGAGGATACTACTCTCTTATCGGTGTACCTCCCCATTAATAACAAATCGTGAGGAGTAATCCCTCTGGGATGGGGTTTGGTCTCTTTTGGCGATGTGGGAACAGCAGTAATACTTCTCTCGAAGATGATTCTGGTGCCATCAGGTTCCACAAAAATGATACACGCATGGGGGTTGGAAATAGAGGTCATTCTCAAATAGTTGTACGGGCCATACCGGGATTTGTTGTACAACACTTCTTTTACATCGAAAATCAATTTGGTTCCTCTCCAGTTTTCTGCATTTTCCCGTTTCTTCTTGTGGACGATCCTCCCAATGTTGTGCTCCACATCAATTTGAACATCACATTTTACGATATGGGTGTCCCCTGTGGAGGTAATGACAGAAGAGGGTTTCCCTGTAGTCACCTGGGAATACATAACAGCTCCCGAGATACCAATGCCTTGCTGTCCCCTCGATTGGATATTCCGGTGAGCTTTACTCCCTGCAAGCATTCTCCCGAATACTTCAGGTATAAAGGCTAATGGAATGCCAGACGCATTATCCTCTACACTGATCCGGTAGTGTTCCGTCCCTAACTCTTCTATTTCTACCCTGATCTCAGGTAAGATTCGGGCATCTTCACAAGCATCCAGCGCATTGGTCACTCCCTCGTGGATTAACGTGGTCAAAGACCGTATCTTTCCTGTGTAGCCTAACATGGCTGCATTCTTTCTGAAGAACTCTGAGACACTCTGAACCCTGAAGTCTTTAAAGATGTCATCAGCGTGACGACTTTCTTGATTCATGGAAATACCTCATTTTCTGCAATTTCGATTTTTGCATGGTTTACCTAATATGCATCTGTTTCATCTTTTCTGTTGCTGCTTATAAAATTTGCGGTAGTGCACAAGAAAAATATGGAGAAGCAGAAATCTACACGAGATGGCAAGAATCAAAATGAGGAATTAAAAGTAATTTTATAGTTAATTTTAGCAGTTAAATGAGTATAAAGAATTAAAGAGATTTAAAATTATTATATCAAAGCTGTTCAAGTACTGCTTCCCTTTTTTCTCTACGCGTTCAGGCTCACCCATTGTGAATGCTCACAATCTTTTCTCATTTTTCATACATATCTTTATATAATCTTGAGTAAAGTAGGTAAATTGAATGCCGGGGGGTTTGATGCGAATACGAATATACTGCCAGGAATGGTGAGGGTAAAAATGGTCTAATCAGATGTATGAGAGACGAACCAGCACAGTTCCGTACTCGTGTAATGGGGGGTGATCAAAAAGCACGTTCAAAAATGAACGGTTTGGACATACAAAGGTTGACCCACGTTGTAAATGGGAGGTGATAATGGTGAAATCAAAAACTGAAGAGTTAACCAGGTTATTAAAGGATTTGGAAGGTACCACACCAGATATTGAGGCATCTGCTGTAGTCTCGGTGGATGGGTTGATGATTGCGTCAGCCTTACCGCGGGATGTGGAAGAGGACAGGGTGGCTGCCATGTCTGCTGCCATGTTGTCTCTAGGAGAGAGAACAGCTAAAGAATTAGCGAGAGGTGAACTATCTGAAGTGTATGTCAAGGGAGAAACAGGGTACGTGGTTTTGATGGCCTCCGGGGAGAATGCAGTCTTAACTGCTCTCGCGAGAAAAGATGCTAAACTAGGATTAGTCTTTTTGGACATGAAAAGGACAGCAGAAGAAGTAGCAAAAATCATTTAGGTCGGGAAAACGTTTGAATGATTCGGGGTGATTTTCATTTCTGAAGAAAGAAGAACTGACAACCTTTTAATGAGAATTATGTTAGAAACTATTCAGAACGTTGTAGGAGAAAATGGATTAAAATCAATCTTAAACTATGCTCATCTGGAAAAATACATTGATAACTTCCCTCCTGATAATGATCTTTTAGAGGTTCCTGCAGCAGATCTTCACAATGCCCGCCTTTCTCTTATCGAATTGTTTGGACAGAGAGGTACTCGCGGCCTTGAGCTTCGGGTTGGTCGGGAAATGATTCGTCTCTTTCTCAAGAAACGTGCAGGGGTAACTGGAATTCTTGAGGTGGTGGGCCATCTCTTCCCAGAGTCTAAAAGGATGCGTATTGGTCTGGAGAAATTCATGGAACAGATGGAGCAAAGGCATCCCTCTCCAGTTATACCTCGGCTAGAATTGCAGGAAAAAAAGGATTACTTCCTGTTGATTGACAGGGATTTCCTCGGCAGTGAAGGGGTTGCATCTTTAGAACCTGTGTGCAATGTTTACGTTGGCATGCTCCAGCATTTGATGGAGCGGGCTACCGGGCATAGCCACGAAGTGGAAGAAATTGAATGCAGAGCTGTGGGTCACCCTGCCGATGTGTTTAAGATTACAAAGGCAAGAAAGGGACGTAGTAGTTATAGGAGATGATAAAATGAGTGCAGACATGAATGAACCCAGAATCCCTTCCTGGTTGTGGCGCATTGTCCTCAAAAGCAGCACAGATAACATAGGGGAAAGAGGGACCCGTACTGTCCTGAGAAGAAGTGGCCTGGAACATTATAGTGGTGTCACTCCTAAAGATGATGATACACCATCTGTTTCTGTCAATGAATTTTCACAGTACATTCAGGCCCTCTTCGATATTTTTGGTGAGAATGGAGCGCGGTCGATTCTCCTGCGAGCTGGCAAGATTGGATTCACCTTTGCTTATGACAGGATGCCACCAACCATCAAGGTAGCCAGTAAGATGTTGAGAATTCTCCCTGAAAAGAAGAGACTGGTAACCGTCGTATCTGAATTCAGTAAAGCCTTTAACGAGACACTGAGCACTGTAGGGTCTGTCACTGAAGAAGAGGGGAAAGTGGTGGTAGAGATTCCCGACTGTCCATACTGCAGAGGATTTTCCACAGAAACTCCTGCGTGCTACGTCGAAATTGGGCTCCTCTCCCAGTTGATAGAAGCTGCTTTAGGCAGTGGATACACAGTGAAGGAAACAAAATGTGTGGCAACAGGAGACCCTGTGTGCAGGTTCGAAATTGAGAAAAGTCACGGTTAATTCCCATTTGGCATTTCTTGTTACACGTGTAACATAGTAATTGCTCTTTATTCTACATTACTGATAAAGAAATAATTATAGATGGTTGCAGAATTCAAAAAACTCAAAATTATCCTTCCTTTTCCAAAAGATAGTAGATCGTCCTTCTGGGAATGTTCAATTTCCTGGAAATTTCAACTATGGAAATTCCTTTATTTTTCAATTGGACAATCTTTTTCAAATCTTCACCAGTGTACATGGGCGGCCTTCCAGCGCGTTCATTTCCTTTCTCTAAATTGACTCTAACTTTCTCTAGATGAGATTTCACCCGTTCTGATGTCTGACCATACACACTGGGGGGGACAACAATCACTTTGAGGTTTTCTCCATGCTCTTTAAGAGCTAAAAGGATGTCCATCCCTACAATTCTCGAGAGGTACACTTTCTCGTCGGTGAATCCTTCTTCAATTTCTGTGAGCAACTCCTCTTTTTTTCTTGTCTTGAACACTTTGATTACGATTCCCCCTTTACTGCTTTGACAAGAGGCTGTAACGCTTTTTCGATGTCTCCTGCCTTCTCGATAATAGTTCCAGTCACCACAATGTCTGCCCCTGCTTTCACGATGTTGAAAGCCTGCTCTGGAGTACGGATTCCGCCACCAACTACCACCGGAATGTCCACCATTTCTTTCACCGTGGTAACCATTTCCTCAGGGACTGGTTCTAAAGCACCAGATCCCGCCTCCAAGTACACTAAATCCATGCCCATGTACTGGGCTGCCAGTGCATAGGCAGCAGCAATCTTGGGTTTTCTCCTTGGTATGGCATCTGCCTCCCCTATCCAGCCCACTGCCTCACCAGGCTCCACAATTAAATACCCCATGGGAATGGGCTCCAACTGGTATAACTTCACAGGTACAGCACCCAAAGCCTGGGCCTTGGTAATGAAGTAGGGGTTTCTGGAATTCAAAATTGACATGAAAAAGATAGCATCTGCATAGGGAGAAACAGCAGCTGAACCCCCAGGAAAGATAATCACTGGGAGACTCGTTCCTTTCTTGATAGCCTGGATAATCACATCATTGACTGAACCCACAGCAGCAATAGACCCTCCCACCATGATGGCATCAGACCCTGCTCTTTCTATCTGGGCAGCAATCTCAGGGACAGTTTGAGGGTTACAATCTTCAGGATCGAGTAAAGCGAAATGCAGCTTCTCTTTGGTGAGCTTTTCAGTTATGTAAGTGAAGACACGACCCATAACCTCACGCTCTTCTTTCTTTTGCCTTGGGTCTCAATCCAGAATGTCCACATTTTCGGCAGCGTTTTGCACGCCAGGGATTTCTGGCATTGCATTTCATACAGATTTTTACATTGAAGAGTCTGGTTCTTGCTTCTGGTGATTTCATTGTTCCACCTCTTTTTTTGTTTTTATTTTGTATAAGCGATAAATGTTTCCTGGATTCTGATAATTTCTGAACTTGATTCAGCCTGTGAATACGCGGTGAGTAGTTCTGCATTCAGAGTGACAAAGGTTGTACCCCATGAGAATTTCGAGAGAATATTTAAAGCTTTCGATTTTTCTCCCAGAATGTATAAGGCTGCAGCTAAGGCTTCTACAGTGGAGAGTTTTGTGGGTTTTCCATAGTTTATGGGGTTGGCAGCAACCAAGTAGGGAAGACATCTCCCATTTTTGAATGTTCTCTTGAATCTGTCTTTTTTCTCCCAGGAGTAATCTAGAGCAGTAATAGATGTGAAGGGTTTATCTTCTGGGGACAAAGCTTTCTCACTGAAGGGGTCCAAAACTAGAGAGGTTTTGGGGATGTCCCTGAAAGAATAGAGGAGAATCACGAAGTTGAACCTGGCCAGCTTTAAGGCTGTACATTTTTTGGGGTTACAGTGCTTGGCGTGGTACACGAAGAGGTTCACAAATTGGAAAAGGGATGGAGTGTATTTAGGGTTATCTATTCATGGGGCTGTCACGTCTTTTGTGATTTGTTACACGTGTAACATTTCGGATAAATTGTCATTTCACCCGTAATTCAATTATAAAGAGAAATTCATAAACGCGGGGAGGTTCCACTCCCTGAAAGTTGACAATCCTTATTCATGGATCATCGGAAGAATTTGGGTTACTAAGGGCTTTGCAGAGGTTGCAGTGATAATTCAATTCAAGTCACTTTTTTAAGGTACAGTGGTAGAGCATTTAATAGTGTCTGTAATCAGATTTCTAGTATGGGGGTGTCTTCACCTTGGGGGGTTAATTTCCCTGTGATAAGGGGTCTCTCTTGAACCCTTTCCGGGTTTTTATTACCACTCCTGCATTTAGTAACCCTTTCAAATGCTTTCGTATCATCATCCCCTCCCAGTATTTTAAAAGGAGAGGATGAAAAGAAAAATCTCTGTAGATCAAAGCACTATCCACTATCTCTTGAAGAGTTCTTTCTCGATCTAAAAAATTCAGTATCCGCTCATCTCTCTCCTGAAAAATCCGTGAAAAATGCTCAAATTCCTTGTCAATATCCTTGTTGATAATCCCCCTGTGGGAGGAAACAACTATTTTTGGGTTGAGGGCTCTCACTTTTTCGATAGAGGCTTTAAACTGTTCAATGTCTGATTCTTCATGTCCATACCAGGGACCAAATTTTGTGAAGTCTATATCAAAGGAAAAAAGGATTCTCTCGTTCCTCTCAAAGAAACAGTAGTGACCTATCGTGTGACCTGGTGTGTGAACAGCTTCAAGCGTGGTACTCCCGAAATCAAGTGTATCTGTATCGTGAAACGTGTCCATTGGCTGGGCATTCTTGAAGTTCATTTTCTGAGAAACAAAATTTCTCCAGATCTTGGCAAGCTTCTCTCCTGCATATCTTTCAGAGAGCTTTTTAATGTTACTGTTGAAGTCAACCTCTTCTTCTGGAACTTTCAAAGGAAGATCAGAAAAGAGCCAATTCCCAGCAGTATGATCGGGGTGAGAATGAGAGTTTATCACAATGTCAATTTCTTGGGGGGTTAGCTTGTTTAAGTTCTGAATTCCGCATCCTGTATCAATTAAGGCAGTAACATCATCTTTAACTAATATCGAGTGGGAGAAAGGGAATCTCCCTTGATTTTTCCCCTTGATGAGCGTGATGTGTTCAGTGATCTTTTCCGTGTCCATTGTAAAAAGATTCATCTTCTCCTTAAAATTCTTTCTAGAGTATATACCACTTATTAGTGTATAACATTTTTGTTACGCGTTGTTACACGTGTAACATTTTTTTTCTTTTTTTGGGCTTTCTGGATTTCTTGATATTTAAGGAGGTTGAAACCCATGGAAGTGGCAATATTGGGGCAATCTGCGGACCCTCTGCAATGGATCAATCTTGTATGTCTGTTGTAAGTCGTTCTTGTGTTAGAGTATCAATATTATTCGATGTAAACCCCCAAGAGAGAAATTGGACACTAATCAAAGGCCTCAGATCCAGCTCCCTAGGAAAAAGTGGTGAAAGATGAAGTTGAAAGATTTCATGTCTTTCATCCTTTTCGGGGTCAATGGGGACAAAGAGAGGAGCCGGACGGACCTGCTGAAGTCGGGAGAACCGCTCAAAACCGATCTCACCGGCTCCTCGTAACGGGAGGTGAAAGATGTGAAGGTAAGAAAACCTTCAATCCTTCAGTCGATAGGTATACGATTCTGCCACCACAATGCTCTTGATTAATCACCCAAACGTTTTTAAGTAGAGAAGTGGCAGGAGGTATGACCTCCCACCGAAGTGGAGATAGAAATGTGTTTCACTGCTTATGGTACAGGGTGATAAAGATAGTAAATATCAACAACTACTTATGAGTTGTGGGGTGAAACCATGAGCATTTTGACGAAGGAGGAAGCAAAACAAATTCGTGCCATGTATGAGTTGCGTACAGAAGACCCACGCATCAAAGTATATGAGATAGCCCAGCATCTGGGAGTAGTAAGAAATACGGTGTATAAACGTCAGAAGAAAGCAACGGAAAATGGCATTCTGTTCAATCCTGAATTGAGGTTGAAGATGTACAAGGATGTCAAAGAGTACGTGTATGTAATATCTTCAGATTCAGCTTTTCATACTTTCCACCAGCTTCAGAAAGACAGCCGCATCAGCTATGAAACCTTTGCCACTGGCTACTTTGACCTGTTATTGATCACCTCAGAGCCACTCCCTTTGAATGAATTAGATACCTTTGGTAAGGCAGTTCTAGTTGGATCTCGCAGCAATTACATATATCCGAAAGTTCCTGCTACGGATTATGTGAATGCCATAGAATTGATAGAAGAATTTGCCAAAAAGGACTTTGAACCTTCAGAATGGTCTGTGGAATATCCACCCAGAGAAATGGAGTGGAAGGAAATTGATTGGAAACTATTTCTTTTACTTCGCCACAATATGACAAAGAAATACACAGAGCTCGCCAAGTCAGTTGAGATGTCATACGATGGGTTCAGGTGGTCCCTGAAACGTATTCTCACAAACACTCAGATCATTGTTCCTTATTACCCTGAGGGATATTCTCAGTACACCCGGTTTTTGTTCATGTTCCAATCTAACTATGAACAGATGTTACTAGATATGTTTTCTCTCGTGCCATGCTTTACAATGATGTACAAAGTCAAAGATTGGCTTTTGGTACATTTCAGAATATTGCCATCGGATTTGTCCGATCGATTTTTCAGTATCTTGTATGACCTGCAGGATCGAGGGTACATTGATCGAATCAAGACAACCTTTCCAATTACCTATTGGCACCCTGATTAGCCTGGACAAGGACCATCTCCATCTCCACCACCATTTGGGGTTATCACATCCAGTGGTTCGAAGGGAAACCCTTTCAGTACGTTCACATTCATATTTCTTCACCTCAATCCTCATACTATAAGATACCCTAAAAGGTTATGGGTCATGAATTTGCTCACATTAGTGCCTTATAGACTGAACAAATTCACGAAAAATGCACGAAGAACTTTTAGATGCAGATGACGAGTCAGCATATACACCAGCAAACATCTTTTTCATACTCTTTATAATTCTTTAATTGCTCTTTCAATTCAAGTAATTCCCCCCCTTAACTGTTGATTCTCTTTTTGAAGTTTCTTTTTTTGTTTTTTTTGGATTTTTTGATATTTAAGGAGATTGAAAATCGACACTCCACCCTGTGAGGTGGATAAATCCATAGAGAAGATGGTAACAAACGGTTTTAATCCTTAAATGAATAGGTACCAGAGATTCTTTCATTCGACCACTTTAAAACCAGCTTTTTCTATCAAAAATAACTTCCCTTCAAATTCATTAACCTTGGTTAAAAAATTAGACAAAGCTTTTACCAATAATTCCGACTTTGGTGGATGAATGTGAAGTACAACTGTACCATAGAATCCCTGTGGAGGGTATGCAAGTGTATTAGCAAAATCAGAATCTCTCTCTGCTCTGCCTCGTTCCCGCACATCTATGCGTCAGCTTTGCGAGTTATTCTCTTTTTCCCCAGGATACAACCTTTCATATAATCCATTGATTATATCAGCTTCTTTTTCTCGATTGAGATCTCTTAGCATCTCTTCAAGTTGTTCTAAACTATGTTTAGTTACGTAACGATGAGTTGGTTCGCTATCTGCTAGTTCTAATAGCTCTTTAACTGGTTCTCTGCATTTGAACGTCTTTACATTCCCTACAAGGAGAACATCTCCAACAAACTCATAGGAGACATCATTAAAAGTAAAGAACAGTCCAGGTTTAACCCCACTTTCATACAGCAACTCTTCTTCATCCGATGATTTAGCAACTAAATGGTCTTTTCTACTCGTTATGGTGAAGTAACCTCTCTCTATACCATAATAATAGGCAATATAAAGACCTGTAAAGTCTTCCCAACCTCGCCGTGTAGGGGGTTTTAAATCCTTTTTGTACTTCACGATGAACTGTGCTGGCCACCAACCAAGGACCTCGTTAAAGAATGTGAGCATCTTCGGTCCCCCTTGTTCATTGAGCTCGAACCTAACGACAGGCAAATCTTTTGAGCTGAATTCATTGGTGCTGTGAGGAGTTAGTCTGTGATTTGACAAGAACAAACTACCATCTTTATACTGAACGAGTAAGTCTACTCCACCAACTGAAGAGTAAAATCCTTCAAGGTTCTTCAGCTTCTTTACATCTACATCTACAGGTGGATCATTTCTTCTGTCTACCTTCGCCTTTTCCTTTATCTTAATACGTTCTCCTATCATTAATCTGAGTGCCTTATCTGCTAACCTACCAATAGGGTCATTAACCTCGTTATTAGCAAATACACACACACCTATATTTAAATCTGGTACAAAGACCATTTTAGATGTATATCCAAAGGCTCTTCCTGGATGGTGCAGAACTGTTACATCGTTTATACTATTAAGAAAGATTCCCAACCCATAATGTGCTAACCTCGATCCATGACCCGCAAAATAATCTGCACTGTAATCTCCCTTAAACATCTCTTCAAGATATTCTTGCTCCACTATCATCTTTCCATCTAACGTTCCCTTATTAAGGAGGAATCGGGTAAAAATTGCAAGATCTTTTATAGATAAAAAGGGCATTCCAGCTCCATAAGCTTCGCTATCCCGTATCACTGCTTCATAATCACCCAGATATCCTCTTGCTGTATTTGGATCCTTTAACGCTTCTTCTCTGTCATAGATAACGGATGTCATTCCTAACAGATAAAAAAACGTTTCTTTAGCAAATTGAGGATATGGCTTTCCACTCGCTCTTTGTAACCCATACGTAACAAGATCCATGCCAAAGTTTGAATAATAGGCTCTTTGTCCTACTAGAAACTTTAACCAACTGTTTTGTAGACTTTCTATACGTTCCTCATAGGTAGGGTCATGAATCTCTCCTTTTTCGTCGAACCCAACGCCAGGAGGTACTCCCTCTTGGATACCTGCAGTATGTGAGAGTAAATGGCGAAACGTTATCTTTTCATATGCCTTCTCTTCATACATACTTTGTACTCGAAACTCGGGGTAATATTTAATCAAAGGGTCATCTAGACTAATTAAGCCATCTTGCACTGCTTTCAGAGCTATAGCTGCTACTATAGACTTACCAGTTGATTGATAGGCAAACCGGGTGTTCTCATCGACTTTTTTTGTCTTTTTTCGATCTGTATACCCAAACCCTTCCATCCAAACAGTGTCATCACGTGTAACGAGAGCTATAGACAACCCGGGTACATTTGTTTCCTTCACAATACTATGGCAGTCTTTTTCCAATAACTCAATAGTAGGTTGAAACCTGTGCGAATTTGCTTTCATTTTATAACCTCATCATTGTATCAAGGAGTCATTCAAAGATATAACCTTTGCCGTCTATTTAAAAAATAACAATTCAACAAATCATGGTAAAATTTTATGATAGAATTGTCCTTGGCTGAAATGATGAACGAATATGATATCAATCACAAAGATATCTTGGCTGTAATGCGCCCATCAGGCCCGGCAAATGAAGTACAACTATACCATAAAATCCCTCTGGAAGGTATGAGTGTATTGGCAAAATCAGAATCTCTCGTGACTAATATGGCTTTTTTTCTTTTGCCAATTGAGCAACACTGCTATTTTTGGCAGCTTTGGGTACGTAATCAACATAATTTCGCTCAGATTCTAAGAATCTCATGACAAAACGAGGAACATTTTCATCCAACAGGAATCTCAAATCTGACATGATGTTCTCCCCTTATGATCCTATGAATATTCTAACGCTTCTTTAATCATCTCTTTGTTGAGAGAGGGGTATTCTTCCAAAATTTCTTCAAAGGATTCTCCAGCAGCAACCAACTCAAGTACATCGCTCACAAGAATCCTCGTTCTCTTAAAAATTGGTTTTCCATGACAAATTTCAGGATCAGCAACTATCCATCTCATAGTCTCAGTAAATGTGGAACTGCTTAAATACCTTTTCTGTTCTAAAATTCTAAATTGTTTTGTGTAATTATGTTGTATTTCTCCTTTTCACAGAGAATAAAGAATTTATCCATAGAAAGAATAAAATCTATCCATGAAGGAAGTACTTCACTATCCTTTGTGCTACGCAAAAATCAGTAACACTCTGCAATCCTCTCCAGCCTGGAATGGAATTCACCTCTATCACATAGTTATGGTCTCTTGCAGTTTTTCAGTATGTGATACATGACAATAAAAGATTGCTGTTGAATGATTAACCTTTGCATCACTCGTTTCTCCAAGATATGTGAACATAGCATTTTGCCCCATTAATGCAATGTAGCTGATATTTTGTGGCGAACTCCTCCTTGAATAGGGAACATTTAAATATGACAGGTGCATACTTCTGTATAATGAATACGAAAATTGCGAGAATAATAAAGATTGAGGTTACTCCACTTACTGATAGTGAGAAACGTCCATCTGAAGTATTTCATGAGATTTCTAAAGAATATGGTCGAAAGTTGGATATGAAAGATATAAAGAAAGAGCTTGAAAAGAGATTCTAAGTGGTCTTATGTATGTAGATAGCAATATATTTGTCTTTGCAGCTTTAGATAGTGATGAAAGAGGAGAAAATGCAAGAAAAATTATAGAGCTTGCAGAAGACGGTAAGATCGCCATATTTATTTCACCTTTAGTTTTTGACGAAGTTCTCCAGATTATCCAAAAGCTCACAAACAAAAAAGTATCTGAACATATAGGGAGAAGTCTTCTTTCATTATCAAGTTGGCTTGATGTTACCTACAACGCATCTGTTTATGCTTTTGAATATTACCAGACTGGATTATCTCCCAGAGACTCCATGCACACAGGAATAATGAGGGATTATGGCATTACTGTAATACTTTCTGAAGATTCAGACTTTGATAGTGTTCCTTATATTAAACGAAGGACTTTAAAAGAGGTCTTAAATGAGTATTTAGACAATGAAAGTCATTAGTGTCATTCCAGAAATAACATTATTACAGCTAAATCCTTTTTATATTACTATATAGCTTTTGTATTTATTAGATAAAAAGAAATTAATCCATAGAGAGAATAAAACCTATCCACGAAGGAAGTACTTTACTATCCTTTGTGCTACGCAAAAATCAGTAACACTCTGCAATCCTCTCCAGCCTGGAATGGAGTTCACCTCTATCACATAGTTATGGTCTCTTGCAGGAAGGATATCCACTCCCGCGTACTCACAGCCCACCACATCAGATGCTTTCACTGCCATCTCCACCAAATCACTAGGTAACCTTATTTTTTCCACTTTGGCTCCCCGGGCAAAATTAGTTTTCCAGTACTCCCCTTTCCTCCTCATAGAAGAGATTACTTCTCCACCTAACACGAATGCTCTATAGTCTTCATTTTTATGGGGAATAAACTTCTGAATATAGAATACTGATCTCCCATAATCCAAAACGCGAAATAGTCTGTGAGCCATGTCTCTATCTTTGATTCTCATCACACCAATTCCTTGAGAGCCAAACAAGGGTTTCACCACAACGTCTTCCAGTTCATCGAAGGCTCTCATTGCATCATCGTAGTGTTCTGTACACACAGTCTCAGGAGTGGGTATGCCCACATCTTCTAACAAGGAACACGTATAGTACTTATCTGCACATCTCTCTATGGCTACTGAAGGATTGATTACGTGAACTCCCATGTTTTCCAGCCGGTGCAACACATCCATCCTGAAAATGATTTGCTCTGCAGAACCACCCGGCACCCACCGCACAAAGATACGTCCCATATCATCTACAGTAATGCTTCTGGATTCCACTCGAGGAGTACCAGAAACGCGGGTTATGAACTCGGTAATGGGGAACACCTGAAAGTTCTCACCGTGTGCATCAATTTCCCTCATCAATTCTCGGACATTCCAGTCTAATTCTGAAGCAATAATACCAATCACGTAATCTCCTTCTTGGCGCAGACCATATTCTGTAGTTTCTCGTAACAGATTTTTAAAGCTATTTCTTCTGTTAATTCTCCTCTGATGTACCCTTTCAATCCACCAAACCCGCAGTCAGGATCCAAAATGATATTCTCTTTTCCCCAGCGATTGATACCTTCTTTGATTCTCTTTTTTATCATTCCTACAGGTTCTATCACTTTCTGCCAGTCTCCATCTTTCTGGATTTCTATTAACAGACTGGGCTCCATATTGGATACAACACACCCGTATCCTACTAATTTCCCGTACGATTCCAAGGCATCTCTGGAATACATATCCAGGTTACCTGGAATTGCAGCAAATTCGTGATCGAGCAGAACTACCTTACTGGATAACAGAATATCTGTAATGTTCGTGTTCAACTGGCCGCACACGTGAGTTGAGGGTACAGCATTTTCTATTTTCTTTACCGCAGTATCAACCATTTCAATGCAGAATTCGGGTTCCATTCCCACGTACAGCCCATACACTAACGAGGGTTCGTCAATGCAGATGATGGCAGCTCCCCCCTTGTCGTAATGGTACGCAATTTCTGACACAAACTCAGCCAACTTTTCCACGATCTCTGGGTATTCGACAGCACTTTTTTCTCCCACCTTTACAGAAGCAGCCAAGGTAATGGGTCCTGTTAAGGGCATTTTAATTCCCTTGAAAGAGAAATATTTTTTGGCTACCTGTAAATACTCGATAGCAGGAATTGTTGTGGGTATCTCAATGTCTCCTACCACCTGGAACGTGTTCGTGTACTCCAACCCGTGACCGACCAAATACCCTAAAAACATGGAGCACATGTCCTGCGGCTGGCCATAGCTCGGGTAGTCTATTCCTGCTTTACCCTGTAATCGTAACGCTTCAAATACTCCTGGTAAATACGGATCATCCATGTATGCTTCATCCTCAGGTACTTCATCTGTATAGGGTGGAAAATCCTGTTTCACCGGATAAACGGGGAGCACAGGAAAGCTCCCCGGCACGGTTGTATCAAGCGGTTGTAACTTAATCATGGTCCCAGAGATTTTTTTAGCACCTCTTCGTTGACTCCTCCTGCGTGGTAGATTTTCCCAGTTTTCACGTTGTTCACAAAGATCTCTGCTGGCGAAAACAAGTGGGGATCAATCTTGTAGAAGTCTTTGTCATACTTCTTGAATGTCTCGTAAAAGGGTAACCCATAATCCCGGGAGGAAGAAGAGGGCACATTCTCAATAATACTCTCAATGTCACTATCTTCGCAGTCAACAAAATACCTGGTCTGGCCTCCATATAAGATACAGTCATTGGTAATCCCCATGGCCTTCAAATCAGACTTAGCTATGGGAGCTACAGGACAGGTCCCAAATCCAGACATCACTGAATCGAGAGAGAACCCTAACTCGTGCAGCTTGTGCAATCCAGTCTCCACGATTCGTGCCGATATTTGTATGGAACCCACCATCGAGGCTGTGGGAGCCACCAGAATGTACAGCCCATCAGGGGAAATTTTTGACTTTTCTGCAATGTATGAGGCCACCTCTTCAGAGGGAAAACTCCTGGTTTCTAACGCAATGACTGCCTCTTTGTAGTCATCTTCGTATCCAAGCTTCTTGAACAGTTTTTCATCTCGTGCCAAAGACCTGGCAGGTCCGCTCCCCAGTGCAAAGAAATCTCCTACTTTGATCTTCCATCCAGCGAATTGAGACGCCATGCACGCTTCCTTTGGGTAGTCAGTGGAAACGTTAACATGCATTCCAAAGTCACCGTATGAGAACTCCACTTCAGCTAATCCGCCCATGCATGCTTCTGAAAACAGCTTTCCAGCCATTATGCCGCCGTATTCCTCAACGCCACAGTCCAGGATCAGTGCACCACTTTCCAGTCTTTTTACTCCAATCTTCAGCTCATCTTTGCTGAGCACCATCTTTTTGGCTATTTCTGCTGCTTTTTCATTGACACTAACCAAAAGATCACCAACAAATCAAAGATGAGTGATCATATAAGTTTTTGTGTTGGGACCAACCAAATTAGTTGGTGTTTGTCTCACTTTTGTTATACGTGTAACAATTTTTTTGTTTTTATCAGTTATTTTGAGATTTTAGTATTCAAAGAAATAGGTTTTTGACTGGTTGACAGCCCTGTTGCGGCGAGACTGACACCTGTTATTGTAAATTATGAGCTGTTCGGTAACCTTTTTTACCTCAGGGTGTACATACTGTATGCGTTCCACTTACTGCGGCATCTTTTTCATTTCTGTAGCAGCCCTCCTCTTAGAGATTTCTTTGACCAGGATATTTTCTGTATCCCGCTGGTACCACTTTGCTTTCATGGTGGTGAGTATTGCATTGTTGGGATTTGCAGCCAGCGGCTCCTTTTTGAACCTTTTTCCCAGAATTCAGAAGAATCAGTATTCTCCCTTTGTGAGTTCTCTCCTCTTTTCAGTATCTGTTGTGATCAGCTTTTATGTATCTGATAAAATTGAAATGGATCCCTATAAGGTTATGGTAGAACCTCATTTACTTGGCAGTATTGCAGTGTACTATCTTTTGCTGTCTTTACCGTTCTTGTTTGCTGGGTTTGCCATTAGTATTCCCTTGGCGCGAAAACCAAAAAACGCAGGAATTCTGTACGGATTTAATTTGGCAGGATCAGCCGCAGGATGTTTACTGATTTTTTCTTTTTGTGTATTTGGATCAAAAATTATTTTGTTCTCTTCTCTTTTAGGGGTTTTTTCTTCTTTGTTTTTCGCTTTTCAATGGAAACATAGGTTGATCAGTTTTTGTGTCTTGGTTATCCTCTTGATTCTCCCAGCCAATATCTATGACATAACGATGTCCCCCTACAAGGCTTTGCCTTTAGCTTTAAACTATCCAGAAGCTGAAATTGTGCACACTGAATGGAATACTATCTCAAGGGTGGATATTGTCAAAAGTCCAGTGCGGCACGCTCCCGGGTTAAGCCTCAAATTTTTTGAAGGGCTACCCTCCCAACTGGGGTTAACGGTAGATGGTGACAATATTTCCTCTTTATCAGAGCCTGGTCTCTTTATTGAATACTTACCAACGGCTGCAGCGTATCTTCACGAAAGAAAAGAGGTTTTGATCATCAACCCCCAAGGACTGGACGTGGCCACAGCACAGTATTTTGGAGCCACTACGACAGTAACTGAAGGAAACCCCTTAACCATAGAGAGTGCCCAGAAGTTCTCCCGGGTGTACGAGAACATTGAGATACAATTTCAAGACGGCAGATCTTTTTTAGCTTCAACCAACAAGAAATATGATGTTATACAAATTTCCTTATCGGAGAGCTTGTTTGCCAGCTCTGTAGGATTGTACGGGTTCAACGAGAGTTATTTATTCACTAAGGAGGCTTTTGAACAGTACTACTCCCATTTGACAGATGACGGTGTCCTGGTGATAACTCGTTGGTTGTTAGTACCCCCGCGGGAGCTTCCCCGGTTGGTATCTTTGATTATTGAGACAGAAATTCCACAAGACCACATAATTATCTTCAGGACCTACTCTACCACTACCATACTACTGAAAAAAACCCCTTTTGGAAATGAAATTGCAGATATTGAAGCATTTTTAAAGGACAGAGGATTCGATTTAGTATGGGTTTCTGGAATACAAGAAGACCAGGTGAACATCTACAACCAATTTGATGAGCCGTATTTTTACCAGTTGGTTACATCCCAATTTTTTAACAATGTACAGGTTGAGAAAGAGTATCTCTTTGCTATTGAGCCCCCTACAGATGATAAGCCCTTCTTTTTTAACTTCTTTCAGTGGAGAAAATTTCAACAAATATACCAGTCATTACGAGGAAAATGGCAGCCGTTATTTGAAGGCGGGTTCATGGCAGTCTTAATATTGATTCAGGCCCTTTTGGTTTCTTTGCTGCTTATTGTTGCTCCTTTAAAGAGATTATCACTAGAGAGGTTTACACTATGGTATTTCATGTTGATTGGGTTAGCCTTCATGTTTGTGGAGATTTCTTTGATACAGCAGTTCATTTTGTTTTTAGGTCAGCCTACGTATTCTGTGACATTAGTTTTGTTTTCCGTGCTGTTGTTTTCGGGTATGGGGAGCTACAGCTCTCAAAAGATTTTCTGGAAGAAAGGATTTTTTTTCTTGGGATTATTTTTATTTTTTCTAATTGTGGGATTGCCTTTTCTGATTCATTCATGGTTGGGTCTGGACTTACACCTGAAAATCGTGATAGGGGTAGCTGTTCTGGCTCCTCTCTCCTTTTTCATGGGGATACCCTTTCCTACTGGTATTGCTGTGGTGGGTGAAAAGCAGGTACCATACGCATGGTGTGTCAATGGGTGTAGTTCAGTGTGTGGATCTGTTCTATCTGTGATGGTGGCTCTCTCTTTTGGATTCCGGGTTGTATTAGGGTTAGGGTTGCTCTGTTATGGTATGGCTTTTCTGGTGAGAACAATAATTTTGAAATAATATGTCCATAACGGTAATAATAAACGAATTCAGGTCACAGAAAATAGTGTAACCATTGCTTAGATCTATTCTGGAACAGTTCTATACAGGGAGTATAACTGTACCCGTTATACTATCCCAGAACTTTACATTCATAGCCCTAATGTTATGTCTAATCTAAGAGAGGAATAAAAAATTGCATTGGCACAACAAAAACAGAGAATGAATTGAATTTTTTTAAAAAAGGTTTTCCCTTCTGTTAAAACAGGTAATATTCTTCTATATTGGATTATGGAGAGATTCATCAATTTAACGCGCGCTACATTTAAATACTTAGCGAGAAAGTGATAAGAAGCAAAGGAGATGAGATTATGAAAAAGGCATATAGAGGGCTCATTGCAGCCATCCTATTCATGGGATTATTTTCCCATGCAGGAAATGTTGTTGGAAGAGTAACCCTTTCTTCTGATGATTTAATGTCGGACTTGTCCTTTGATGTGTTGCGACATTTTGTGTTGAGAGATGCAGAACCTGTTGTTGAGGAACCCTCTGGGTATACTGAGACACCAGTACACCAACCATTACAAATCCACGCGAGTGAGGACCCCCAATTTGAGTATATGGCAGTGTCCCCGTATTACAAGGTGTACTTCAAGGGGACGAGCTTCACAATGAGGATGCGAAATGCATGGGTTGCATTTGAATTAAAAGAACAAAACCTGGGAGAAAAAAGAGATGCCATCTCTCTTGTTAATCAAAATTCGCTTTCCCTATCTAATGTATTTGAATCAGTGGATTTATCCTACGAACTGGACACATCTTTAGTAAAGGAAACTTTGACATTGAGAGAATCAAAACAGGCTAGCACAGTGATACAGAAAATTTCTTGGGGAGGCGTAACACCACAGTACGCGGAAGATGGGTCAATTCTGTTTATCGATGGAAATGAAGAAAAAATTGTAAAGATTCTGCCTCCTTTTATGAGGGATGCAAGAGGATCGATATGTACGGATATTCATTATGAATTGATACAGACTGAAACAGGTCACGAACTCCATAAGGTCATTCACAAAGAGGGGTTAGAATGGCTGGAAAAGGCAGTATACCCTGTGGTGATAGATCCTTCTATGGAAACCTTTGAAGATGCATGGCAGTCTTCTGGGTTGACACCCTATGGGCAGTATTTTAGAAACTTGAAAGAATATGTAAATCCAGCTACTGGGTACTTAACAGTGACACAAACGGATCTGGCTGTACCAGGTAGAGGGTTGGATTTAGTGATATCTAGGGTGTATGAGACACCAGCAGTATTTTACGGGTCAGACCCCTATGATTATGAAGCTCCTCCTGTGGATTTAGGCAAAGGATGGCAGTTAAACTTCCCGTATGTGGGCAGCAAATATTTGCATTTATGGGGCGGCACTGTCTACAAGATTCAGTGGAATAACAACACCTTTGAGAACCACAAGGGAAGCCATTTCACACTGGTCAAGAACGGGGACAACACCTACACGTTAACCACTGCCAGCAGCATTGTGTATGAGTTCAATACTTCCGGGGAATTAACTGAAATCAAAGATTTGGATCAGAATACTATTACTTTTAATTATAGTGAGGGGAGCCTTGTCTCTATTACAGATACTATTGGAAGGAGTGTTTCCTTGACTTATTCTAACAATCGGTTGTCAAAGATCACCTATAATAGTGCTGAAATAGAATTCTCGTACGATGCCAATGGGTGTTTACAGTGGATGGAGGATTTTCTGAACAGGAGGACCAGTTACACCTACGATTCTGAATACAACTATTGGTTGCTGTCTGAGATAGAGTATCCCACTAGCGGATATACCGAATATACCTACGGCAGGTTTGAAGACAGTGATTACTACAAGTACTATGTGGACGGGCAGACGGTTTATGAGACGGACAAAGTTTGCTATTATGATTTCTCATACACTGGCTCATTTTCAGCAATCACATCTTCTACTACAACAGTAGAGAACGAATCTAGTGTCACCAAGGGGTTCTATGACTTCACAGTCAGTAATGGGTTGATCACGCAAAAAGTGGTGAAAAATGCATCAGAAACTGCAATTCGGAAGTACACCTACACGTATGACTCCAGTAATGCGATCACACAAGAAGGAGTATACAGCGATGGTTCCACATTGTCATACACGAACTACTACAGCTATGACAACTGGGGGAATATCATCTACACCAAAAATGGAGAAAGCCACGAAAAATTCTTTTCCTACGCCAATACTGATACATCAGGATTCTTTGTAGACAAAGATGGTAATATTATCAAGATATTTACTAATGCCTTCTCCAATAGTACTGTACCATCATCTGTTCACACTGCTTTGATAGGATCAGCAGAAAAGCAGGACTCAACCTATGTCAACGAGCTGTACATCACCTATGACTCTGAAGCTCATCCTACTCAGTATAAGTCCTCATTTGGGAATTCTACCACGTATTTAACGTTTTCCGGCACTTTTAACGAGCAAACGGGGAATACGTCCTTCCCTATTGATCTGACTGGTCATACAGTGGTAGGAAATGGAGTCATGAAGGTTACTGGGTTACCCTCAGACACTACCTTTTATGAAAGTCATTCCAGTACCTGCCCTTATAATCCTGGTGTCTGTGGCAGGTGCGTAGTCCTTTTCAGCTGGTGGCAGAACAACTACTGTAAGGTGAACTGGGCGTGTCCTGATATTCCTTCTTCAGGAACCAGTACAAATGGCCCCTTTGTCCACTATCCTGGCACATTAGGTTACCAGAGCTATATAGCATCAGCATTCGGTGCCACTACTCTCTGGAAAGCGTACCCTGTTGAAGTGAAATACAATATAGATCAATCTGCGTGGAAGGTGATCACCTCCAACCTGGAAGATAGTACAGCAAAAATTACTGTTCCCATTTCTGATGGGTCTCACACCTTGTACTTTTCTGAATCTTCTGCCAAGAACACAAAATTCTCCTGGTACCTGTACGTTCCAGTGGATAATTCACCAGATACCTATACTACCAGTATACAGTACGATTCCTACGGGAATGTTACATCAATCACCGATGCCGAGTCCAATACTACTACATTAACATATTCTTCCACATACTCGTATGCATACTTAACAGAAATCTCTGCAACAGTTGGCAGTAACACAATTACTACAAAGGCTACCTACGACTCCAATAGGGGATGGGTTACCTCAATACAGGAACCCAAAGGAGTACACGCTGGAACAGGATATGATTACTTATACACCTATGATTTATTGGGGAGGATCACCAAAAAGGAATTCCCCTTGTTATCTGGCCAATCACAGAGAACGTATGTGGAAGCAGTGTACGATGATGCTAACAGGAAAGTCACCATCATCGATCAGTTGAGACACTACATTGTCCGGGAGTATGACAAACTGGGGAGGCTAACCAGCACCAAGTGGTATACAGGCACTTACGGATCAGGGACATTGTATGCTACTGAGTCATACACGTACCGGTATGATGGCCTCCTGTATACGGTTACAGATCCGGGAAGCGATACATACACCTATACGTATGACTTTTTAGGCCGGTACACCCAAATTACCTATCCAGGCTCTATTTCAGTCTCCTACACATATGATGACACCAACAACAAGATGACCTTTACCAATGCACGGGGCTACGACAGGGTCTACTGGCATGACTGGCTCAGCCGGTTGACAAAGGTAGAAGAAGAGTACACCACCGATACCTTTGCAACAACTACCTACCAGTATGATGAACCCGGCCATTTAACATCGTTCACTGATGCTGAAAATCACTCCACAAGTTACACGTATGCTTCTCTGTTTGGATTGACAAAGGTTACCTACCCCGATTCTGAATACGAAGAATACGAATACGATAACGTGGGCAATCTCACATCTTTTATCGGTTGTAACGGAAATATAACCACCTACATCTACGATTCACTATACAGGCTCACACAGGTTGAATACGAAGAAGGCGACATCTGGAGTTACTACAAACAGATTTCTGTATCGAATTTCTCTTCTAACTACCAGTATAAGGTCACAATTCATAAAGG
>Ga0209427_10001781_pt1 | contig 25033 bp, 21 predicted proteins | sample DeeMarSWOR136_30_FD_187465 | JGI IMG/M metagenome (GOLD analysis project Ga0209427, IMG submission 187465) | Marine sediment microbial communities from White Oak River estuary, North Carolina - WOR-1-36_30 (SPAdes) (version 2) | ecosystem: Environmental > Aquatic > Marine > Intertidal zone >...
TGGTTTTGAATCAGTAAGGATATGTTCTAACTCGTGCATCCGGAAGAGAAAATTCACGAGTACCATGACAGCTCCCAGCTTGGCTAAGGCATAGTAAACTGTGATCTGCTCGATACTGTTCGGCATCATAACCACACAGCAATCTCCTGGGCCCAATCCCACATCGCTGAGACCTTGCGCCACACGGTTACAAGCAATGTCCAATTCCTGAAAGGTTACCTCTTGGCCTTCAAACCGAACGGCTGTCTTATCGGGATAATTTCTGGCTGAATTCTCTAAATATTGCGCTAGGTTCATAGGAAATCTCCTCTTTTGAGGTTAACATAAAAGGTCTTTCCTGACTATTGGGTTCCACTGTAACATGGGCATTTATAGTAGCTTCTATTTCGGGAACAAGAATCCCCTAAATCTGTCCCTGATGTCAAGCCAATTTCTGCAAGCAGGCCCTACGACGAAAATACCTCAAAGAATGCGTTATTTAGGAAGCAGAAGTGCACTCCCTTTGATTGATTCATCCTTGACACTCAACCCTCTTTTCCCTATACTCCCTCTCTCTAAAAAGACAAGTTCTTATCATTTCATCTGTTCCTGGAAGCCAAAGGGGTTGGCATCAGGTAGGCTCGTTTTACTGTTGTCTCCGAGCCTCTCCCGTTTTTATGGGCTGATGAAAGAAAAAGGAGACAGATTCGTGGAACGGAAAGGATCCTTTCACTGGGCCTGGATAATACTGGCAACCTGCTTTATCAATCTTTTTATTAATTATTCTGCCCGTTTTGGATATGCTGTGGTCCTCCCGGAGATGATCCGTGATCTGGGCTTTGGCCGGGCTGCCGGAGCATCAATCTATAACGCTTACCTCTTCTCCTATATAGTCCTGACACCCCTCACCGGTTATCTGACGGACCGGCTTGGGGCCCGTCGTGTGATTACAACTTGCTCTCTAATCCTTGGCCTCGGCGTTCTGTTAATGGGGACCATTACTAGCCTCTGGATGGCCTGCCTTTTTTATGCAATCGTCGGTCTCGGAGCCACGGGCATGTGGACCCCGATCATTACCGTGGTCCAGCGCTGGTTTTCTCCCAACCGCAGAGGTCTTGCCCTTGGTATACTTTCTACCGGGTATGGACTGGGCTTTGCCGCTATAGGGACGGCCTTCCCGTGGATTGTCCACCATTTCAACTGGCGCTATGCCTGGTATTTCGTAGGGGCAGGGGCACTGGCAATGGTTTTGTCAAATGGTCTCTTGTTGAGAAGCGATCCGCAAGATTCAGGGTATGTACCATGGGGACAGGTGAATGAGCCTTCCCGTGTGAGTGAAACGGATGCGACGGCGCCTGCCAAAGGTGGCTCCTTTTCACTCCTTATTAAAAATATCAAATTCTGGCTTATTGGGCTTTCTTACCTTTCAATCACTTACAGCCTTTATGGAATCACCACATTCATGGTGGATTATGCCAGGAACCAAATGGGACTGCCACTGGAAAAGGCAAGCCTGTTGGCCACAGTGCATGGCGTCTGCCAGGTTGTGGGGGTCTTGACGATCTTACCCCTGTCCGATTACCTGGGTCGAAAAGGCACCCTCATCATTTCCAACTCTTTTATCACTGCCTGTCTGATTGGAATACTTTTCACTGGAGAGTCCTGGGAAATGTTCTTTGTTCTTGTAGGATGTATGGCCGTTTTCTTCGGTGCAACGTTTCCTCTCTATGGTGCCTGTGCAGGTGACTTTTTTCCAAGGGCTCTGATGGGAACCGCTATTGGGGCATGGACACCCTTTTATGGCCTTGGTGCCATCCTGGTACACTGGATTACCGGGATCTTGCGAGATACTACAGGCATCTATGACCATGCCTTCATAATTAGCGCAGCCATGGCCACAGCAGGGCTTTTTTTGATATGCCTGGTAAAAAAAGACCAGCCTATTAAGCCTAAACAGCCAGGTCTGGGCCAGGGGACAAAGATATGAAGTGGATTTACGCATCCTACATTTGGTGCGTACGAGGAGCACTAAGTTCATAGTACGGCAAGTAGCCCTCTCCCGCCTGGGCTTAAGCTGGCCCTAATCCCCTTTTCAAAGCATTACGGTGTTGTGCCCCGGCCTTCCGCTGCGTCACCGCCCGCGTTGTAGTAAAGATCAGGTGACAGCGGCAAATCATATACCCATAGCGTGCTGTCATCAACCGCCTTGATGAGCACATGATGCCAGGCAGAAAAAAAATATCCATAGAATTGGTCATCTGGCCCCAAGATCCTCTGGACTATTGGATAGAAGTGCGTGGTGCGTTGGATCGAACCAATGAGATCTGACAGCGTTTCCTGATCCTCGACCTTGACCCATTTATCGCTCACCAGGGACTTGCTGTCATTTTTCGGATCAAACATAACGGCCGATGGATGATCAACAGACAACCCAGCATAATAAACGGTATAATCATCCCAATTCTCTTGTAACTCCTCAATGGTCACCTTGGGCCCGGGTCCGGATTGTAACCTGAGTTTTCCGTAGCTTTTGACCAATGAACATCCAGGCATGAGAAGTGCCAATACAAGAACTATGACGGACAGATATATATATTTTTTTGTGTCCATGCTACCTTTCCCTTTTCCGGTTTATTAGCTAAAACTATCCTCTCTTCTATCCTTTAAATATAGCCACTATTTATCTTTTTGCAATGGCCTTTTTGATAAACTTCTGACGCAAAACCGGTTCGGCCCACAGATAATGGCATGGCCCTTGCTCACTCGAACTATGACTTTTGGAATGTAAGTACCTGAGCCTCATCAATAACATCGCGGCGGTACCCCTTTGAATCCGGATCAGATGTCGCGGTTATCTCTTTTTCCTTTTCCGCCAATCTTCACCACCTCTCGTGGCAAAAGAGGTTTTTTGTCTAAAACTGAATTGATTACGTTAAAGACATAAACGAAATTTTTTGGTGAGAAGGCCTCCACCTGAGGTGAAAGGGTAGAATTGGGGTTGGCAGTTTCAGAATTCTCTCAGCGAAATGCGTGGGTTGCGAAAAGGATTCCGTGCAGAGCCTTGAACGTTATTAAAACCATAGTTGGTAGCCAACAAATAGACTGTCATCTGACATTTCCCAACCTCCGGTGTCGTCATCAAGACGAACCTTGATGTATCTATATCCAAGGATAATTGCCGCACTTTTAACAATACGAAAATCGAGGCTTGTCCTAAAGTCCAGGTACCTATTCGAATCCGAAAAACAAAGAGAATCCGGAGCCCAAGACAGGCCTGCTGAAACATCTACAGGTATGGGCGAAATGGTTTCGGGAATACTATATTTTCCCAACAATAGAAAGCTTACTGCCACCAAATTACCCTCTCTGCCACCCCTTTCCATATCGCCTAACACACCCTTGAAACCCAAGCTAAACCTTAATCCAGGCAACACTCTTCCGTTCCCCATGGCCAATTTCACACTGCCTATTTTGTAATCATCATCGCTGTAAATGGCACCAATGCCAGTTGTTAATAAGCCTCGCTCAAGGGTCAGCGTAGTATCAAACCTGGCCTCCAGAGCTGAGTGGCTTGCATTGACCTCAAGATCATATGTCCTCGCAAAGGATATGCCCGACGTGATCATGGTAATGAACACAATCGGCCCTATAATTTTTTTAATATCCATGTCACTGCCTCCTTTCCGTAGTATGTGAAGAATTGCCTGTCTACAGCGTCCGCCGGGAAAAAGAACCTGACTCTCAAAACGGGTGAGGGAAACGACAAAGCAAAGCCGGAAGCCACTAAAAATGCCGCCAATCTTCTCCCTCATAGATCTTATCATAGAAGTAGCTAACAACTCGCTGCACTTTTGTCAAGGCCAAAGTAAACCTTCCGCCTGCTCAGGAAAAATCAAAGGCCCCTATTATTTTGGAGTTGGTTAAGGGAAGCGGAAGAAAGTTTGTCTAAAGCGAGGTGGCAAGGGAACGTTTTCAGATGTGCATGGCAGTGTCAGAGAGCTATATATTAAGGCTGGTTGACTACAGCCATGAAAAAGAAGTGTTGAGATCAAAAATCGGGTTGAGCTGTCTCACGTGCTATTCCTTTCAGATGGCAGGTGTCATTCATCAGGGATAGAACAAACCTGTCATCTGAATATTCAATCAAATTAATGCACCCTGTATCCTGTTTAATCTCCCAGAAATGTGAGTTACCGAGGCCTAAAAGTGCACATAAAAGAACCTTGTTTATAACCCTGTGAGGAACCATAAGGATCGATTTGCCAGGATTTTCTACTATAATGCCTTTAAAGGCAGCAAAAGATCGTTCTGTTACCTCATCAAGGGTTTCTCCATTAGGGAAGCGTACCAAATCCGGCCTCTTTTCCCATTGTTCATAGTGATCCTTGTATCTTTCTTTTACCTCACTAAAGGTTAAACCCTCCCAGTCGCCGTAGTTGATATCAATCAATCCCTGAACGGGCACTGTTTCAAGGTGAAAAAACTCTGCAGTTGGTTGAGCAGTCTCCATGGAACGTCTGAGAGGACTCGCATAAATAGCATCAATACTTTTATCCTTCAGGGCCTCGGCTATGGCTTCCGCCTCCCTGCGCCCCTGCTCATTTAATGGAATGTCTATCCTCCCCCTGAATGTGAGCTTTTTGTTCCACTCTGTCTGTCCGTGTCTGATTAAATATAGCTTTGTCATACCGCCACCTGAGATCTCATGCTTAAATACCTATATCTTTTATGACAATTTTTTGGGTTAGCTCATCGTAGAATTCTCTCTCCACCATCTACCATGGCACTGTTATTCACAAAATTCAAGGCCTTATTTAGCTTGACAAAATGGCTTGCTCCTTTTACGCTTTTTATTAGAATAACCATCTGAAGAGCTTCGAAAAATATTTAGTTTTTCAGAAAGGAGGATGTAAAATGAACAGGATATCCACAGCCCTTATAAGTGTCACTGATAAGAGTGGTATAGTTGAGTTTGCAAGATCCTTAGAGAGACTAGGGATAGAGATTCTCTCAACCGGGGGTACAGCGAGGACAATAAGGGATGCAGGGATAGAGGTCTTGGATATATCTCAATATACCGGCTTTCCTGAGATGATGGATGGCAGGGTCAAGACACTTCATCCAAAGGTACATGGTGGATTGTTGGGAAGGAGAGATAATCAACAAGATGTTCAGATGATGAAGACCCATGGTATAAAGAATATAAATATGGTAGTCGTTAATTTATATCAATTTGAACAAACGGTTGCAAAGGAGGGCTGTACACTGGGAGAGGCTGTGGAGAACATCGATATAGGTGGCCCTTCCATGCTCAGATCGGCGGCAAAAAATTTCAGACATGTCACCGTTGTGGTTGATCCGTCAGACTATCCTAATGTATTAAAGGAAATCACAGAATCTGGGGAAACAACCTTGGAGACACGATTTGAACTGGCGAAAAAGGTCTTTAACCGTACCTGGCAATATGATAGGGCAATCAGTAATTATTTAGAGGCGATAAAACTATAGAGTCTGTTGTGTTCATAGGGTTTTAACTCAACAAACTCAGGAGGTTATATCACCCTTTATAATGCGATCTACCCGGTGAGGGTAGAATCAATACTTGTGAAACATCCATACCTGTAGGAGGCTCAGGCAGTATGGAACAAAGTTCAGAAAATATCCCACCTGATGCAAACCGGTTCAGATTGGTCAAGTTTTTTGCCTATACAAGTTTTGTGATCTTAATTATTTCAAGCTTCATCCTCTCAATGGTTATTTCCCAGCGGGCCACAAAGGTTCTGATGGATACCCATGAAAATGACGCGCTCCTGATAGCAAATAATCTAAATCATCAGGTATTTCATTATTTTGTTCTCCCTATTCTTCGGAGATACAGGGCAATCAGCCTGAGAGAAAAGGAACAATCTGATCTGATGGATAAAATAGTAAGGAACACTATTCACTCCTTCAACATAGAAAAGGTCAATATATATGATATCAGGAAAGGGCAAATTGCCTATAGTACCGATAGGAATTTGATCGGATTAACTGGCACGGGAGGTATGGGATACAAAACTGCCCTTGAGGGAAAACATAGCTCACGTCTCACATCCCGTGAACCCGCAATTTTTGGAACCTGGTTCATGGATTTTGCAAAGGAAAAAAAACTGAGAACATTTATACCATTCAAGGCAGAACCCCCCTTTATTTATATAGGGATATTAGGTGTATTTGAATTGACCCAAGATCTCACCAAAGAATATGAATCTATAGTAAAATTCAGGTACCTTATCTTTGGTGTATCTCTTGCAGTTATGTTTCTTATATTTTTGGCGCTACTGCTGGTAGTAAGAAAGGCCGAACATATCCTTAGAAAGAGGGCACAGGAACAGAAGCTATTAGAAGATCAACTCAATCAAGCGGAGCATTTAGCGGTGCTCGGTGAAATGGTGGCCAGCGTTTCTCACGAGATAAAAAACCCCTTAGGCATAATCAGGAGTACCGCCGAATTATTGGAGGAGAAATCAGCATCCGATCAGACGCAGAAAAAACTATCCACTATTATTATCAAGGAGTCAGGGCGCCTCAATGATGTGGTAGCCGACTTTCTTGACTTTGCCAGGCCTCAGGTACCAAATTTCCAAGACTGTCGCCTCGAGGAAATTATCGATAGAAACCTCTCTTTCCTGCGACCTGAATCGGATAAAAAAAGGGTCATTGTGAATAATGGCAACCTGAATAGTGGAGCATTTACTATTGAGGCAGACCCAGAGCTTCTTTACACGGCATTCCTGAATATCTTCATAAACGCTATTCAGTCAATGAAGGATGGCGGTAATCTCAGCGTCAAGATTATAGAGGAGACTGAGAACTACCAGGTTGAAATTAAAGATACGGGAATCGGAATCAGCGCTGAAAACCTCAGGAAGATATTTAATCCCTTTTTTACCACAAAGGAAAAGGGAAGTGGCCTTGGGCTTGCTATTGTGAAAAAGATTATAGAGGGCCATAAGGGAACAGTGCGGATAGAGAGCGAGGAAGGAGTGGGCACAAGGGTATTTGTTGCCTTGCCCCGAAGACAACAGAATAAGGGATTCTTATATGGAAACGATCTTGATCGTAGACGATGAAAAGAACTATCTGGTTATTCTTGAAGCCCTGCTGGCTCCTGAGGGTTACGAGATAATCACAGAAGATAATGCCTTCAATGCCCTTCGTTTGATCAGGGAAACTGATCTGGATCTGGTTATCACAGATATGAAAATGCCTGGGATGGACGGCATGGTGCTCTTGGAAGAAGCAAAGAATATAGACCCTGAGCTTCCGGTTATCATAATGACAGCTTACGGGACAATTGAGAAGGCAGTGGAGGCTATGAAAAAGAGGGCCTATGATTACATCACCAAGCCTTTCAGGAATGAGGAATTAAAACTCACCATCAAAAAGGCTCTCGAGCTTTACAGGCTTAAAAAGGAAAATAGGCTCCTCAGTGAGGCCCTTTCAGATCGCTATAGATATGGAAACATAATTGGCAAGAGCGAGCCCATGCTCAAGATTTACGATATGATTGGGAAAGTTGCGCAATCAAGGGCATCTGTAATGATTACAGGCCCATCTGGTACAGGTAAGGAACTTATCGCCAAGGCCATTCATTACAACAGCCCGAGGAAAAACAGGCCCTTTATATCTATAAGTTGCGGTGCATTGACTGAAACCTTGCTGGAAAGTGAACTTTTCGGCCATGAGAGGGGTGCCTTTACCGGGGCGGTGAGCATGAAAAAGGGGCGATTTGAATTGGCTGATGAGGGAACCTTGTTTCTGGATGAGGTGGGCGAGATGTACCCCTCACTACAGGTTAAGCTTCTCAGAGTATTGCAGGAGATGGAATTTGAAAGGGTGGGAGGGACCAAAACCATTAAGGTGGATGTCAGGATTTTGGCAGCCTCTAATCGCCAATTAAAAGAAGATGTGGACAGAGGGACATTCAGGGAGGATCTTTTCTATCGCCTGAATGTGGTTCAGATAGAGGTACCACCCCTAAAAGAGAGGATCGAAGATATTCCCTTTCTCGCGGCACATTTCATAGAAAAATTCCAGCCACCCAAAAAGAGAAAAATAGAGCTGGCCCCCGAGGTCTGGAAAGCTATGTACAGCTACAGCTGGCCTGGGAATATCAGGGAGCTGGAGAATACAATCGAAAGGGCCCTGGTAATGAGTTCAGATGAAACTATAACCTTAGGGGATCTACCCGATTATTTGGTAAAGAACAAAAAGGAAAAGATAGATCTCGATAAAATTGTGCCGCGGAACCTGACGTTGGATGAGGCCCTTGAACAGATAGAGGGAAAACTTATTGTAAGGGCCCTTAAATCCTCCAATAATGTGCAGTCAAAAGCAGCTGAAAAGCTTGGTATCAGTCGGCGTGTGATGCATTACAAGATGAAAAAGTATGGGATGCTCAGCTAGATGTCAAAAATTTGTAACAAAAAATTTTGATGTAATTTTAGTACCTTAAATGACTAAGATACCTATCAGAAGTGGAATATTGTTACAAAATTGTAACAATTGAGGGTAGCAGGGATATAGATGCAGAAGGCAAGGAAAAAAATAGTCTTGTCATTTCAATAAATTATCCCCTATTGCGGGAAAATCTGTAAACTTGGCAAGAATATTGCTGCAATTAAATTTCAAAAGGTAAATTGCTCTTTTCTCCTAAGAAGAAACCAACCGCTTAACAGTGGTTGGTTTTTTGTTTAGTATCCAAGTCTTCTCAAAGAACGTGTATCCCTGCTCCAGTTTTTTTCCACCTTGACGAAAAGCTCCAGGTAGGCCTTGAGGGAAAATATCCTTTCTATCTCCAGCCTTGCATCTTTTCCTATTTTCTTAATCATTCTTCCATTTTTCCCTATAATCATCCCTTTCTGTGATTCCTTTTGTACATATATGACGGCCATAACAGTGAGGAGATTCCTTTGGTTGTCTTCCTCTAACCTTTCAACCACCACAGCCGAAGAATAGGGTAATTCTTCTCTTGTCTCATAATATATCTTCTCCCTTATAATCTCGGCTATCAAGAATTCCTCGGGCTTGTCAGTGTGCATGTCAGGAGGAAAAAACCGAGGACCTGGAGATAGTCTCTTTTTGAGTTCCTCTCTTAGGGTTTCCAGGCCATCATCATAGAGCGCGGATACAGGCATAATGGAATCAAAACAATCAAGTTTGCTGTATGATTCAATGAGAGGCAGCAGTTTTTCTTTTCTGATCAGGTCTATCTTGTTTATGGCCAGGAGGGCAGGTTTATCTGTTTTCTTCAAGAGCCTTAAAATAATATTCATCTCATTATTATTAGCAGGGTCCTCTAATCCGACTACGAGGAGTATGACATCAACTTCCCCCAGAGAAGCTTTAGCCGATCTCACCATGCTTTTATGGAGCAAGGATCTCGTTTGATGGATGCCAGGGGTGTCTATGAATACCATCTGACAGTCATTTCCATTATAAATCCCCAGGATCGTATTCCTAGTAGTTTGGGGCTTGGGTGAGGTGATGGCTATTTTTTGCCCAAGGAGCTTATTTAGAAGGGTAGATTTACCAACGTTAGGTGGCCCGATTATGGCTATGAAACCAGATAAAAAACTCATATGGGATCAGAAAGTTCCCCTGATTTACATCTAACTGAATTTACAAGGAGGTGGGCCTGTCTGGTAGGTTCAGGGATTCTATAAGTTGAACATGTTTCAAGGGTAAATCTTATACAATCTTTTAGTATTACCCCATATCCTGGAGAAACAAAGACAGGCTTGACCCTTGATCTTGTCCTTACCACGGCCCCGATAACCCTGTTTTGATATCTGAGATAGGCGTACTCACCTCTGCGTTTCCCTACTGGATCAAATTTACCTATAAGAGGGGATTTTGCGCAGCCAATAGTAGGCTTATGCAAAAGCACTCCCAGATGGGAGGCAAGGCCAAGGCCTCTCGGGTGCGCAATGCCCTGCCCATCACAGAAGATCAAATCTGGATCTACTTCTAGCGTTTTAAGTGCGCCAAGTAAGGCGGGTATCTCCCTGAAGCTCAAAAGGCCGGGGATGTAAGGGAAAAAAACCTTTTTTTGGGTCCATCTCTCTTCTACCTTAACTAGCGAGGGAAAATCAAGAACAACAACCCCTGCCCAGACTGTATTAGCCCCTTTTGCATACGAGACATCCAACCCGGCAATGTATTTGATTTTCCTCTCTACCTTCCTAAAGATAACCTTATCTCTTAGGCACTTCTGGATCTCAACCGCCTCTTTATACGTCACATTCCAAGGATGTAACTCATGGATGTCCATCCTAAATCTTCTCTAAACTCGTGTACCCAAGGTGAAGTAACTTGATACCCCTATCTTTAAAGATTACCTCCACCCTGTCCTCACCCAGAAATCTGGCTATTACCCCTTTACCAAAGGCTGGATGAGTGATCCTGTCCCCTGGTTTTAGCTCTGATGAGTCCACCGCAGGCGAATCCATGGACTTCGCAAAAAGTCCTGATCTTAAGATTGCGTTATCAGGGAAAACACCGGATGACACAAAGGGGCGGTGCTCAAAAACATCTTGAGGCAGGGCCCTGATAAATGATGAAAGGCCCCTCTGGTAATTACCACTCCACCCTTCAAAATTGCGCACTTCGCCCCGCCCTGGACAGAGCATGATAAGTTTATCTTTAGCCCTCGTGGCTGCAACATATAACAACCTGAGTTCTTCCTCAAGGCTCTCTTTATTCATAAAGGACTTCCCAGGTGGAAAGCGTCCATCCACCAGCCAGATTATAAAAATCACTCCCCACTCAAGGCCTTTAGCTGAATGTATGGTAGAGAGGGTTAAATAGTCCTCTTTACCTAAGGGTCTAATATCTACCGGGCTTGCCGGAGGTTCAAGGGAGAGGTCATCCAAAAATGCCCTCAGGCTTCTATACCTACATGCCATTGAAATCAACTGCTCTAACTCCAGTTGCCTTCTTGGGAAATCATCGAATCTTTCCTTTAAAAAGGGAATGTAATATTCAGCTGCAAGCTCTACCCCTTTCTCAGGCCTTAAATTTGGCGTGGAAAGGCCACTCATAAGTTTGGCTAACTTAACCAATCCCTCTCTTTCCTTACTGCTCCCCGGCCATTCATCTACACTGCCTGGTAACACATCCTCTTTTTTCATCCAGTCTATTATTGCCTGGCTCTTTCCTGGACCAATATTTCCTATCAACCGCAAGAGGCGACCCCAGCTAAGGATGTCCTTCTTATTAATAATGACCCTGAGGTGAGCCAAAAGATCTTTGATATGGGCAGACTCCACAAACTTGAATCCCCCGTATTTGGCAAAGGGGATCATGCGACGCGCAAGTTCAAGTTCTAATTCAAATGAATGATAGGCTGCCCTAAATAGCACAGCTATATCCCTCAGTGACCTTCCCTCATTTAATAGAGTTTCTATAGCTCTGCATACATAGACTGCCTGATCACGTTCGGTTCCGGTGTCAACAGCCAAGGGCACTTCATCACCACTTCTCCTTGTAAAGAGGCATTTGGTATACTTCTGGCTTGCCTGATCCATAAGGGCATTGGTCATAGTAAGGATGGACTGAGTGGATCTGTAGTTTTCTTCCAGTTTTATGACTCTTGCCTCTGGAAAATAAACTGGAAATTCAAACATATTTCTAAAATTGGCCCCCCTAAAAGAGTATATTGATTGAGAATCATCGCCTACGACCATAACATTCTTATGGGGAGAACCAAGATAGCGGATGATATCTGCCTGAATGGTATTGGTGTCCTGATATTCATCAACCATGATATATTTGTATCTGTTTGCCAAGGTGAGCCTAATATCTTCATTTTCTTTCAAGAGTAGCCGAAAAAAAAGGATAAGATCATCGTAATCCATGAGGTTGTTTTTTCTTTTGTATCCTCTGTAGATTTGAAGCAGGTGTTCTATCTGGACAAGAATGGGCAAGAATTGAGGATACTCTATCTCCATAATCTCGTCCAAGGGCTTTTCCATGTTTGCCGCCTTGCTAAGAATATTTGAAATAGTAGAGCTCTTAGGAAATCTGATAGGCCTTTTTTCTCCATCTACCTCAGGAATAAGGGCATGGGTTGCCTCCTGCATATCTGATCGATCCATGATGGTGAATGATGGGCTAAACCCGACCCTTTCTGCCTCTTCCCTTAAAACATGTTGGGCAAGAGAATGGAATGTACCGCCAGAAACCTCTCTGCATCGCCTGTTTGTGAGCTTTGCTGCCCGCTCCAGCATCTCTTTGGCTGCCTTTCTTGTAAAGGTAAGAAGAAGTATCTCCCTTGGTTTCACACCCCTTTCTACCAGCCAGGCGACCCTATACACCAGGGTTCTGGTCTTTCCACTTCCAGCGCCTGCAATCACGAGGATCGGTCCGTCTGGGGCGGTAACCGCGGACAACTGGGCCTTGTTCAAGACTTTCTGGTATTGTATTTTACCGGACATTAATCCCTGGTATACGTACCTCAATAAAAGGCGAGACGTGCAAAGATACGTTAGGATAGCATAGTTGCTTGAAAAAATATACCTATACCCTTTAAATTACCGCCATGTTCCTTTGTGCCAAGATTATGATAAGGTTTTATAGAGTTTCCTTGTTATTTGAATTGGGCTTGAGTAAAAACTTTGATGACGTTATTCTTGTATATATATCCCAAGAGCTCTACAGCTTGAGAGGCTCACAAAAAGAGATGGCCTCGAATAGGTTTTTATATATAGCTATAGGATCCTGTTAACAATCAAAAAATTTGAAGACCCCTGAGATTTCTACAAGCATGAGGTTCAGAGAGGAGCACTTATGGCCCGAGAGATTTTACGCTGGATAATGAACCAAACACCGTTACATGATCTTGTGTCGGGATTCCCTGCGGTTGCTTTATTGCTTCTCATAGCTGTCTGTATCCTGATGCTTTCAAAAGGAGCCGATTGGATGATTGATGGAGTCGTTCACCTCGCCCGCAGGACCGGCTTGCCAAAAATAGTCATCGGCGCGACTATTATTTCACTGGGAACAACCATGCCGGAGGCGTTTGTCTCGGTCATGGCCGCCTGGTTAGGCAACCCAGGCCTGGCCCTTGGCAATGCCGTCGGATCCATTATTGCTGACACCGGCCTGATCTTCGGGCTCACATGCCTTCTGACAACCGTGCCTGTAAACCGATTCATTCTCAATCGAACAGGTTGGGTGCAGGTGGGAGCAGCGACGCTGCTTGTGACCATCTCAATTATCGTCTTGGCCACTATGCCTGGGCAGCCGTTCCTGCATCGATGGGTTGGTTTTCTCTTCCTGCTCTTGCTGGCCGGCTACATGTACATAACCTACGTTTGGGCTAAGCAAGGAGGGAGCATGGCCATGGAGGGTGAAAGCACGGATGATTCCGAACTGAGGTGCTTGGGAAAATGCTGGCTGATGATTGTTGGGGGCCTGCTTTTGGTGGTAGCGGGTGCCCGGATAATGGTCCCCAGCGCAGCGGAGATAGCCCACAGAATTGGTGTACCTGATGACGTCATCGCCGCAACCATGGTGGCCCTTGGAACCTCCCTGCCCGAACTGATGACAGCTGTTGCCGCTGTCCGGAAGGGACATCCCGAAATTACCGTGGGGAATATCGTCGGCGCCGATGTTCTGAACTGCCTATTCGTCATAGGCGCTTCTGCTGCGGCCAGACCCCTGGCGGTTTCACCTAACTTCTACTCTTTTCACTTCCCGGCCATGCTCCTCATCCTCTACTCGTTTCGGTTCTTCATCTTCGTGAACAGGGACGGCCGTTTCAAGAAAGCACAAGGAGCTTGGCTCTTAGGTGTCTATCTGGTCTACCTAGCTCTTCAGTACATCTTTAACATCGGCACAGTCGAAGGATAGCGGCTGAAGAGAATCAGAATATAAGGATATAGATTCACCACCCTAAGGCCCTATAAGATGTTTCATAAAGAAAAACACGCCAGCTATAATGAGCAGTACCAAGGCTAATGGGATAGAGAAGGCAACAACTATCCTCAAATAACTTATCTCGTGGGCCTCTTTAAGCCCGATGATCTGAACAATACTCTTCCAGATCCACCCTATTGGGCTCCCTATGAATGGTAGTATACTCCAGACCCTGGTCGCCTGAGAATAGGCCACAACCCTGAAGGTGGCCTCGAATCTGTTGTGAGCGCCTCTGACCAGAAGGAGCAAAAGGTGGATGATAAAGCTTGAGATGAAGAGATTAATTGTCACCAATAGGGGTGAAAGGAAGATTAAGGATAAAAATATTATTGGTGAGGTCAGTGATAAGGAAATAGCGCCCAAAGGGTTGAAAAGCCCATTGGTAGCAATGATAAATTCCCAGAAAGAGGCAACCATGCTGCTGATAGAGCCTACCAATAGCCCGAATGCCAAAGGCTCTCTCCATCCACCCCTGACAGGCATAGTGGAAAACATGCTTTTGGGTGAAAAGATTACAGACCTAACGGTCTGTTTAATGCCTCCCCATAGCCCGAGCTGCAGACGCCTTTCCCATGGTGTGGCATGTCTCTTTTCAGTTTTCACAACCCCTTCCCTTTTCAGATATTCAAACCTGTTTCCGCACTTTGGGCACCTTATCCATCTTGTCCCAGGAGGTATCTTTTCAAGAGGAATGCCTTTGGTGAAATTACATTGTGGACATGTTATTTCTACCATAAATTCATCTGCCTCTTGAGGTACATTTCAGGACATATTCCGAGAGAAGCTAACTCCGTGTAGGCCTTCCTCATAAGCGAATTACTCATCAAAAACTCTCTATCACCTGAGGTCTCAAAACAAAGGGAGATAGGGAATTTTACACCTATCTCCCTTCCCCCAATCCAAAGTCCTCGTCTTAGTAGGGGATGAACAGAAGACCCAAGACAAAGGGTATTATTGCCAAGATACAAAACATCAGAGGGTAGCCAAAGAAATCCCTCACCCTCACGCCAGTTATAGCCAGTATCGGAATGGCCCAGAATGGATTAACCAGGTTAGTCCAGGCATCGCCAGCCCCAAAGGCAATTATGCTTTTGCCGATGGGCACACCTAAGTTAGCCGAAGCCTGGCCTATGCTCTGGCCAATGGTCAACCATTCACCACCGCCGGAGGGGATAAATATGTTGACAATACCCGCAAGGAACCAGCAAACGACTGGCCAAATGAAGGGCGTCGCTGCTTTACTCAACCATCCTGCTATGGTAACCCCCAGACCAGAGTACATCATCACCCCTTGAATGCCCGCATAAAAGGGGAACTGGAGAACGATTCCACCAACAGCAGCCGCTGAGCGGTATATGACTTTTGCATACGCTATGGGGTTATGATACAGCAAGAGCCCGATAAAGATAAAAACGAAGTTTATTGAATCAAGGTTTAACCCACCCATAAAGCCTTTGGTGGCAAACCACCACACCGCAGAGCAAGCCATGATGGCCACCATGATGATGGCAATCAACCAGTTGTTTTCTATTTTGTCGGCAAAGGTACGCAACGCCGGTTTTTCTTCCTTAGCCTCTTCCTTTACGGCCTCGGGGGTATACTGGTCGATAGCACGGCAACGGTCTGGCTTGGGGTGAAGCAGATAGCTTACGACCGCAGCAAAGATCAAAATCAACACACTGTTACCTATGGCATAGCCAGAGAAGATAGTCTTATCTACGGTAACAATACCGAATATCTTCTGAAAGGGGTGGCCTGCCACTGTCATCAGCAGCGGAGCTGAACCTGATAGCCCCCAGTGCCATAGTAAGATTGGGAGGCCGTAGGCAGAAGCTATTATCATGGGGTAATGCAAGGGCATTTTGCGGAAATAGGCCTGTCGACCCATCTCTCTCGCAAAAAGGGCACCAAAAATCAATCCCAATCCCCAGTTTACCCAATACAATACCGCTGTACAGGTAGCGACGAGCAGCGCCGCCTGCTTACCATTTTTGGGCCAGGAGCACATCCTCACTATGCCCCTATGTACCGCAGGATGGTAAGCTATGGCATAGCCGGTGATGAGAATGATGACCATCTGCATGGCAAAGGCAAGGAACTTCCAGAAGCCTTTATACATGCATTGCGCCAGCTCATACGGGTTCAAACCTTGAATAATTATGCCCATTATGAAAATGACAAACACCAGCAAAATGGCAAAGATAAAGGGATCGGGCATCCAGCGCTCAGCGCTCGTAGCCCAAGCAGTTCCCCATCTTTCCAGCCAAGTTGCCTTTCCAGGCGCCTCTTGTTCACTCATTTTGTCTTACCTCCTCTCCCTAAGATTTACCCCGCGCTCGCAGACCTATCGAGAGTGTCTCTTATATGCTCGTCCTCACCTCCCTCCATGCCAACTGTACCTGATTTCAAAGCACAGCCTGCATGTTCAACACGTAAGACAAAAGGCCATCAATTGTCAAGGAGAATATGTATGGTAGCGTGACAAAAATCTCGTTCCCTCTTCAACGCCTCGACCAGTAGTCTTATCCCCCGGCTTGACCAACAGATAAAGAGTGGCGGTGGTAAGAATCCGGGAATCCCTCCCATCATGTCCGACCTCGATTATCGCTCCCTCCTCTTGATAATGGATAGCCCACCCAAGTAGGATCTTAGGGCCTCTGGAATAACCACACTTCCATCAGGCTGCTGATAATTCTCCAGGATTGCCACAAGAGTTCTTCCAACTGCCAGACCTGAGCCATTAAGTGTATGGACGAGTTCCGTCCCTCCTCCTCTTTTTCTTCTAAAGCGAATATTTGCCCTTCTGGCCTGGAAGTCTGTAAAGTTACTGCAAGAGGATATCTCTCTAAATAGCTGCTGTGCGGGGAGCCAGACCTCAATATCATAGGTTTTAGCAGCAGAAAATCCAAGATCACCGGTACACAGCGAAACTACCCTGTAGGGAAGCTCCAGGCGTTGCAAAATCTCCTCTGCATCCGCGGTTAAGGACTCTAATTCCTGGTCCGAATCTTCGGGACAGCAGAATTTGACCAGTTCCACCTTGTTAAACTGGTGTTGCCTAATAAGCCCCCTTGTGTCTTTGCCCCAGCTGCCCGCCTCTGAACGGAAACATGGGGTATAGGAGGCGTACCTAATGGGAAGTTCATCAAAGGATAGGATCTCATCCCTGTGTATGTTGGTAACCGGCACCTCTGCCGTGGGAATGAGAAATAGGTCCCAGCCATCCACCTTGAACAGATCTTCTCTGAATTTGGGTAATTGACCTGTCCCGGTCATACTGACGGAGTTCACAAGAAATGGGGGAAGGATCTCGGTGTAACCATGATCATTGGTATGAATATCGAGCATAAAATTGATCAACGCCCTTTCTAATATGGCACCTAGACCACGTTGAAGAGAAAATCTACTCCCGGCGATCTTGGCTGCCCGGGAAAAATCAAGGATACCTAAGTCCTCCCCAATCTCCCAATGGGGAAGAGGGTTATGATCAAAGTCCCTAATCTCTCCCCACTTCCTGACAACCGGATTATCATCGGCACTCCTCCCCACCACCACTGATTCATGTGGCACATTGGGCACAAGCATCAAAAGCTTACCCAGTTCATCCACTATCTCAGGTAGCTCGACCTCGATCTCCTTTATCTCTTTGGAGACAGTCTTCATCTCAGAGATAAGGGATGAGGCATCTTCTCCCCCCTTTTTCATCGCCGCTATCTGGTCAGATACCTTATTCCGCCGATACCTGAGTTCTTCAAGGCTTGCCAGGATAGATCGTCTCTTCTCATCCAGAGATTCAAACCCAGAAAGATCAAGATCATAACCCCTATCTTTGAGCATATCCGCTACCAGATTCAGATTGGACCGGACAAATTTTAGATCAAGCATCCTCCCTCCCTAGTGTTTGGTGAGTATGTTGGGGTTACTGAGTGCAACTCTGGTCCACTTTCCACACTTAAGACTTAAGGCGCTTATCAAATGGATGGAGTAAGCGCCTTTCGAAGAGTCTCTAAATCCTTGTCCCTTCCCATGGCAATGAGGATATCGCCAGATTGAATCTTTGTCTGTGAGGAAGGATTAAATATCATGGTGCCGTCCTTTTGTTTTATTCCGATAATTATGATGTCCATTTGCTGCCTAATGCCAGACTCCACCAAGGTACGGTTATTGAGATCCGAGTCTTCCCCGACGATTGTCTCCTCGATGTCAAGTCCAAAGCTGCGGTCGTGGATGGCTGACTCCAAAAAATCGCTCACCGTAGGCCTAATAATCGCTTGGGCCATTCTTCGCCCGCCCATCCTATAGGGCAAAATCACCGTATTTGCCCCTGCCTGTAGAAGCTTTCTCTCTGTGCCTTCATCCTCTGCCCTTGAAAGGATATAGAGTCGAGGATTTAATCCACGTGCAGTGAGGCAAATATAGACATTTTCTGGATCAGATGATACAACTGCTATCAATCCCTTGGCCCTCTCTATGCCAGCCTCTATCAAGGCCTCCTCTTCGGTTGCGTCAAAATCAATGTAAAGAAGTTCAGCTAATTCTAGCTGCTGTCTTACCTGTTCATCCTTCTCAATAACTACTAGAGGAATTGATTTACGTTCAAGCTCTTCACAGATAATTCTCCCAATCCTCCCATAACCACATATAATATAATGATCCTTAAGTGATCTCATCTTTTTGCCCAATTTTCTCCTCCCAAAGATTGACCTGATCTCACTTTCTACCAAGGTCTCGGCTACCAACCCAACTATGTAGGCTATAGAGGAGACGCCAAAAAATATCAGAAGGATAGTAAAGATACGCCCACCAGGCCCTGGATTGTGTACCTCACCATAGCCAACCGTAGAAAGGGTAATAATGGTCATATAAATAGAATCTAAGAAACTCCAACCCTCTATAAACATATATCCGAAGATCCCCGAAAAGAGCAAAATGAGAAGGATAAGGATAGGAAAAAGCAGCTTTTTCTTCATCTACGTAATACGAAACTCTCTGGTGAGCGGCACTGAGGTGTCCAAAAATCTGCTGGATTTAGACATAAGGATTTTTGGGTAGTCTACTTTCCAGCAGGAGAAGAACTTACCGCCTCTACAGTAAATTCGCTTAAGTCCTCAGGTAAGTTACCAAAAATAATCATAAAGGGAATAAAGGAGTTGGGAAGGACATTTATATTCATCTTATTTTTGCCAAACTTATCCCTTAGCCGCTTATCTATCTCTTCGATGGACAGGCTCAACACTTCCTTATCACTAATTGGGTTACCCGCATAGACAATCTTGCTTTTAACTACCGTGCCTTTGGAATCCAGGAGATTGGATTTGATCCTGATAAAACTCCTCTTATCTGGGTACCTATTTGCCACGAAACCTTTAACCACAAAGAGCTTACCTGCCCTGTCCGAATCCACAAAAGAACCATTTGAATCCTTAAAGGAAAGTCTTCTGTTTCCCATGTCAAAGGCCTGCTCTTTAGATAGGGGCCTTTTGAATAAAGGAAAAGATTCTGGGAGGAGACCTGGTCTAAACACAATCAAGGCACCCCCGGCCGCAGCAAGGAGAAGAATGATCAACAAAACTGTAAGCCATGGTCCTGCTCTCCTCCTTTTTTTAATAACCGGGCGAGGCTTTACTGGCTCTTCCGCCTCTTCTACCTCTTCGTACATTTCCACTTCCCTCTGGGCTGTAATCTCCTCTTCAACCCTCGTTGCCCTATCCAACGCAGTATCGACATCGACATCTACGCTTTCCTCTTCCATCCTCCTTATAATGCCTGAATCTAAATGAGATAGGTCTTCAAAGGAAATTGGCTCTATCTCTTCCTCTTCCTGAACAGCACCTTCCTCATCCTGAATAATTATCTCCTCTTCCTGACCTACCTCTTCCTCAAACTCTTCCGCAAGGGTCTTATCAAAGTCTGCGAGCATCTCCTCCTTTTTGCGCATCTCCTCTGAGGGCACAACCCCTGGCTCTTCTAAGTCTAATTTCTCTCCGACAAGGGTCTTATCAAAGTCTGCGAGCATCTCCTCCTTTTTGCGCATCTCCTCTGAGGGCACAGCCCCTGGCTCTTCTAATCTCCCCATGGAAACTTCCTCAATCTCTGGCTCTGTTTTGGGCGGGAAGAGAATAAATACATGTTTACAGATGGAGCATCTGAACTTTGAGCCAGTTTCTTTTATAAGATTTTCGTCAAGGTTAAATTTAGTGTGGCATTTCTCACATTCAACTATCATCTCTATTCTCCTTAAGATTAATTCTTTGTTTCTAAGCTAAGGATATAGGGTAGATATCGAAATCTCTCATTATAATCCAGGACATAGCCAACCATAAAATCTCCTTTGATCTCAAGGCCCCAGCAGTCCCTCTCTATTTCTTCCTCCCTCCGCTCAGATCTATTGATTACAGCACAGATCTCAACAGATCTCGATCCTCTTTCCTTACTATGTCTGACCAGGTAGGACAATGTCAATCCTGTATCAATAATATCCTCAATAATTATTACGGGCTCCCCTTTAACTGCTAACTCAATGTCCTTTGTCAGTGTAATTTTCCCAGTTGATTTATTCTCTGGCCAGTAACTGGCTCAACTGATAAAATCTATCTCAAATGGTACGGAATCCTCTCTTGAAATTTTCTCTAAAATTATAATGCCCAATCAAAGGCCCTCTTTATATCTAAACTCTTATCAATTATAAATAAATATTGAATATTCAAGCAAATGTCAACTAATACTCATATCCTATGATACATAAAGGGAATCGTGAGCCAAGTCTATGAAATATCAGCTTCTTATTTTGCATATCTTGCTTTTATTCCTCAAGGCTTTTCTCCTTGACAATAAAAAGTGCGGTAGCTAATATCTCTCTCGCCAAAATTTATAATAAATCGATATGTCCATATGAGAGGTTGTTAGATGGAGAAGGCATTAAAAATAACCAAGGTAGAATCCCACATCATATCACTCATGCAGAGGTTCCCCATTCTGTCATATTACGCCAATTCGAGAGGTTGGTCTTTCTTGATAAGCTGGGGGCACAGGTTGGCTGGACTGACACTCGTTGGCTATATGTTCGCTCATATCTATACACTATCCTTGTTGTTTGCCCCGGCCACCTTTGATGCAGATATGAAATTGTTACACAATTTTGTATTTTCCTCTCTTGAATGGGCCCTTGCCATCCCCCTCATATTTCATGCCTTGAATGGTGGAAGATTAATCCTCTATGAACTCTTTTATATGAGAGAAGATGAAATAGTGATACGTTGGATGGTTATTCTCGGCCTTGTCTATGTTTTTTTCGTCGGATTTTTCTTTATAGAGGAAACCCCGCAAGTATCAGCTACTTTATTCTGGTCAATCACTGTTGCCATAGGCCTTATTGCCTTTCTCATTGTTCTTTTTAAAATCTGGACGACCGGTAATTCCATCCTCTGGAAGCTCCAGAGGATTACTGGTGCATTTATGTTTCCCATGCTCATTGGCCACATGCTGTTTATGCATATGAATTACCTCACAGGCCATGACAGCAAAACCATTTTATTGAGAATGCAAAGCCCCTTTATAAAAGGGGTGGATTTTGTTTTTATCCTTTTCCTGCTCTTCCATGCAGGCTATGGGGTATTTAGTGTCATTGCCGACTATTTAAAGCCTGGGCCCTTACTCAAGTCTTTAGCATTACTTATTTTTATCGTTATGGCTATATCAGCCTATTTCGGTATCAGGCTTGTGGTAGCTTTATAGGGAAAATATGGTGCCTTTGGTCGTTGCCAGTTGTCTGTTAAAGGAGATCGTAATTCAATTAGTTCAAATAAATGGCAACTGAGATAGTGCTCATTTCAGCTTTCATGTACGTGTTGAGAAATCCAGATACAACTCACTGCTGACAATGGACTGCTGACATTTATAGGAGATAGTAATGGGAGAGAAATTGACTATAGATTCTACCCTACGGTGTGATGTCCTGGTTATTGGCGCTGGTGGGGCAGGCCTGAGGGCTGCCGCTCACATCGCCGAGCAGAGACCGGGGACAAAGATAATAGCACTTACAAAGGTTGTCAGCCCCCAAAAGTCCCATACAACCACCGCCCAGGGAGGCATGGCCGCAGTTGATCCAAAAGACCCGGAAGACCGACCGATATTTCATATCTTTGATACCTGGAAGGGTTCAGATTGTTCTGCCGACCAAAATGTGATCAAGAAGATCTGCGATATGGGCTGGGAAGAGGTGGTCTGGCTCGAGAGACATGGCATGCATTTCAGTCGTACAGAGGAGAAGAGAATTGCAAAAAGACCCTTTGGCGGCCATATGTTGAACTTTGGTGAGACAAAGGCCTTTAGGGCCTGTTACGAGGCATCAAGAACTGGAAAGGGCATTATGGACACCGTCTGGAATGAATCCCTTAAATACGGTGTCGCCTTTATTGGTCAGTGTATAGCAACAGAAATACTCCTCAAGGATGGTATATGTATTGGTGCCGTTATCTTCAGGTTTCCTGAGGGTAAATTTATGGCCATTCTGGCAAAGGCAACAATCGTGGCCACAGGTGGTAATACCAGAATGTATCAGGTCAGTAGCAATTGTCGAGGAAATACTGGTGATGGCCTTGCCATTGCCCTTCATGCAGGCCTTCCGGTGATGGACCTCGAGGCAGTTCAGTTCCACCCCACAGGGATCGTGGGCCCTGGCATACTGGCCAGTGAAGCACTAAGGGGAGAGGGTGCTATCCTCAGGAATAAGGACGAGGAACCCTTTATGGAGCGCTATGCACCCACGGCCAAGGATCTTGCCCCCAGGGATCTCATCTCACGGGCAATTGTCCAAGAGATGAGGCAAGGAAGAGGTCTTTTTCACGAAGGTCATAATGCACCACATGTGTGGCTGGATTTGAGACACCTTCCTAAAGAGGTTCACGAGAAAAAGATTCAGGAGGTATGTTCCTTCTTTAAACGATTTGTGGGCGTTGACCCGGAAAAAGATCTGTGCCCTGTCACCCCAACAGCCCACTATCAGATGGGGGGGATACCCACCAATGAATTTGGCGAGGTTCAAAGCGACACTCAACAAGCTATTGTGCCTGGGCTTTTTGCCTGCGGAGAGCTTGCTGCTGCGTCCCTGCATGGCCTCAACAGGCTTGGAACAAACTCCCTATTGGAGTTGATAACCATGGGCAAGGTTACCGGGGAGAGGGCTGTTGAATATCTTAAAGATGCCAAAGATCCAGAAGTACCCCCTCCTGAGGCCGGCCATATCGTTTTTGACCAATTTTCCACCTATCTTAATGCCCAGGGAAAGGAAAAATATGCCCAGATCAGGGATACGTTGCGGAATCTCATGATGGATAAGGTGGGCATATTCAGGACGGAAAAATCCTTGCTGGAAGCCATAGAAAGCCTGAGAGAATTAAAGGAAAAAGCAATGCATATAACAGTGGGCATGACATCCCTGAGAGCAAATCAGGATCTCTGGCAGATCTGGGAACTTAATAATCTGATAACTGTCTCTATGGTCATCGCCCAGGGAGCATTAGCGAGGAAGGAGTCAAGGGGCGCCCATTTCAGAGAAGATTATCCGACAAGGAGCAATGAGTTTAATTATCATACCCTTGTTTTTATGCCTGAATTTGATAAGATTATCCTTGGCAAAAGACCAATAGATACGAGTATCTTTGAGGCCAAAGGGGAACATTACGAATTGTTTGACTATATTAAGAGAGAATATTGATCTTTTATGAAGAGGGCTCCGATGTCTAAACCCTATACTATCACATTAGCGATCAACAGGTACGATCCCGATACCAAGCTGTCATGGATACAGGCTTACCAGGTGGAGGCCAGCGGCATTCTTCGGTTTGTAGATGTTTTGCGTAAGATTAATGATGAACAGGATCCGACCCTGGCCTGGGCCTCTTCGTGTGAACATGCCCAATGTGGCAGTTGTGGGATAATCGTGAACGGAAAGCCCCTTCTTGCCTGTGAGCTCTTAGTCAGAGAGGCGGTACAACAATTCAATACCCATACCTTCAGATTAAGGCCTTTAACCATCGCCCCGGTTTTGAGGGATTTGGTTGTGGATCTGGAAAAGGCCTATGATAGGGTTCATGAAGCAAAACCCTATCTCATCAAGCCCGCCCCTCCCTGCCCTGAAGGGGATGAATACCGCATTTCCCCTGAAACTCTTGAGGTCTATGTTGAAGCTACCCAGTGTATTAACTGCTTCTGCTGTGCAACTGCCTGTATCAGCAGCCATCACCACTTCCTCGGCCCAAATGCTACCATGGCCAACATAGTTCGCCTTATGGATCCGAGGGAAACGGCAAAAGACGAGAGGATGGATATCTTGTGCAGTGAGGATGGTGTCTATCGGTGTCATACATCCAAGTCCTGTTCCTTTGTGTGCCCAAAAGATATAGATGTATCCCATTTTCTTGCCCTTGGGAAGGAAGGTAGGTTTTAGGAACAGTAGCTATGGTAAGTGCCTAAAGTGCCTAAAGTGAACTAAAGTTACAGATAGGGTTGTGTAAGGCTCACATTTGAACTTTAGGCATTTTGGGCACTTTAATTCAGTTTAGGCATTTCTTTAAGGGAGGTAATTATTGGCAAAAAACTGGACGTAAGGGTCAACGAGCAAATCAGGACCAAGACAGTCAGGTTGATCTCAGGAGATGGAAGGCAGATTGGCATCGTCTCCATTGATGAGGCCTTGCTCGCGGCCAGAGAAAATGGTCTGGATCTGGTTGAGGTAGCCCCCAATGCAGATCCTCCTGTCTGCCGCATCATGGATTATGGTAAACTGAGGTACGAAAAAACCAAGAAAGGAAAAGCCAAATCGAGAGCAAGTCGCCTCAAAGAGATCAAGCTCAGACCCTTGATTCAAGAACATGACGTAGGTGTGAAGATAAATAAGATAAGAACATTTCTGGCTCAGGGGGACAAGGTAAGGGTTTCTGTGATATTCAGGGGCAGGGAAAAATCCCATACCGATCTGGGCCTCAATCTGCTCCAGGAGGTGATCAAAAAGATTGAAGACATTGGGCTTGTAGAGGTAGCTCCCAATAAGATGCAGGGAAAAGATATATCCATGCTCGTTGTGCCAAAATAG
>Ga0209427_10001784_pt1 | contig 25026 bp, 23 predicted proteins | sample DeeMarSWOR136_30_FD_187465 | JGI IMG/M metagenome (GOLD analysis project Ga0209427, IMG submission 187465) | Marine sediment microbial communities from White Oak River estuary, North Carolina - WOR-1-36_30 (SPAdes) (version 2) | ecosystem: Environmental > Aquatic > Marine > Intertidal zone >...
AAGACCAGAGGTCGTTGAAGAAGATGTAGCGGTTTTTCCAGACTGTACCGCCGAAGAGGAGGACGCGCTCGTTCACTGGGTCGTAGACCATTCTGTGCCCGAACCTTGCCGGTGGAACGCTCTCAGACGCGTCCACAATCGGAAAACCGTGGCAAGAAATCAACAGAAATAGCGTCATGAGGAGGACTCTGTGTTTTCTCAACTATTCTCGTCTTGATCAACTGTTATTTTCTATTAAAAATTTGTTCAGCATCGTTATTGTCTTTGCAGTATCGCTATTGTCTTCACTTTATGCTTCCTTTCGCACGTCATTCTTTTTCGGAGATATTGGAGTGCCGGGGGCGGGATTTGAACCCGTGCTCTCAGTTTTATATAAAATTTAGTAGATTTTTAGACTATGCAGTTAGGCTACTCCCTCCAACAGGCACTGATCTACGGGGCCCTCTTCACCGGTTACATCTTTCTCCTCATGGTCACTCTCAGCCCCCGCATCTGGGGTTACGCGGATTACCCCAAAGCCATCAAGGGAAAGGTCCCTCCGCAGACGAGGCGCGAGAAGACAATCGCGGCCATAGTCGGAGTACCCTTCTTCCTGCTCGCGCTCGCGTACCCCGCCTACTCCGTCCTCGCCCTGAAGGACCGGCTGGGAGGGGCGATGACCTTCGGCAACGCCTTCGTGCATCTATTGTTTATGGTGGTGTCCATGACGATCGGCGATCTGGTCATCCTCGACTGGTTCATCATTAGCAAGCTCACCCCTGGGTTCGTGGTCATCCCTGGGTCGGAAGTGGAGGACTACAAAGACTTCTCGAACCACTATTGGGGGCATCTCAAAGGCACCATAGTCATGATCGTGTTGTGTGCCGCAGCCGCTTTGATCGTTTCAAGGTGAAATGCGAATAGCCGTTTACGGTAAATGCACCACTAATGCGACAGATAATGTGTTAAAAGGGAGTGCCGGGGGCGGGATTTGAACCCACGCTCTCTATCCGGCTCGGGCGCTGGTGCCTCAAACCTCTGGATCATGAGTCCAGCGCATTAGCCAAGCTATGCTACCCCGGCCACTGCAACCTTTAACATCCTACCAGAATTTAAATCATGACGCTGAGCCTAGGGCAGCAGCCGGGGCTCGCTCAGCGCCACCGGCCTCCCCCCACGCAGGTAGACCCTCGGCGTCAGCGGGTTCAGCCCGACGCAGAAGCTGTAGGGCATGATCCCCGCCAGCGCCGACAGCCCCTCCAGGCTGTTCTCCCCCACCCTGGAGACGACCTCCACGACGTCCCCGGCGCCCACCTCCAGCCCGTCCACATCCACTAGGTGGTGGTTCACCGAGACAGTCCCCAGTATCCGCCTCAACTCGCCCTCCACCCGGACCAGCCCCCTACCCGTGAGCCCCCGGGGCACCCCGTCCGAGTAGCCCGCGTGCACCGTCCCCACGGCCATCCTCCTCGGCGCCACGAACCTCCTGCTGTAGGTCAGCGACTCCCCCTCCTCGACGAGCTTCACCTGCTCTAGCCGGGCTTTAAACGACATCATCGGCCTCAGCTCCAGTCCCACCCCCCGATCTTCGGGCTCGGGGTACAGGCCGTAGAGCATCAGCCCCGGCCTCACGGCGTCCAGATACGCCTCCGGGAAGTGGAAGACGGCGTTACTGCTCGCCAGGTTCATGCAGGGAACATCGACCCCCCTCCTCCTCAACCCCTCCCCCACCTCCAGCAGCCTCCCCAGCTGAACCCTGTCCAGCTCCCTGTCCTCCGACAGCGTAGAGAAGACGCCCGAGACCTCCAGCCCGGGCATGGACACCACCTCGACGATGAGCTCCGCGGCCGCCTCGTGCCTGACGCCCACCCTGCCCAGTCCCGTGTCCACCTTCACCCAGACCTCTGCGTCCCTGCCCTGCCTCACCGCCTCCTGGCTCAGCCTCTCGGCGACGCCCCTGCTGAAGACCGCCTGGGTGACGCCCTCCTCGACGACCTCACCGTACTGCCGCCCCGAGTAGAGGGGGTCCACGCTGACGACGCCGCAGTCGAGGCCCGCTCCCCGGATCTGCAGCGCCTCCCAGAGCTTAGCCACCAGCACCCGCCTCACGCCCCACCTCATCATGGCGGCGACGACGGGGACAACGCCGTGGCCGTAGGCATTCGACTTGACGCAGGGGACGACCTCCACCCCCGTCCACTCTCTTACCCTGTCCAGGTTGTGGTCCAGGAGGTCCAGATCGACCTCGAGCCAGGAGGCGTACCCCTCCATCCTCTCCCCGATCTCTCCGGGGGAGGGCTGGGAGCCGAAGAAGGACTCAGACATCGCGATCACGCCATATACCCCGTCTAGATTTAAAAAGGCGTACAATTATAACCAGATAACACATACAGGTGTCAAGAAGGTCTGTATATGCCATTCGGATACAACGGAAAGACCCTCAGGGTGGACCTGACCAGGGAGAAGATCGCGGAGGAGAGCCCCACCGAGGACTGGTACAGGACCTACCTCGGCGGCATGGGAGCAGTCTCCTATCACCTCCTCAGGGAGGTGCCGAGAGGTGCCGACTCCCTCTCACCGGAGAACATACTCATCATCGCCCCGGGCGTGATTACCGGCGCCCCCTTCTCGGGGAGCGGCAGGAACGCGGTGGGTGGTAAGTCGCCCCTCACAGAGGGATTCGGCGAGTCCGACTCTGGGGGCTATTTGGGCGCCGAGCTCAAACACGCCGGCTTCGACCAAATAATATTCGAGGGAGCTGCAGAGGAGCCCCTATGGCTCTGGGTCAGTGACGGGAAGGCAGAGCTTAGGGACGCCTCGAGGCTCTGGGGTTTGGAGGTGGCTGAGTGCGAGGACAGAATGAGGGGGGAGGTGGGTGAAGAGAGGGCCCGGACTGCCCTAATAGGGCCAGCAGGGGAGAGGCTGTGCCGCATTTCTTCCGTCATCAACGACCTCAACCACGTCGCCGGTAGGAGCGGGACTGGGGCTATCATGGGCTCCAAGAGGCTGAAAGGAGTGGCCGTGAGAGGCCATAATCCCCCAAAGCTAGCGGACCCTGATCGGGTCAGGGAGCTGGCCGGCGATCTCGCAGCCCGAGTCCGAGAGAACCCGCCGGGGCTCAGCGTCTACGGAACGGGGGCCGCCATGGACGCCTACGCCGAGACAGGTAACCTGCCCACCAGGAACTTCCGGGACGGGGAGTTCTGGGAGGCCTCTGAGATAGACGCAATCGCAATCAAGGAGAAATACAGAGTCCGCATGAGCACCTGCTACGCCTGCGCCGTCGCCTGCAAGAAGGATGTGGAGCTCAGGGAGCCCTACGTTGTGGAAGCCCGCTATGGCGGCCCCGAGTACGAGACCCTGGGGGCCCTCGGCTCGGACTGCGGCATCTCCGACCTGGCCGCTGTCTGCAAGGCCAACGAGCTCTGCCAGCGCTACGGACTGGACACCATCGGCGCGGGCACAACCGTCGCCTTCGCCATGGAGTGCTACGAGGAGGGCATCATCACCCTGGAGATGACCGGGGGCATCGACCTCCGCTTCGGCAATGCAGGGGCTCTGCTCCAGGTGCTGGAGCTCATAGGCAGGCGGGAGGGCATAGGAGACCTCCTCGCCGAGGGCACCATGAGGGCCGCCGAGAGGCTGGGCGAGGACGCGGAGAGGTTCGCGGTCCACGTCAAGGGCCAGGAGCTCCCGATGCACGAGCCCCGGCTGAAGCGTGGCCTCGGCCTGGGCTACGCCGTCTCGCCTACGGGGGCCGACCATTGCCACAACCTCCACGACACGATCATGACGGGCGGCAACCTGGAGAAGCTGAGGCCCTTCGGTATATTCAACGAGGTGCCCGTGGAGAGCCTGGGCGGGGAGAAGGTGCGGATGTACAAGTACTGGATGGAGATGAGGGTCCTCGCCAACTGCCTCAGCATCTGCCAGTTCCCGCCCTGGAGCTTCACAGACTACGTAGAGCTCGTCAGGGCAGTCACCGGCTGGGACGTCACCATGTTCGAGCTCGTCAAGGTCGCCCAGAGGACGCTGAACCTCGCCCGGATCTATAACCTGAGGGAGGGCTTCACCTCGGCAGACGACTGGCTACCGCCCCGGATGTTCACCCCCCAGACCTCCGGAGCCCTCTCGGAGACCGCCGTCGTCCCCGAGGAGCTGAGGAACGCCATCGACCTCTACTACCAGATGATGGGCTGGGACGGAGAAGGCGTGCCGCGGACTGGCACACTCCACGAGCTGGGCCTCGGCTGGGCCCTCGACTACCTGCCTGGCAAGCCCATCGACAGGCTCATCGTCTGAAATATACTTCCTTCAACTGAATCAGCCCTACCATACGCCCCTTTTCACTTAAGCGATCCCAACTGAGAGTGAACGGGGAAGGGTTCCGAGTCCAAAGAAATGCGATAACGTATTTTCTCTTATAGGAGGAAGTCCGGGGGCAGTGTCATCTTCTTTATCCGCGTGCCCGTGAGAGCCTCGATGCGCTCCAGCTCGAAGTCCTCCTCATAGGTGACGAAGGTCACCGCTGTGCCCGACTTGCCCGCCCTCGCCGTCCTCCCTATCCTGTGGAAGTACATGAAGGGGTCGTCGGGGATGTCGTAGTTGATGATGAAGGGTATGTCCTCAATGTCCAGGCCGCGCGCCGCTACCTCAGTCGCCACCATGAGGCTCAGCTTCCCCTCCCTGAAGGACGAGAGCACCCCCTCGCGCCTCGCCTGGCTCAGCTGGCCGTGAATCGCCTCGGCGTCGTAGCCCGCCCTCTTCAGGTCCCGGGTTAGGCGATCCACCGTAGTCCTTCTCCTGCAGAAGATGAGGGCCCTGTCGACGTGGAGGTGCTTGAATATCCTCTCTAGGATATCGAACTTCTCGTAGGGCGCCACCTTGATGTAGTGCTGGTCGATCGTCTCGACGGCTATCTCGTCCTCGCTGACGCTTATCATGAGGGGATCCGGGATGTAGCGCTTTGAGAGCCGCCTGGTCCTCTCGTCGATGGTGGCCGACCAGAGGCTTATCTGCTTATCCTTGGGCGTCCGCCTGAGGATCCACTCTATGTCGTCGATGAAGCCCATGTCCAGCATCCTGTCCGCCTCGTCTAGCACCACTCCCTTTAGGCCGTCGAGGCTCAGTGTGCCCCGCCTCATGTGGTCCATGACCCGGCCAGGCGTCCCGGCCACTATGTGGACCCCCCGCCGGAGCGCGTTGATCTGCCTCTCTATGGAGACTCCGCCGTACACCGCCAGGACCTTCAGGGGAGTGTGCTTCCCGTAGTTGGAGAGGTCGTATGTGATCTGCACCGCCAGCTCCCTCGTCGGGGCCAGTATCAGGCCCTGCACACGCCTCTCGTCCCAGTCCAGCTTCTCAATGAGCGGGACCCCGAAAGCAGCCGTCTTCCCCGTCCCCGTCTTGGCCTGGCCCATCACGTTCCTCCCCTCGAGCATCATGGGAATGGCCTGCTCCTGGATGGGGAACATCTCGGAGAAGTCTAGGTCCGCCAGGCCCCTCTTCACCTCGTCGCTTATCTTCAAATCTTTGAAATTCATCGAGATTTCCTTCAAATTCGTCGAATGCCGGTATGGTTCGGAAGACATCTGGGATAGGTTCTAATAAAGGGTTCTGAAAGAAAAGCGGAGCCGGGGCTACGCCTTCTTCGGGTAGCCGAACTTCTTCGCCGTCTCCTCGATGGTCTCCTCCAGCAGCTTCAGCCCCTCGTCCACCTGCTCCTCAGTGATGATCAGGTAGGGCATCATCCTGATTATCCCCGTGCCCGGGCTGGAGCCGAATATGAGCCCCTTCTCCTTCGCCTTGTCGCTCAGGTAGAGCATCGGGTTGTGCTCGGGGTCCTTCTTCTGCTCCGGGGTGAGGTCCTTCGGCTGGAAACCCTCCTTCGTCTCCGGGTCCGAGACGAGCTCGATCCCCATGAAGAGGCCGAGGCCCCGGACGTCGCCGATGACGGGCTGCCTCTCCTGCATTCCCCTCAGCTCGTCCATCATGTAATCCCCCATCTTCGCGGCTCGGTCCGCCAGCTTCTCCTTGTAGTAGAAGTCGATCACAGCGAGGCTCGTGGCGCAGGCGAGGGCGTGGCCGCTGTAGGTGTAGCTGTGGGGGAAGCCCTTCTCGTCGAAGTGGTCGGCGATCTTCTTGTTCACTATGGTCGCACCCAGGGGCACGTAGCCAGCAGTGATTCCCTTAGCGTAGGTCTCTATGTCAGGCACAATGTCCCAGTGCTCGCAGGCGAACATCTTCCCCGTCCTGGCGAAACCCGTCATCACCTCGTCGAAGATCATGAGGACCCCGGTCTCGTCGCAGATCTTCCTTATCTTCTGCCAGTAGCCGTCGGGGGGCACCACCTGGCCCGCCCAGCTGCAGATGGGCTCCGCCATGAAGGCGGCGACGGTGCTGGCCCCCTCCTTCTCGATGGTGTACCTGACGAAGTCGGCGCAGAATAGGTCGCACTCGGGGTAGGTCTTCTTGAAGGGGCACCTGTAGCAGTAGGGGCTGGGGACGTGCTTGAACTCCTCGAAGATGCTGAGCCCCTTGTGCTGCCTGTTCCGGCTGCTGCCGCCCACGCTCACCATCGAGTAAGTGGAACCGTGGTAGGCGTCCCAGAAGCTCACAATCTTCTTCGCCTCCTTGTAGAGCTGGGCCAGCTTGATGGCAACCTCGTTCGCCTCAGTGCCGCTGTTCCCGAAGAAGGTCTTGCAGAGGTCCCCCGGGGTGATCTCGGCGAGGCGCTTCGCCAGCTGGATCTGGGGGACATTGAAGTAGCTGGGAGAGGCGTAGGCCATCTCGTCCATCTGCCTCTTCGCGGCCTCGATGACCTCACGGTTGTTGAGGCCAATGTGAACATTGTATAGCTGGGAGATGAGGTCCAGGTACCTCTTCCCCGCCGCGTCCCAGAAATAGACCCCCTCTCCGTGGGTGAGGATGAGGGGCTTGTAGCCGGGGCGGGGCTCCCACCTCTGAACCAGGTACGCCTTGGCGTCACCGTGGAGGCGGCTCACCTCGTCCTCCGAGTAGGACTTTGGGTTCATAATTATACCTCAACGAATATCGCTCCAACATATCTAAAACAATTTCCAGCGTGTTTCAGTCTCGAAGGTAAGGCCGTCTAACCGGGACCCTGCTGAGGTGCTCCCTCCCTCCTCTCCTTCACGAAGATGAAGATGACCAGTGCTGAAGCCAGCAGCGCGAAGAGCCTTATTATCAGGGGGGCACCAAAGCCCAGGGCTTCGTACACGAGGCCTCCGATGAGAGGTGCCGGTATTCCCAGCAGCAGTGGGAGGGTGGAGAGCTTTCCCATCGCCAGCGACCGGCGCTCCGCGGGGACGTGCGAAGTCGCCACGGCGATGTAGGCTGGGACCCACATGGCGTGGCCCAGGCCGGAGATCGCCTGCAGGACGAGGAAGACCCCGAAGTCCCTGAAGAGTATGTATCCCAGCATGACTACTATGGAGGACGCCTGGGAAAGGATCATGAAAAGCTTCCTGCCGTGGCGGTCCATGAGCGAGCCCACTGGTATCTGGGAGAGGCCCCATGATAGGCCGAAGACGGTGGACATGAGACCCAGCTGGACGGTGTTGAAGCCGAGGCTGTCCACCAGGAGGCCGTAGAGGATGGAGTTGCTCATGCCGTAGCTCACGGTCCCTAAGATGGAGACGACATAGAGGGGGAGGAGCCCCCGCTCGATGCTCAGGAAGGACCTCAAGCCGTCGAATAAGCTGCCAGTCTCCTTTGGGCGACGTCGATCGACGAGAGTCTCATTGACCCCCAGGGTGAGGAGAACCGTGTTGAGGAGCTCACCGGCGATGCACGACGTGAAGATGATTCCATAGCCGTCGTTCAGCGCCAGGTATCCGCCGAGGGAGGCCGTGGATATGGAGGCCATCATCCCCAGAGACATGATGACGCTCATCGCCGTGCCGACCCGTTCCTCCCCCACGGACTCGGAGACGAGGGCCGAGACCGCCGGGTTGGTCTGCTGCCAGGTCGCGGAGAGCCCCATGAAGGCCCCGAAGCCGATGAAGGAGACCCAGCTCCTGGCGGAGACGCAGAAGAGGAGCGAGACGAGGCGGCACAGCACCGAGACAACGATGGCGGGCTTCCTCCCGTAGACGTCGGCGATCCTCCCCCAGAGGAGCGATCCGACCGCTGCGAAGAGGGTCATCACGCCTTGAACGAGGCCGAGTTGGGGGAGGGTGGAGCCGAGGTCGAGGAGGAAGGGCTGCCAGACGACGTAGAACATGCCGAAGCAGGCCTCTGTGACGAGGGCCCTGAGCGTGAGGGCCCTGATGTTCGAGCCCAGTGAGAGTGCTCCCCTCAACTCGTCCAGGAAGCCCATCGAAGCACTCCGCAACCTCGTTGACTCAGATACCTTTAGCGAGGCTTAAATCTGTTCACGTGGAGGCCCGGGCTCTTGGGAAGACGATAAAACCCGCCGTGCATTAGACCTTCCCGAAAATGTCAAGGGTAGCAATAGTCAGAGGCAGCAGAGGACATGACCCCGTCTTCAGGGCTCTCGATCTCATCGACTACCGCGAGGCCCTCAAGGGCTGGGAGCGGGTCCTCGTCAAGGTGAACTTCATCACGACCAAGACCTGGGACACGGGGGCGACGACGGACCCCCTGGTCGTCGAGGCCATCATCAGAAGGCTTCAGGACCTTCCGGTGCAGGTCGTGGTGGTCGAGTCCGACGCGACGATGACCAACGCGACAAAGGCCTTCAAGGCCACAGGCATGGCTGAGATGTGCGAGCGCAACGGGGTGGAGTGGCTGAACCTGAGGCACGAGAAAGAACGCGTCGAGATCCCCATACCCGACGGCGAGACGCTTTCAAAGATCACGGTGCCGCGCATAGTGACCGAGTCGGCCGTGATAAGCGCCGCGAAGATGAAGACCCACGGTAACACGGGGGTTACTCTCGGCATGAAGAACATGTTCGGTCTCCTTCCTGACAAGCTCAAGGGGAGATACCACGCCCGGGGGATTAGCAAGGTCATCCTCGACATAAACACGGTCCTGCGGCCGGTCCTGACGGTCATCGACGGCTTCGTCGCGATGGAGGGGATGGGGCCGGTCCACGGAAGCCCCGTCGCCATGGACACAATCATCGCCGGAAGGGACGTAGTGGCCACGGACGCCGTCGCATCTAGGGTGATGGGCTTCGACCCCCACGGGATAAGCCACATCAGGAAGGCTCACGAAAAGGGCCTCGGCGAGATAGACAATATAGAGGTCGTCGGCGATCCCATCGACTCCGTCAGAAGGGAGTTCAAGAGGGCCTAGAGCCGGCAAAGCTTCTCGTAATGCCAATTATCTCGCTGAGTTTGAAGGGGTAAAGCGATCCAAGCTCTTTGGCCGCCTGGTGTGAGACACCGTGGGCGATCAACTCCTTCCGGAATTGGCCGACCGCCTTCCTACGCTTGAGATAGTACCTGATTAACATCCCTGGTAGTCTCAAGATCAACTTGATGGTGAAAAAAAGGGTGTGTAGGGAGGCTCGGATGTTCAAAGGGGTCTTACTCCCTATGGCTCCTTGTCCGAGCTTCCCGCATCATTCCCTGCCAGTTCGTAAGGGTCCTGAGGTATTCACGGGTCATCTCCATGGCCTCGTCCTCCGAGATACCCCCTTCGATGAGGGTCTTCCGGAACTCTGCCACGGCCTTTCCCATGTTGGACGCCGCCTCGGGGGAGAAGAAACTCTCCATGATCCCCCTGATTAGGCTGGGAATCTTGTCGGAGATCGTGTCCAGCAGTTCGGCGATCTCCTCAGGGCTCTCAGGATCCCAATGTCTCCTTTTACTCGACATTTTTGTTCCACTTCTATCTAGTGGTGGTCAGGGGCAATAGGTATTCTGGAAAAACTTGATCAAAAAGTGGTTACTCCTAAACCCATCAAACCCAGCTGATGTTCTTTGACATCGTCTGAAGACACTTGAAAATGGATCCGACAATAAGGCGCTCCCTGAAAACTATTTTCTGGGCGGTGAATAAGCCATGGATCCTCTAGATCCATTTCCTCTTCCGAACGCCCAGGAGACAACCGATAAAGTACTTGACTACGCTTGAGAACGCACGGCGAACCGCCTCCGCAAAGGAATTCCTCATCTCCGAGGTGGGAGAGGGTGATTTCATAAACCCTGAATAACTTTCCTTGGCTAGGTCCTCTCTCTCCTTCATGCGATGGTACGTGTGGATGCGAATCACCTCCTCAGAGAAGTCACGTCAAAAAAGCCTCGGAAACCATCTCGGCACTCGTCGCATGTAATCTTCATACTCTCTCCCGAAGATGCGTATCAGGTCCCTCTCCTCGTAGGCCGCCATCTTGTTGTATATCATGAATATTCCCGCCCAGAGGCCAAGGGAGATCATTGACAGCGTAGATGAGGACAACCCCAGGTAAACCAACAATATACCCAGGTACATCGGATGGCGCACCAGATCGTAGACGTCAGCGTCTATCAGCGTCGGCCTCGCGTAGACTTCATCGATGACCAGGTTGTGCGACCTCTTCACAAAGAGAAGACCAGTGAATATCAGAACCACAGAGACGATGAGCCGTAGGTAGAGGGGTAGCAGTCTGGCAGGATAGGTAGATGCTTTCAGAAGGAATGAATCGAGAGACCACGCCGCGAGGAAAAGGAGTAGAAGTATTATCTGTATCTGATCGGACTTGGGGTACTCCTCACCGAAACAGTTTCTGGAGTGTGAATCAGAGCGAAATACCTTTCTCTCCATCTTTCATCTGCTGATAAAACCGCCTGGTCAGACTCTATTAAAATTCTGGAAAAACCTGATCAAAAAATGATCAGTCGAGCCGCTCGCTTGGACTTGGAGTGCCTTGGAGATAGATGACTCCAAGTAATTGTTGAAGTTTTTCTGGGTGAACCTGATCGAAAACAGATAAACGGCGGCCTCTACTTCGTGGCGCTATAAACTACTCCGTGAGCCTGTACTCGAAGCCCTCGCCCTTCTCTATGACTCCCTCCTCAAGCAACTCGTTCACCCTCTTCCTGACGGTGACCCTAGAGGCAGACCCCCTCTCCCCCGCCACCTCCCGAGTGAGCTGGGATATGTTCATCGGCCCCTTCAGGGCGAGGGCGTTCAGCACGATGCGGGAGACCTCGTCCCGTGAGCCAGGGGTTTTCTCCAGGTAGCGGCGGACCCCGAGGAGGCGCTGGATGAGCTTGAGGGGCTCCCCGTAGAGGCCCGCCCCTACCCTGAGGTCCCCCATGATCTGGGCGAGCTCGGGGTACTGCCGGCTCTCCGTGAGCATGGCCTCCAAGTAGTCCAGTCGGCGCATCATCAGCTCGAACTTTTTGTTGAGCTCGGAAAGCTCGTCTTCCAGGCCCGACAACGCCCTCACGATGAAAAGGCGCTTGAAATTAAAGGCTTTAACGCATTCGATGGACGCCAGCTGGAAACGCTTTTCCCTTCTCCCACGAAGGTTTCAGGATCGACATGGATATCGAGCTTCTTCGAAGGCTATCCAACGCCTTCGGACCACCGGGCTCTGAGGAGGAGCCCAGGGAGTTACTGCGGTCGGAGCTGGAGGGAGATGCTGATGAGGTCGCCGTCGACGACCTCGGGAACATCTTCTTCAGGCACCGGGGTGAGGAGGGGAGGCCCCTGGTGATGCTGGCCGCCCACATGGACGAGGTCTCCTTCCTCGTCACCCACATCGAGGAGAAGGGCTTCCTCAGGTTCCACACCCTCGGCGGGATAACGGACAACCTGATGCCCGGGCAGAGGATCCTCCTCAGGGGGAGGAGGGGGCCCCTCTACGGCATCGTGGGGACGAAGCCGCCCCACATCATGAGCCAGGAGGAGAGGAGCAAGCTCACGCCCAGGGACCAGCTGTTCATCGACATAGGCGCGAGTAGCGGGGAGGAGGCCGAGGAGAAGGGCTGCCACATCGGGATGCGCGGGGTCTTCGACGTCGATTTCAGGGAGCTGGGGAACGGCTACATCAGGGGGAAGGCCTTCGACGACAGGGCGGGCTGCTTCGTAATGGCGGAGGCTTTCAAGGCTCTGAGGGGCTCGCCCTGCAACGTCGTGGCCGTGGGGACGGTCCAGGAGGAGGTGGGCCTCAGGGGAGCGCGGACCGCCGCATGGCAGGCCGACCCGGACTACGCCCTAGCCCTTGAGGGGACCTACGCCTCTGACGTGCCGGGCTCCGCCCCCCATCAGGAGTCCTCGGGCCTAAGGCGGGGGCCGGTGATAACCATCGCTGACAGGAGCATCATAACCCACCCCAGGATAATGAACACCCTGCTGGAGGCCGCGGAGGCCGAGGGGATCCCCTACCAGTTCAAGAAGATCCCGAGCGGGGGCACCGACGCCGGGGCCATCCACCTGACGAAGGCTGGCATCCCGAGCGGCACTGTAGCGACGCCGAACCGGTACATCCACGGGCCCGCCGCTGTGGCCCATGTCGAGGACCTGGAGAGCACGGTACGACTCGTCACGGCCTTCGTGAGGCGGATCTCCGCAACCGGCTAGGTCCAGGGTTGCCGTTCTGGATTTGGGGATTCAGCCCCTCCAGCAGGCGACCTTGCCCGCCCTCTCCAGCTCCCTCACCTGCTCGGCTGTGTATCCCAGCAGGCCCTCGAGGACTTCCTCCGTGTGCTGTCCGAGCATGGGCGATGCATGTAGCACCTCTCCCGGGGTCTCGGAGAACCTGACGGGGAAGTTGGGCGTCTTATGCCTCCCGGCGATTGGGTGATCCACCTCGACGAACATCCCCCTCTCCAGCAGGTGGGGGTCTGTCATCGCCTCGTGGCCGTCGTAGATGGGGGCGGCGGGCATGCCGAGCTCTGCGAGGTAGTCGAAGGCCTGCCGCCGGGTCATGGGGGCTATCGCCTCTGCGACCAGCTCCCTGCTGAGCTCCTCCGTGCCCAGCCTCTCCTTGAGCCTCTCTATCGCCCGGGGGCGTTCCCCGGCTATCTGGATCCAGCCGTCCCTGACCCTGAAGACGCCCCAGATCCTGTTGGGGTCCTCGGGGGTCTTTCTTCGGATCTGGTTCCAGGTCTCGCCGAATAGGCTGTAGGTCACAGACTCGCAGGCGTTGAAGGTGACCATGGAGTCGACCTGGTTGACGTCGATCATCTGGCCCCGGCCCGTCCTGTCCCTGTGGCGTATCGCCGAGGCTATGCTGAAGGCTGCGTACATGGCTGGTCCGAGGTCTCCGAGGGCGCCGGCCATGGATATCGGGGGGCCCTCGGGGTCGTGGCGCTTCCCTGTGAGGTAGGTGTGGCCGCTGATCGCCTCGGCGATGACGGCGTAGGCCGGGTATCCGCTGTAGGGGCCGGTCTGGCCGAAGCCTGAGAGGGCTGCGTAGATTATCCGGGGGTTGATCTCTTTGAGGACGTCGTAGCCGAGGCCGAGGCGCTCCATCGTTCCGGGGACGAAGTTCTGGACGACGACGTCGGACCTTGCGACGAGCTGGCGGATTATGGCCTGGCCCTCGGGGCTCTTCAGGTCGACGGCGATGTCCTTCTTGTTCAGGTTGAGGGCGTAGAAAGTGCTGCTGGTGCCCCTGTAGAGGGGGCCGGGGCCGAGGCGTCCTATGGTGCCCCAGGGGGGCTCCACCTTGATGACCTCTGCGCCGAGGTCGGCGAGCATCATGGTGCAGTAGGGGCCGAACCAGACGTGGGTGAAGTCCAGGACCCTGATGTCTTCGAATATCTTGGGCATCTGGATCTCTTATTGGAAGTGGCGTGGGGTAAAGAATATTGTGTTTTCCGCTTTATTGCGTTGCTTAGGAGCACACTTCTGTGCTGAACCGGATCCAAGAGGAGCGCTTTTCTGACGCCTTTCCTCGATTCGCGTGTTTTTCACGGTTGGACTGTTTGACCCCCCTCCCTCTATACGTGAGGGCTTGGCACTCAGCATGGCGACTCTCAGGGCTTCGGGGGGATTGCCGTTCTGCTGTTCTAAAATGTAGGTTTATCTCTGTCAATCGTCGATGTCTTATCAAATGTTCGATCCAAAATACTACAGGATTGCCACCCTCGTTCTCATACCAGTTATGCTGGTGTCCCTGAGCCTGAACGTCGTGAATTTCCTTCAGCCCAAGTATGTGACCGGCATAGTCGATCACAAGAGCGTGGGCACGGGGACTGACGGCGGGGAGCCCGTGGAGTGGTACACGGTCTCCCTCTGGCTGGTGACGAAGGACGTCGTGAACGGCTTCGGCGTTGGTGAGACCGTCGCTTACGTCGTAGATGAGGCCTGCTACCTAGATGTCGCGGCGGGCGACGTTGTCAGGGCCGCCCTGCGGAGGGATCTCCAGATAGAGGTCTTGGAGGTCACCCACAGGACGTCCCGGATAGTCTGGGAGAGGAGCGGGGGCTTCATGGGGCTGAACGAGAAGATAGAGATCAACGACGACGGAGCCGTGTCCTACACCTCGGCGCAGTTCGGCGACGGGGAGATTGAGATATCTGGGGAGGAGTACGAGCAGCTCATTCGGATGCTGAACTACTTCACCGGGGACGCGCAGTTCGCTGCGAGGTCGGGCGTCGCCGACTACTTCGTTCATCGTATAACCGTCCAGAGCGGCCTTGGCACGAGGGTGATCGACTGGGTCGACGGCTGGGCCTCTCAGGAGCCCCTGCCGGCGGAGCTGGAGGAGATAAACCTCCGCTTCCTCGGACTCGTCGAGAGGCTGCGCGGCGGCTCTGCTCAGAACGCCAGCGAGAGGGCGGCTGAGCTGGCCAGGGAGTTCCTGGTCGGGGCGCCCACCTTCAGCTTCGACGGCATCCCGGAGACGCTCAACGTGACGGAGATCAGGATAATGGAGAGCTTCCCCGTCCAGTACGTCGTGGTGATCGAGTTCGACTCAAGACACGCGGGGTACGGGGACAGGACCGGTCAGGCGCTGGCCCAGGTCATAACGGGGCACATCGCCGAGGTCAAGGTGGTGAGCGACAATGTCGTCTCGGCGATCCTGGACGGGCAGTGGGATGAGATCTCGCAGAGAATGATTGAGTAGAACCCTTTCCCCAACTAACTTTTTCCGTGAGCGCACATCCTGAAGCCAGCTGCGTTTCATTAGGCCTTGAGCCAGTCTGGGTCCAGGAAGCGGGGGTTGGGGTAGGTGTAGAAGCCCCTCCCCGTCTTAAATCCAAGCTCTCCCCTCTCGATCTTATCCAGCAGCAGCCTCGGCGGTGCGTCCCTCTCGTCCCCCGACTCCCCGTAGTAGATCATCTCAATGTCCCGGACCACGTCGAGGCCCACCCTGTCCATCATGCCGAAGGGCCCTATCTCCGCCCCGTAGATGGTCATCCAGGCCCTGTCAACGTCCTCGAAGGAGGCGACCCCCTCGTCCACTAGGTGGAGGCACTCCCGCTTGATGGCGCGCCAGACCCTGTTGAAGATGAACCCCGTGCTATCCCTGAGAACGACGAGGGGCGTGAGGCCGATGGAGGCCATGAAGGCCCTCACCCGCTCCAGGGTCTCGTCGCTGGTCCCGCTCCCCCTCATCAGCTCGACGACCGACCTCCTCCAGGGAATGTTGTAGAAGTGGGTGTTGAGCACCCTGTCGGGGCGGTCGGTGGCGTCCTCTATCTTGGAGATCCGGATGGAGGAGCTGTTCGTCGACAGGATGGTCCCCTCATCGCAGACCCGGTCCAGCTGCCTGAAGATCTCTCTCTTGAGCTCGAGGCGCTCCGGAGCGGCCTCGATCACGAGGTCGACGCCCGAGACCGCCTCCCCCATGTCCTCGAAGTACCTGATCTGGCCGGAGACTTGGTCTCTTTCCTCCGGGGATATCTCTCCCGCCTCCACCCACGCTTCCAGTTCGCTCCTGATGGATGATGCGGCCTTCTCCAAGGCCTCTCCTGCGATGTCGTAGAGTCTGACCTCGCGGCCGTGGGACGCGCACTGGAGGCCTATCTGCCACCCCATGAACCCCGCGCCGCAGAGGCAGACCGTCCTTATGGGCTCCATGGTTGAAGCTCTGCTCACCGGGCCTATATGTCTTCACAAGAACCTTCGGCTCTGGAACAGGGCACAGAGAATTCTCGACCATACGAGGAAGCGACGATGGAGCCTTCCTACTGCGTGAATGTTAGTCTTGACCTCATCCGAGGCGCTCATCTTCCAGACATCGTCATGTCCAAACAGTTATAGACTCAAAGGCTCCCTTGAAGTTCAAGGTTCTACTGGTAGTGGACCCCAGCTCCGAGGTGGGGAGCTATAGAAGTACCAAGAATTGGTTGAGAGGTGAGAAGGAGAGATGATGATTCTGTGCCTGCTGAAGACCCTACCCAATTCGAGCGACAAGAAGAACATGCCCAACCTGCTGGAGATGCCAGTCCCCAAGGGGATCAAGGTGCACGGCATGTACGTCCTCTTCGGGAGATACGACATCGCCATCTGGTACGAGGCCCCCGACGAGGTGACCGCCGGCAAGTTCCTGCAGGGATACGGCTACTACTTCGACATCGAGAGGAGCCTAGCCATCCCGCTTGATAAGCTCATGGAATAGACGAGGAGCCGCGCCCACACCCCTCCCTCTTTTTCAGCAGAAGGCTTCTTGACCGGGTCCAAGTGCGCCCGATGCCAAGTGAATTATACGGGCAGTGAGGAGACTCATACCGGTGCACATGACCTTCATTCTGGAGAGCGAGAGGAGAACACCCGTCACCGATGAGGCGGACGTCGTGGTGGTGGGAGGGGGGCCGGCCGGCGTGGCAGCGGCCATAGCCTCGGCGCGCCTGGGCGCGGAGACAATGCTCATAGAGAGGTACGGCCACCTCGGGGGCCTGGCCACGGGGGGCCTCGTCATCACGCTGGTGGAGACGAAGCGCTACGGAGTCGGGGTCGTGAGGGAGGCGATAGAGAGGCTGAAGGAGCTGGGGGGAGCGAGGCTGAGGCGGGCCGCGGGGGCGCAAACCGCCTGGACCGAGGGGGCGAGCTTCTCCGGTGAGGAGAGCGTCAACGTGGACCCGGAGCTCCTCAAACACGTGCTCAACGAGATGGTGCAGGAGGCCGGGGTCAACCTCCTGATGCACTCCTACGTCGTGGGCGTCAACATGGAAGGCCCCCTCATCAGGCACATCATCCTCGAGGACAAGTCGGGCAGGCACGCCGTCTCCGGGAAGGTCTTCGTCGACGCCACCGGGGACGCCGACATCGCCGCGGCCGCCGGGGCCCCCCACCAGTACGACAGACACCCTTGGGGGATCAATATCGACTACCGGCTGGGGGGCGTCGATGTCGAGAGAGAGTCCAGGTTCAGGGAGGAGAACCCAGAAGAGCACGGGAGGATCTTGGAGAGGCTCAAGGAGCACGTTGGGGGAAGGATGTACTGGGGCCCCTCCGTGAGGGACGGCATCGTCTGGGGCGGGGCGCCCCACGACCGAGAGGCCGACGGCCTCAACCCCAGGCACCTAACCAGAGTGGAGGTCGAGGGGAGGCGGGCCCTCGTGAAAGGCCTATACTTCATCAGGGAGAACATGCCCGGACTGGAGAAGGCCTACATCCTGGACACCTCCTCCCAGGTGGGTATTAGGGAGACACGGAGGATAGATGGAGTCTACAGGCTGACAACGGAGGACGAGCTCGACGGCAGGCGGTTCCCGGACGCCATCGCGAGCAGCCTCTTCGACATACCCTACCGATGCCTCGTCCCCAAGGGTGTCGACAACCTCCTCGTCGGGGGGAGGTGCATATCCACGACCCATGAGGCACAGGGGCCGATAAGGAACATACCCCCGTGCATGGTGACGGGCCAGGCCGCGGGCGCAGCCGCAGCTCTAGCTGCCAGGGAGGGAGCGCAACCCCGGGCTTTGGACCCGGTGAGGGTGCGGGAGGCCCTCATCGAGCAGGGCTTCGAGTTCCTCAGTTCTCAACGCTGAAGCCCTCAATACTTTCCCTTCCTTTTCTTGACCCTGTTAAGGATCGCAGACCCGATCTTTTGATCGTGAAAATGAGAAAGAGGGTGTGGTTGCCCAACGGGGTCGCGAATCCTAGGTTACAACACCCCTCTCCTTTGAGTAGCCCTCGTGCTCCCGGTTGTCGATCACAGCCTTCAGGTGCTGGACCACCCTCCAGACGTCGTGGTACCCGATGTAGAGGGGTATGGGGGCGAGCCTGATGATGTTGGGCGGCCTGAAGTCGGGTATCACCCCCCGGGCCTTGAGCGCCTCGTTCACCCTCCAGGCGTCGCCGTGCATCACGCCGACGTGGCCCCCACGTCTCTCAGGCTCCCTGGGGGTCGCGACCGAGAAGCAGTAGGGCGCTCTACTCAGCAACTCGTCGATCAGGTAGATGAGGTAGGAGGTGATCCTCTGGGACTTCTCCCTGATGCGGTCGATGCCCGCCTCCAGCGTCATCCTGATGGCCCCCTCCAGGGGCGCCGTGCTCAGCATCGTCGTCGTCCCGATCTGCCAGGCCGAGGCGTCCCCGGCGGGGTCGAACTCCAGGGCCATGTCGAACATCGTCGACCTGTCGTTCCCGAACCAGCCCGCCAGGCCCGGGGCCCTCCCGAAGTGGCGCCTGTTCACGTAGACGCTGCCTGTGCAGCCGGGCCCCCCGTTCATGTACTTGTAGTTGCACCAGAAGGCGAAGTCGACGCCCCACTCGTCGAGGCGATGGGGGACGACGCCCACGGAGTGGCTGCAGTCGAAGCCGATGGGGATCCCCCTCTCCCGGGCCGCCGCAGTCAGCTGGCCCATGTCGAGGAGCTGGCCGCTCCTGTAGTAGACGCTGGGCAGGAGCACGAGGGCGACCTTGTCGGTCATGGCGTCTATGACGTCGTCCTCCTCTATGGTGAGGCCGTCCCGGCTCCTCACGAGCACGAGGTCCTCCTCCGGGTCCCCTCCCCTCAGCCTGATCTGGGCGGCGAGGGCGTAGATGTCGCTGGGGAAGTTGAGCTCGTCGGCGAGGATCTTCCTCCTGCCTCCCTCCGGTTCGTAGAAGGTGGCCGCGAGGGCGTGGAGGTTTACGGTGGTGCCGCCGCAGACCACGACCTCCTTGGGCTCGGCGCCCACGAGGGGAGCCTCCATGGCCCCCAGCCTCTCCGCGTAGGTTATCCAGGGGATCTCTGCTCCGCTCCAGCCGCCTATGGCGAGGCTCCTCCACTCCCCCAGCACCCTGAGGAGGGACTCCTCCGCGTCCCTGGAGAGCAGCCCCAGGGAGTTGCCGTCCATGTAGATCCTTCCCGGGACGTGGTGGAAGCGGTCCCTGAACTGGGCCAGGGGGTCCTCCGCGTCCATGCTCAGCGCGTGCTCCTCGTCGGGCTCAAAACTGAGGGCGTTCATTCTACGGTCTAAAAAAATGGGGGAGCGTGGGTTTAAGACGTTGTCGAGTGGCCCCTGGGGGCTCCCCACCTCTAGACTAGGGCCAGTATCTCGACTCTGCACCTGTTCCTGCTGGGGTCGACGGGGACGAACCTCTGGTAGAAGGAGAGGACCCTCTCCAGGGTCTCGGCGAGGGAGTGCTCCCCCCCTTCCTCCGTGTTGATCGTCTCCTGGATGGCTATCAGCGTGTTCATGCAGTCCTGGAGCCGGGCCAGGGAACCCACCCTCTGGCTCGGGACTAGGCACAGTGAGAGCACATCCTCGAAGGTCGTCTCGCTCAGTTTCCATCACCTCTCAAGTCTTCCCAGGGGGGCTCCTGGAAAAAATTCTCTTAGTCATTCCCCTAGTAAGCCTCTGCGTCTTTCAGATCACCCTCACAAATATAAGTATTTCCCCCAGACTTACCTTGGGGAATACTGAAAACAACGTGAAACTATAATCTCTGCAAATGGCTAAGCGGCCCAGATCGCTTAACGACCAGACAGCTGAAAATAGCGCGCGTAAATCATTCTTTTACACAGGCGTTTTATTTTACCTTCCATTTACTATTATCATTAATCTACTAACAATTATGAATAATTTTATTTACAATAGAAGGTTCGTTAAATAGATATTCATGATCTGGAGAGGAAAAATTCCCAATTTATCATTAAATCTATCCTCGCGCGCTACTGAAGTATTATTACTTATATTCTTGATTTTTTCGAGCTCAATCACTCCTACAGTTGCCTTTTCCATCCCGGAAGTCTCTGAGGGGGATGTAGTCACTGTCGATTGGACAGAGGAGGCCATGAATATTGGCAGGATGAGGTGGAATAAATTCCTTGAAGATTGCGTGCGTGAGGGGACCTTCATGGACACATTTTCGAGTTTTCTAGATGTTACATTACACCTAGAGTTTGATTTCGATGATCTCGTGATATCTGGATACTTGAGCGGAATGTCGGATAACTCATCCTCGCGATTGCACTCATTCCAGGGTGAGATAACTGGGACGATCAAGAAAGACTTCTGGCGGGGCTGGTCTTGGTATTGGGAATGGGAAGGCTCAGCCAATATCGCTCTTCACTTCACTCATAGACAATGGTGTCCCGAAGGAGAGGAGTCACATTGGAACACCAGAGATGAAACCATTCAAGTCACGGCGATCCTCTCAGGCAGGGGTTGGCCCGGAAATAACTCGAATTCAGGTGTGGATCTCAGATGGGAAGATGATGGAGGATTGGATGGTTCAGCTAGAAATTTTCTCTTGACTTTCACGGAGATGCGCGTGCAATGGCCCGAACCTATTGATCTCAAAGTCGAGATAGATGGTCCAGAAGAGATTCTGGTTGCTGCTGATAGGGCTGTTTTCAATGTCCTAGCCTCTGGAATTGACTCCGAGAAGGTTGAGCAGATAATATGGGATTTTCAGTATATCGACGCGGGGGATGCTTGGTATTTAGATGATTTCGAAACCAACAAGCTGGAATCATTGACCATTGAGAAGGAATCTTTGGACAAGTGGGTCTGGAATCTCAACGAGTATGGTGAATTGGCGAATGGTGAAAAGACTCTACAGATGAAGATCAAGGTGCGGGTTTACGCTGACCTTGAAGAAGAGGCGCTTCTCATAGAGCCGTTTGAAATAGGGCTCGTCCTCTCCTCTTCAGACGTAGCGAGTAAAGAGTATCGCTTGACAGGATACGGTGCGCCTTTAGTAGGAATGGAGGTTGTACTCCGCAATGAAAATGGAGCAGCATCGACTGAGACAGACTCATACGGATACTATGTCGTACCCGGTAGTTACATTGAATCGGAATACTATGAAATGGAGCTACGATTTGCTTTTCTTCAGAACGGTTTAGAATATTTCAGGATAATAGCAGGCGACGATGAACCAGTTAAATTGAAGCTCAAGATCGAGAAAGAGAAAATCACTGAATTCAAAATAATACAGGAAAGCACCTCTGAATACACCTTTCCGGTAGACAATGTTGATGTCTCCGATTTGAAGTTAGACTCGTTGTTCGCCTATGCCCCCGGTAAAACCTATCTCGTTTCATTTGTGAGCATGTATATACACTTCACAGAGGCGTTTCTCTTCTATCAAAACATACTTGGAGTAGACCTTAGTCTAAACCTACCGCTCAAAATTGTCACCTTCCAGAAGAGCGACTCCGTCTCCTACAACCATGAAGGTTCAAGGAGCTGGATCTTGATCGGAGGAACAGAATCAGGGCACGACAGTGAGTTAAGGCCGAAGAATCGTGAGTACCACGAGTTCAGCCACTATGCAATGCACGCGTTGTATTCTTACCTACCAAAGTCGCCTCCGGGACCGATTGAAGATGTTAACCACTACGGCTTCGTGAATCCAACTACAGCCGATTCATACGTCGAAGGCTTCGCTCATTTCATGTCGATGATAATTGGCGAGTATTTCAGCAACAGGTGGGAGACAAAACTCGAGAGATCTTCACCCGACGTGTGTGGGAAACTCGGCAGCGTAGAAACAAACTACCGACCCTGGGATAAAGACGGATACCTGGGGGAAGAACTAGCGATAGCGGGTATCTTGTGGGACCTCTACGATGGTGAAAAACATGATACCCTAAGAAACACAATCAATAAAGTCTTGGCGGAGAAAGCCTGGCAGGAGTATCTATACGAAAACGACCTTGACCAAGATGGAAAGATCTCTAATTATGAAGTAATTGTTTACATGACAACTGGAGGGCTCAAAACATTTGTGTACAACGAATTCTTTTTCTTTGCAGATTGGAGAAGTAAGGAACGCGGATTCTTAGATAAAACAGATATTGAAGGATATTATCGAAGAAAAAGCGACCCCCCAATAAATGTTGATCAAGCTGTTGAAAAACTATTCAATCAAGGTGACACTGATCCTAGAGATGAAAAATTAACCTTTAAGGAACTTGTAGAAGGAGTCAGACACGATCTTAACCTTGGGAAAGAAAAGGTGCAAGAGCTTATTCCGGATTATCTCACTTTTGAAAAATGGAAGAAAAACGTGGGGTACACAGTTGATGAAAGGGATCAAGTGTCTTTAAGTTTAGAGGAGATCTGGAGTATTTTAGAGACACCAAAGAATGATTTCACGGAGGTCTATCAGGCACTAATTACCAAGTTCAGCGACCAGAAGGAGGCTATCGATGAAATCTTCAAAGCACACGGATTCTGGATGGACGAAAATCCAGGAAACGGCGAAAGGGATCCCAATGAGCCCGGAAAAGGCACGTACTACGTTGACTATCCCCTTGGTGGTTTCACCTATAATGAAGGAGAAAAAATCGGGACGCCAAGCAACTACGAGAGGGATGAAAGGAGGAGCACAGCATATTTTGATGGACACTACGTAAAAGTGAACAACAGCGTACCAACCTACACGGTTACCATAGGGATTTATGACAGCTCCAAACTCTTCGGGGTGTTACCCGTCCATCTCTACGAGTACACAGCTACAAACAACGATGGGTTGGTTTACCTTCCTATACCACCGGAGTCCTACAACTCCACGATCACAGTTGAACCGTCTGGGATCGAGGCCTACAATCCCCTCAAATTCACATCCGAGGCGTTCTACGAGTCTCTAGAAACATCAATAGAACAGGGATTCTATAAGGAACACGACTATCTAATCCCCAGTGTAGATGCGGGTGAACCAGAGCCAGAACCCGAGCCCGAGCCTGAACTAAGTCCGGAGCCTGAGGAAAAACCTCAAGGTATACCCGGATTTCCGCTAGAAACGATATTTCTAGGAATTATACTGTCCGTCCTTATTTGGATAATAGATAGAGAACGTGCCTAACGTTTAGCTCAGATATTTCGCCCGATGAGGTTGATGATTCGAGCTGCGGGGAAGGAGGGGTTCGAAATTATAAGATTCGGTAGGACCGGGTCTCCTTCAATGTCTCCTTCTGCCTCCTTATCTTTGTTCCGTCCTCACAGTTCTCTCACCCGGGGGATCACCTCTCTCCCGATAGCCTCGACCGGGTGGATCTCGTGGTCGTTGGGCGTGTTGAATATCACGTAGTTGACGCCTATCTCGGCGAGCTCCTCGCACATCTCGATCACGTCGTCCGTGGTCAATGCCTCCGGTGAAATCTTCATGGGGCTGAGGACCGACCTGTCGATCTCCTCGTAGTCCCGCCCCTCCCTCTCGCAGTGCCTCCTTAGCACCTCAAGCTTGTGCCTTAGCCTCTCGGATCGGGTCCTATAGTTCTCGTAGGCACGCGGAGTGTAGCCCGTGAGCTTGGGGTGTGCTCCCAGATGGAGGTTGCAGGCGTCACCGTATCTCGCTACGAAGCGTAGTGTCTTCCTCTCTCCCGCACCGCCGATCATGATGTAGGGATGGGGCTCGCTGATGGGCTGGGGGCTGCAGATGGGCTCCACCAGGCGGTAGTACCTCCCCTCGAACGACGTCCTGTCGTCTCTCCACATGTGGTGGGCTATCCTCAGGGTCTCCTCGAGGCGTCCCACCCGCTCCTTGACGGAGTACGGGAAGGGGACGCCCATCCCCCTGCTCTCCAGCTCGTACCAGCCGGCCCCTATGCCGAGGACCCCCCTGCCACCGGAGAGAACGTCAATGGTCGTCACCATCTTCACGAGGACGCCGGGGTGCCTGTAGAAGGCCCCCGTCACCATCGTGCCCAGCTTGACCCTCCTCGTCACGGCCGCCAGGTAGGCGAGCGCCGTGTAGCCTTCCAGCATTGGCTCCTCAGGGGCACCGTAGCCCTGGCCCACCTGGTAGAAGTGGTCCATCACCCAGACACTGTGGAAGCCCCCCTCGTCGGCTGCCCTAGCGATTTCTACGAGCTTGGAGCCAAGGTTGCCTGGGCTCCCCGGCCAGTAGAACCTCGGTATCTGTAGACCGATCTTCACGAGATCACCCTCCCAGCACCGCCCTCCGGCCCGTGGACCAGGCCCTCCTCATCAGCGCCGAGTCCCGCCTCGCCGAGCCGGGCCCCGAGGTCCCGGCCGCCTGCAGCGTGGCCAGATGCCTCATGCCCAGGTAGGGGATGATGGACTCCAGCATCTCCACGGTCAGCCTCGCATAGCTAGGGCCGCCGCCGGAGGAGACAGCAAGCACGACCCCCTTGCTCCTGAAGAGGGCCCTGTCAACGCCGTACCAGCGGTCGATGAAAGCCTTCATCCAGGCGGTGGGGCCCCACCAGTAGACGGGCGTCCCCAGGACCCAGACGTTACTTGCCCTCATCCTCTCCAGCAGCCCGGCCATGTTGTCCTCTATGGCGCAGCGGCCCAGTCGGCTGCACGCGTTGCAGGCCCTGCAGGGCCGCACGTTCATCTCGCTCAGGACCGCCTTCTCCACTCGTCCCCCGACCTCCTTCGCTCCCCTAAGCACCTCGTCCATCAGGGTCTCTGTGTTTCCCCCTCTACGCGGGCTGCCCACCACCCCGAGGACGCGTATTTCTTCACTCATTACGTTCTCCTCATATGCCCCTGATCTGGGGTATGACCTCCTCGCCGATGGCCTCGATGGGCTCTATCTCGTGGCTGTTGGGCATGTTCAGTATCACCTGCTCTATTCCGAGCTCCCCCAGCTCCACACAGATGTCGAGCACGTCCTCAGCCGTCATAGCGTCTGGGGCGATCCTCACTGTGCCCAGGATGGTCTTCTCTATGCTGTCGTAGTCTCGCCTCTGCTCCTCGCAGAGGCTCCGGAGCCTGCCCAGCCTGTCCGGGATGAACTCCCTGCGCTCGGCGTACTTCTCGCGCA
>Ga0209427_10001785_pt1 | contig 25025 bp, 19 predicted proteins | sample DeeMarSWOR136_30_FD_187465 | JGI IMG/M metagenome (GOLD analysis project Ga0209427, IMG submission 187465) | Marine sediment microbial communities from White Oak River estuary, North Carolina - WOR-1-36_30 (SPAdes) (version 2) | ecosystem: Environmental > Aquatic > Marine > Intertidal zone >...
CGATAGATGCTTGGCAGAAAGCTGCTCTCGATCCTGAAACAATAAAATCTGTTTGCCGAGTTACTTATGCTGAGCGCAATAATTAATTACAATTAGTATAAGTTCTGAGTTGGCTGTCGACTTTGGAGATCTGGCTTGCTCGCAGACAGATGGGCCTCCAAACACTAAAGCCGGCACTCGAACTCTCTCAGAACAAAATGCCAGTCACTATCCTTATCTTTAGAAACCATACTGGTCGTGCTGTCTTTAGCTATCGAGACTAATCTGTTCAGCACCTGGCGCCCAGATGCCCCGGCGGGCAAGCAATGAGCCTTCCAATCTGTAAAGAGCAACCAGAGCTTTGAGATAATTGGCGAACGCCTGTATCTCAGCGATCTGACTGGCCACAAGGTCTCGCTGGGCTTGGGCAACGAGCAATGAGGTGGATTTGCCCACCCTGAATTTTTCAGTTTCGGCGCGGAGTTTTTCCTCCTGGAAGTTGTGGGTGGCAGCGGTGGCGGTAATTTGTTCGCGGGCCCGAGTCACCTCAATGTAAGCAGAGCGGACGTCGACCTGTACAAGCTGGATGAGGTTGTCCAGGACCCTAAGCAGCTGCTGCTTGCTGATGACGGCACGGTTGTATCGGGCGCGAGCGGCGTGGTTTGCCGGCGGATATTCGAATATCAGGCCACAGGTGACATCATAACTTTCGCGGTCAAGGTCACGGCTTGCTCTGTTGAAAGTATTGGCATAACCGGTCTTGCCAAAGGCAATAAAAGCGTCCATTCGGGGCAGCAGGCCATTCTTGGTTCTGACCACCTCAAGATCGCCCCGTCGTATCTGCAGGCGAGCTTGATTTAAGTCCGGACGCATCTTCAGAGCTACCTGAACGTGCTGTTCGACATCGTCAAGTTCGACGCTGGGCAATCCTGCGAGGGTGGAGTATTCGACAATGACGTCTCTGTTCCAGTTGATGTCTCGTGATGGGTTCAGTAGCCGTAGCAAATCCAAACGTTCTTTGGCAAGGTCACTTCGCGCATTTATGAGGTTTTCCCGCCTAAGTGCAACCTCAGCCTGTGCAGCGGCCAGTTCGGTTTCGGCAAGTCTTCCAATCTTGATTCTCTCTTGAGCTTCGGCCATCTGCTTTTCGGCAAGGCTGAGTGAGTTGGTGTAGATTTCAATTTGCTTCTGAGCGAGGGCGTAATCCCAAAACTTTGATTCAACCTCCTCCAGGAGGATCCCAGAAAAACCACGCAGTTCATACTCCGAGATGAGGGTGTCGAGTCTGGCCTGATTTACACGTGCCAAATTAGCACGTATATCCATTCCTTGTAGAAGCGCCTGAGTGACACTGACTCCGAGACGATTGGCAGCAAATGTATCACTGTACAGAGACGAATCAGTATAACTTGTACTGCCCTGAAGTACGACAGTTGTGCCGGTAGCAAAGAATTTGCTCAGCGAAATCGAGCCGGTAACGGCATCCAAAATTTGACTTTCGATACCGCGGCCGGCTCTACCCAGTCTGTCAGCTACGGATCTTCTCGGAGATACTTCACCGCTAAGGACTGGGTCAAACACACCCAACTCCTCTTTTTCGAACGTACGGCTTATTTCCGGATTCACTCTTTCGACAACCAGCGACCGATTGTTTTCCATAGCCAGCAAGATAGCTGCCTGGATATCTACCTTAAGGGGACCCTCCTGTTCCCCAGCAATTGAGCCTGAGGCGGCGCCGGAGCCAGCAGGAGGAACTAGGCCCTCGCGCGCGGATAACCGGTCCGCTTGGGGCGGATCCTTTGCGTCGATGGATCCGGTCAGGGATGGCTCCGGGTGCTCCTTTGGGAGATTAGGCTCGGTTTCGCTCGCAGTGTAATAAAAGTGACGTTCGGGATCAAGTGATAAACATGAGGACAGAAAAACGACTTTGACAGCCAGTATTACACCACACAATGCGGAGGCTAAATTCTTAACAACCATGAGTATCTTCCTTAAGGCAGGACCGGTTTGAACTATGTTGCACACCGCTTATACTGTCCGCCGAGGGGCGGATTGTATCAGGACTGCGACGTTCAAAAATCGAGTAGACCACAGGGACGAATACCAGTGTGATGAACGTTGAACTGATCAGGCCTCCGATGACGACTCTGGCCATAGGAGCTTGAGCTTCACCCCCTTCCCCAAGTCCAAGACCCAGAGGTACCAGGCCAATAACGGTGGTGGCTGCGGTCATAAGAATCGGCCGCAGTCTCCTTCGACCCGCTTCTTCTATGGCTTCTCGAATCGGCATCGCATCTCTACGGCGAAGCAGGTTGGTATGGTCGACCAGGAGGATCGCATTGTTTACGACAATTCCTCCAAGCATAATGCTTCCAATAAAGGACTGAATATTGAAGGTAGTACCCGTGAAGAAGAGCATCAGGATGACTCCTATCGCCGCCAGCGGCACCGAGAACATCACCACGAAAGGATCGCGCAAAGATTCATACTGGCAGGCCATTACCATGTAGACCAGCACAAGCGCCAGGACGCAGCTAAGTAGGAGCTCACGAAATGACTTCTGCTGCTCCTCATAATCACCACCGAAGGTGATGGCAAAGTCGCGCGGTATAGGTACGTTTCGCAGAAGTTCTCGGATGTCTGAGAGAATTGAGCTCATGCTTCTTCCGCTGATATCAGCCGAGACCGTAACGGTGCGTTCTTGGTCTTTTCGCTCAATTAACACCGGACCGCTTCGCGGGCCCACACGTACGACATTTTTGAGGACCACGGGCTGGCCGTCAGAGTTGGCTAAGGTCAGGTCCAGAATGTCATCCAAATTCATTTTCTCGGCATCTCTGAGCTTGACTAAAATTGTATATTCGTCACCAGCCTGGCGGTAATAGCCGGCCTTTGTTCCCGACAGGATAGTCTGCAGGGCATTGGCGATTTTTGCGACGGTCAGATTCATATCGGCGGCTTTCTGGCGGTCTATAAAAACGAGTTCTTCGGGACTTCCAGATTCCCGGCTGATTCGGGCGTCGGTAATTCCTTCCACGGATTCTACAAGGCTCTTGACCTGTTTGGCCAAGAGGTCTGCCGTCTCGAGGTTGTGACCGCGGACCTCCACCTGAATCTTGTCATCTTGGGTGGTCCCAATGCGCAGGATGAACAATCCCTGGCCGGCACGTGTGCGAACAATAACTCCCGGTATGTTGCTTAGCTTACGGCGCAGATCGGCGGCAATCTGTGCACTGGATCTTGATCGCTGAGACTGCGGTTTCAGTGATATGCGAACACTGCCGGTGTGTCCACCGGTTCCTCGCCAAGTGGAACCGCCAACGCTTGTTATCACATTTTGGGTTTCAGGCACAGATTTGCTGACGATTTGGCCGATGACTTTGAATTTTTCATCGACTATATTGAGGCGTGTGCCGACCTGCATTTCGCCTTCGACCCTAACCTCGCCCTCATCTGTGCTCGGCATCAATTCCACACCGATATACCGAATAAGCATCAGGCTAACCGCCATAACAAGAACTCCGAGGATTATCACGTAGGCGCGGTTGTCCAGAGCGACATGGAGCAGTTTCTTATAGCTGTCTTCCAGACGCTTAAAGAATCGTCCGCTTATTTCTAACATTCCGCTTCCGAGGCTTGACCTACGTGCTGTATCTTCTGAGATAGAAGGAAGGATACGTGCGGACAGCGTTGGCACCAACGTCAGGGCTACTGCCAGAGAGCATAGAAGCGAGAAAGTGACCACGACCGAAAGCTGCTTAAACATCACGCCGGACATGCCTCGGATAAAAACTAATGGCAAAAAGACAACCATCGTAGTCAAGGTGCTGGCAATAATGGCAGATGTGACCTCCTCAGCGCCATTAACAGCAGCACGCTCCAATAAATCCCCTGATTCCCGCATTCGAAAGATGTTTTCGAGTACGACAATTGCGTTGTCAACGAGCATCCCGATTCCGAGGGCCAGTCCGCCCAGAGTCATGATATTAAGCGTGAAACCGCCAAAATACAGCAAGGCGAAAGTGGCGACGATCGAGATCGGAATCGCAGTGGCAATGATAATGGTACTTCGCAGGTTGCGTAGAAACACAAGCAGCACGATTACAGCCAGGATTCCTCCGTAAATAGCCGAGGAGCCCACATTCCTGATAGAACGCTGAATATAGTCGGAGGTGTCAATCATAGGTATGATCTTAATCTGCGGTATGTCGCGGTTGATGCGTTCGAGCTCCGCAAGGGCACCCCGCGCGACCTGGACCGTATTCTTGCCTGATTGTTTATTGACCGACAACCTTATCCCGGGCTCACCGTTGACTCGGACAATCCTGGTGATCTTCTGCCAGGAATCCTCTACCGTGGCAATTTCTCTCAACTGAATCAGCACCCCTTGCCGAATAGCGACGACCGTATCCTCCAACTGCTTAAGATTGGTATACTCGCCTGGTGTCCTGATAGTGACCTCAAAATTTCCTTTTTCAACGGTGCCGGCGGGGATGTTCACGTTTCCCTCGCGTATATGCATGATGATCTTGTCCAACGGTATGGCCAGCGCGTTGATCTTGGCCGGGTCCAGATTGACGTGAATCTCACGTTCAAGCCCGCCCCAAATGTCAACGGCAGCCACACCAGGCACGCGCTCGAGGCGATATTTCACCTGGTTTTCGATAATCTGTCGGGTCTGGACAGGGTCCAGTTTGCTGGAAGCACCGAGGATCAATATCGGGAAGCTGGCCAGGTCAAATTTCCGCAGCGTGGGCCTGTCGGCATCCTCAGGCAAACGCACCATAACGCGGTCCAGGCGGTCACGCATGTCATTTGCAGCAGCATCGAGGTCTGTCCCCCATGTGAACTTTACGCGAACTGTGCTTCGGCCCTCGATCGAGATAGAGCTTACCTCCTCCACTCCGGGCACAGCACTCATAGCCTCTTCTATCGGACGCGTTATAAGCTCCTCAATTTCCTGCGGACCGGCATTTTCGTAGGTACAGGAAACACTTACAGTCGGGTATGAAATATCGGGCATAAGGTCGATTGGCAGCCGTAACAGCGAGACAATGCCGAGAAGCATCGCTATCAATACGACCATAATCGTGAATACAGGGCGTCTGACAGCAGAGCGTGAGATTCTCATTGCGAATCTCCAGACTAAAAAGTCAAAGTTCAAAAATCAAAATCGTGAAATCCGCCGAAGGCACATGAATTCCTTAATTTTGCATCTTTGTTCTTGATATTCTATTTTTTTTGGCAGCGTGATATCTGAGCCGTCCTCCAGAAGATGATTGCCCATCGTGACCACCAAACCTGAAATCTCTGGCTCTAAGACCTCGACCAATTCGCCATCTATGATCCCCACCGTCACGGGAACAAAACGCGCCTTGTGAGTGTTCGGCTCGGCAATGAATACGCCCTGTTTGTCATTTCTCCTAACCAGAGCAGCAAGCGGAATCAGCGTGGCGTTGTCGTGACTGGCGAACTCGACCTGGGCCCTTACGAACATTCCTGGCTTGAGCAGGTGATCAGAATTCGGGGTTTCGATTTCCACTCTTGCTTGCCGAGAGCTTTCCTTCAGAAGCGGTGCTATACGCATAATACTGCCGGCAAAAGTCCGATCGGGATAGGCGTCCGTGCTGACAACTGCGTGCTGACCAACCTTGACCTTTGGGTAGTCCCGTTCAACGACGTAAACCACCGCCGTCAACGGATTGTTTTCGAGGATAGAAACGATCGGCTGATTCACCTGCAATAAGGCTCCTTCATCCACGAATCGTTCACCAACTGCGCGGGTCTCATCGCCGTTTTCCCAGAATGCTTGGACCCGTGTATACGACAGTCGAAGATCGGCGGCTTTTAGCGCGGCTTCTTTTTGGGCCACCTGAGCGAGTGAGACTTTGAGTCTCATCTGGCAGGCATTAAGTGACGCCTTGGATTCATCCAATTCGGAAGCCGAGGCGATTTGTTTTTCCCGGAGCGCCTCTGCCCTTTCGTACTCTCGCTGGGCAAGGTCAAGGTCGCTAGAACAGTTCTCAGCGTTTGCCTTGGCAACCTGTAATTCCGCTCTAGCTTGTTCGACCTGCTGCGTGAATTCCTCATCATCGAGGATGGCTATTACCTGCTTCTGGCGAACCGTATCACCCACATTGACCAGAAGCTCCCTAAGCCATCCGGTCACTTTTGGCGCAACAACAAACTGGGATTTGGGCACCAGAGAGCCGCTGAAAACGCTCATGTCGCCAATTACGCCCTTACGGATTGGCTGGGTCTCGACAGCCACAGCGATACCCCCGACTGCGCGGGACCTCTTCTGGGCTGAGCTACTAATTCGCTGGTACGCCTGCCAGGCAGCCACCGCAACAACTGTGAAAGCCAGCACCGCTAAAATAAACTTGTTCATCTGTATTCTCATATAAGCATTCTATCAGAATCTCTCGTGCTGTCTATATTGCTGAGCACGAGAAATTCGTTGAGCGCCGAAGCGTAATCAAAACTGGCCCCCAAGTTGTGCCAGAGATTTCGCTTCATCCATTTCTCAGCAGGGATTTGGCATGAGAGCAAAATACTGCTACAAGATATGAGAACATCTCAAGCATGTTCGAAGGGGTCGAATGATGAAAATCCAGCTGTCCCCGAGGTCTAATGATTGGAGGTCGCTCGGCCCGAGATGGGACTCGCGAGATAGTAGAAGCAGCAGTTGAAGTTGGGCTCGAAACGTCTTAGAATGAAATCTGTACTTTCTTCAGGCAGTCTCAATGTTGGCCAAGAGATGAAGTTGAGTGATCTGATATGATCCAGGGCAGTGTCACGAGGTAACTACCGCATTGGCGACCAAGTCGCCTGAATTCATTTATTATTGTTGGAATGGTATTCGGCCTGCTTGGCCATTTTCCATCTGTTCTTGAGAGTTCTCAACCGGCAAAAACCGAATGGATTTGCGCAGCTGACGGATACAAGTTAGTCTAAGGAGTCAAAGGTGGGGTCGTGCTCGCCGTTTGGCCCAGTGCTTTTAGGACCGAAGGCGTTGGAGGGCCACGGGGCTGTTTTGGATTGGATACGAGCGCGATGTGAGAATGACCCTCGTTAACTTCATCGCCGTAGAACCGATCGTTGAAGGCAAGAGAGGGCTCGGCGAATTGGAGTTGAGTTCTGTTATCAAGCAAGATAAATCGGCAACACTAAGGAGGGGAAAATTCATCTGGCCCTATTCCCAGCACACGCCCCCGAATGCTCAGAACCGAGGCAACACGGTCGAGGATATGCAGCATCTGTCCGTGCCACGATGGTTTTCGCACCCATCCGTGGGAGGGAGCAGCTCAATGTCACCTTTGATGTTGAGAAATTCAACAACGGTGCTCGCCCTTGGATCGTAGCATCAGTCCGCAGCGACAAGCCGCAGGAAGCAACATTTACTATCCATGCGGCACCGGACAGCGCACCAATGGAAAGCTGCATCCTGACCGCAACGATGGGGAACTATATCCGTGCAAGGCATCTTTGGCTTCGCGACCGCGTCGTCTACAGAAAGACGCTCTGGCCGGATCCCGTAACAGCCGGTATTGGAGTCGCGGGATTTACACCCTCTATGTTCCTTGAGGAAAGTTCAATGTGTCATCTGAGGAATGGTTCGCTTATCGTTATGCTCACAACTGACGAGGACGACCCATCGAAGATCGTGCCCAAACCCGCTCACTGGCGCTACCAAGGGTGCAAGGTCGCGCAGTACCGGCATGCGTATCCTCACAAGGAGCATCCCCTGCGCATCCGTGTGAACGGCCACTTTACCTATTGGATGTCCCGCAGCCCGATTTCTAACGGTGTGGCCTATGAGAACTTTGAACTTATGCAGGATTATTTTGACGGGCAATAATTTGTTTTCGGCATAACCGAATCAGCAACGCCCCGGTTCGAGTTGACGGGGGAACCTCCCAAACCTCCGTAAACGACTTCTTTCGCCATTAATCGACTATATTGAAAAGATTAAGTGGAACAACCGTCCGCCGTCCAAGGCGACGGCGCGGGTCTCGCAACAAACCGCCTCCCGGCTGTCGCGGGGTGTGGTGGTTGGGATGGGGTGGTTTTGCGGGTGGGTGGAAATAGAAACGGTTGTCGGTGAGACGACAAGCCAGCCTTTATACGCTTGCTGCGACATCGAGCCAGCCGGTGCAGTCACTGGCGAAGGATTTGATCCATCGTGTCCATAAACTCGCCCAAACCAAAAGGTTTTCGCAGGAAATGCAGGTTATTCTTCTTCAGAAAAGCTTCTCGCTCAGGGCTAACGTCTGCGGAGTAGAATAGGAAACGTCCTTTTAGCCGGGAGTCATACGCAACGCCTTGTCTGTAAAACTCGATCCCGTCCATTCTTGGTATTTGAATGTCCGAGACGATGCCATTATAGAAATGCTGTCTTACCTTCTCCAAAGCCTCGCTTGCTCCGGAGGCCGTCTCTACTTTCCCTCTGCGAGCGAGCAGCGAAGCCACCAACTTGCGCAGGGCCTCGTGATCGTCAACAACCAAGAACCGTTCTTCCCAAACTGAGGGGAACATGCCCACATCGATGGACGGCTTCAGGTTTTGTGGAAGAGCATCTATCAACTCCCGAATGCGTGATAGATGGGCCTGTATCTCAGCAGCGATGTTCTCAGCTTCTCGACTCACCCCTCCAAACTTGCTGACAATATAGAGGAATAGGGGATTCAGTTCAGAAAATTCTGCCCGGGCCATGTACTCCACAATTCGCCCTTTGGAGATACTTTTTCCGCGGAGATGGTCGTCGAATCGTTTAAGGGACGTCTCGACGCTATCTCTGGTTTTCTGGTCAAGCACAATGTCCACGACAAGCAGTTTTTCTCTTGGTGGTAGGTCCCCCAAGACCATGGACATGAACTGAGCATGTGACTTCTCGTCCTCCGCCAACTGGGTTAAGAAGGTAGAGAATTGCTGATCTTGGACACAAGCTTCGGCTGCGCGCGCGTATAAACTGCCAACCGATTCTTCAATATGCTTGAGCCAGGTGACTATATCTCGAATATCGGTCAGTGCTAGAGTACCCATCCGCTCATCTCCAAATGACTGTTGATCTTCTGTTCACGCCACTTGGTCATACCGCTACGCCTTTCGACCCAATTAGACTACCAAACCGCCTTTATACTGTCAACCCTTTTTCGATCTTGTTTTTGCAGCTCTTGTTGATGCGGAAGGCTCGTTTTGGACGTATGGTGAAAAGCATCAGGAAGCGCCCGACCGGGATCAACCGGGAGAGATACGAGCCAAGGTGGGAAGCGATAATGAGCGCACAAGCACGAACCGTGGGAAATGAGTCGGACCATACCAGCGGTTTCTAATTGACTTTCTTGCCAAAACAGAAGAGATGCTTGAAGCCGCGCAGGAAGACCTGGCCATCGCTGATAGCTGGTGAAGCATAGCACGACTCGCCCAGCTCATATTTTGCGATCCGCTCGAACTCCACACCCGGTTTGACCATGTTCACCCCGCCGTCGTCGTTGATGAAGAAGACCAGTTCACCCACCAGCACGGGGGATGCGTGGTGCCGCCCGAGCTTTTCCTGCCAGAGTACCTTACCGGTGGCAGCCTCATAGCAGTATGCCACGCCGGACCTATTGACGCTGAGCAGAAAATCGTCTGCCACGATCATGGAGGGAACATAAGGGGCTCCCTTTGTGTCTTGCCAGGCGACGTGGGTCTGCGTCACATCACCCATGCCATCGGGCCGGATCGCGAGCAGGACCTGCTTGGGCCAACTGCTGCTAATGAAAATTAGTCCAGCCCTCTCACTGTAAACTGGCGTGGCGACGAATTCCTGTGAGGGGCCGTCAACCCTCCAGATCTGTCGGCCGGTGTGGGGATCGAAACTGGCCACGCACCGGTCGCCGCACTGGATCAATTGAGTGCGGCCGGCCAACTCACTGATCAGTGGAGCACTGTAGCTGATTCCTTTATTGGCACGGCTGATACGCCAGCGGGTCTTGCCGTCTTCGCGGCCCAGAGCGATTAGGAAAGAATCACCTTTGCTGTCTCCGTCGACAATGACCTTGTCTTTGAACAGCACGGGCTCATTGCTGAATCCCCACTCGCCTGTATGTGTTCCCGGTTGGACCAGCCAGAGTTGCTTGCCGCTGGCGAAGTCATGCGCGGCTACAATGATGTCGTCGCCGACGCGGAACGTCACGTAGACCCGCTCCCCATCAGTAGCCGGCGTACTGGAGGCATGACTGTTCTCCTTGTGGATCTTCGGCAGCGGCCCCCGCACGACGGTCCGTTGCCAGACGATTCTTCCGGTGTTGCGGTCCAGGCAGAGAAGCACGCGTTCCCGTGTCTCAGGCAGGGCCGTGACGGTCAAGACACAATTGCCCCAGACTATCGGAGATGCATGCCCCTGGCCGGGAAGTTCTGTCTTCCAGATCGCGTCACCTGGGTCCCATTTGGTGGGAACGTTTTTTTCCGCGCACGTGCCATCGCCGCGCGGGCCACGCCAGCAAGGCCAGGCTTCGGCGTGGGCCGTGGCGGTAGTGTAGGCCAATAGGCCCGCGACCAGAAGGAGGAAGGCAGTATCTCGTTTCATGACGTTAGGAACTCCCTCTGGGCAGAACACCTTACCGGCTGTAGACAGCACTACTATAGACCGTGTGATACGGGCCTGAGCAATTCATCAAGACCCTTTTCGGGCTCAGACCATGTCCTTGAGGTTCTTCAACGGTCGAATCTTCACCACATTCCGCGCCGGCTTGGCTTTGAACATGGTCTCTTCACCGGTGAAGGGATTGACACCCTTGCGAGCCTTGGTAGCAGGTTTTCGCACGACAACCAGCTTCATCAGGCCCGGGACTATGTAAGCGCCGGGGCCGCTGCGGCCGAGACTCGTCTTTATCTGAGCAGCCATTACTTCAAACACAGAGTTGACATCTTTCTTTGTCAATCCTGTGGCATCGACGATTCCCGATACTATCTCACTCTTGGTCATCGGTTTTGCAGGTGTTGTCACTGTCGTACTCTTTGCCATAATACATGCTCTCCTTGCACTGACAGAATGGACTAAACAACGCTCGAATACACAAATCCACCGAGCTAACAGTAAAAAGTTTGAGCATCTATACGACGTTTGGCTCCGATTGTCAAGCGAGAATAGAAAAAGAATGGTGTCCTGTACGAATTCAAGCTGTGGATCTCAAAGTCTCTCGTCGATAAACAGGATACCGCGGACCATCGCGGCATGCCTATGAATTGACAAGTAAATTGCCCTCCGAATTCGCTCCGTCAATCCATTTAGGAAAACCCATCGGAAGAACCGGTCCTCCCGCTCAACCTACCTTATTGTGTGCATTCCGGCCACGATCGCCCGATTTTCAGTGCAGCACGGAAAAGCATATATAGGTGGTCTCTTTTTTTAACATGGCCTCGACACCAAGGTCCCGCGTCGAAGCCCATATTTTGCACAAAAAGGCCGGGCTGAAAATGGAGCATGGCAGAGCCGACAAAAATAGACTTCCATCACAGACGAATCAGCCAGATTTCAGATTTCGCAGAGCTAATCGAAACGCTATTTCCAAGCAATCGAAATCAGCAGCACGCTGCCGCATGCATACTATTTGAGCTGAAATGGGCAAATGGCATGTTGCCTAACTTGGCTTACCTTGAGAAGAGATATGATATATCCCGCCGGATATTGCAGAGAACCCGGGCTAAGCTTTCGAGGCTCGGGCTGATAGCGCATGTGAACTACTTGAACAGCCGATATGGTGGGCAGCATGGGTGGAAGCTTTCGACGAGGTTTGAGGGGGCTTTGAGGTTACTGGCTGAGAAGTCTACAGGATTTAGGGACACAAGAACAAGTTCGAAGGAAAAGGCTTTGATGTTGGTGGAGTTGACGGATGTGAGGCATAATGTGGGTGAGCGGAAAAAACAAGCAGATTCTCGTAGGGTGTGATGGTGTACAGTTCTTCTTACAAAATCCGAAGATTTTGCCTTTGAACTGACGCCTTACACTGACGTTGATGGTGTCACTTCCATATAGACTATTTGCTTTCAGTACTTTATTTCTAATGAATTGCTGCTTGTCTATTAGGAGGTCTATAGATGCCAGTGCACAAGGAAGCCACAAGGATGGCTTAACACTCGGCAGCACGCTCGTACCAGACAGACACCTTCAAAAAAAGAAACCCTCAAAAGATCGTTCTCATCTCTTGAGAGCTCAATTACGAAACTTCTAACGTATGGGTCACCTGCTTTGCGAAGCCGGAGGTGAAGCAAAGGCAGGTGCACGCAATTGTTGGGTGTTGTTCATGTTATCAAATACCAGTAGCTCACTTGGAACGCAAAACAGCAACCGTTTCCGAGCGAATGCAGGGCGACCGGAACCAGGATAGATCTACTCTTAATGCAGGCCCAAGCCAGCAAATAGCCTGCAACAAAGTTGTCCGGCCCCGGGTTGCCATACGCGAAATGGAGGGCTGCAAAGATGGCGCCGCCAATGAAAATGGTCCAACGGCTGCCTATGAGCGCCAGCAGTGGCGTCAGAAGCACCAGGCGATAAAGTGTCTCTTCAAGGAGCGGGTATTCCAAGAACAGGTCCAACATGGGCCTTGGATGACACCGCGGTGCATGTTCGTATGGAAGAGACACATCAGCGACCCAGCACGCCACAAGCACAAGAGACAGAAGCACCACCAGGACAGCACCCAGTACAATCGTGACCTTGGTCCAGTAGCGAAAGCCCTGGCGTGGCCGGAACACGACGCCAATCGTGGCTAGATTGCGATGTGCCAGGAGGAAAAGGCAGATCATAGCAGAAATGGCCAGCACTACTCTCCAGGCATACATGTTTCGTACGCGGCAGAGAACCAGAACGAAGTCAGCAGTAATCATTGCAATCGCGAACGCTGTGGTATATCGGGTCCTGACGCGAGAGATGCCGAGCGATTGGCCCACCGTGCTGTTCATTTCCTTGTCTTTCATCATCCAACTATGTATATATGGTTTCCAGATAAGAAGCCACAACCGCCCAACTGTCGGCATAACACCCCATCTCCTTGCACGCATAAGCGATGCTCTGGAAATGATTTAAGACAGTGTGACTTCGTATACGGGGTTTTATGCGGTTTCCAGATAACACCCCGACGTTGTCGTCGATCGGATCGCTTCCGTTGAGCTCACGACTCTATGACATCCCGTTTCAAAAAACGCGTAGTAGAAGTCGCTCCTTTCTTAGACTCCGTCCCCGTGGGCGTCCTGCAAAGGGCGAGCACGCCAGAGAACCTTCGCTGTTGGCTCCAAACGTCAGGGTACAACCGCTATGAACAATATATACTGCGGAAACCGGATCTTCAACTGAAAGGTCGAGCCAAGATGTGCAGTATGACACCTACTCCTTCCCGCGAGGATAGAAGTGGCGATGACCAGCATCCATATATTCCCACACGCCCCTTTTCCAGGTCTCAACACGTCTTTTCTCAAGATCCGTCTTGGCGAGCTTTACAGCCTCATCGATGTAGACTCCAAGCTCTTTCATCCGCTCTGGAGTCCCCAGCTTTCCCCAGGATCGCTCGGGACTGGTGCCCACAAGCCCTTCCTCCCGATTGATCTCGGAAATGCGGTAGTAAAACGTCTTCATGGGTTCAGAGGCACCGCCGAAATACAGAGCGAAAAACTCATCTACGACCTCTTGGTAATCGGTGTCGACATCGAAGGCGGTCTGCGTGTACAGGTAATAGTCGAGTTGCTGCCCGATCCCACAGAGGAACACACCGCGAATCCCGTCTTTGTGGTAACGCTTTATTTCGCGCGATATGACGTCCGGCATAAAGCAGGGGAAACAGTTCCACTTGCCGATCACCGCCGGCTCCATGGGATGATGGAAGTAATTCCACAGATACAGCGGACGATTTCCCTGCCCCAACCAGGCCCGGTAGATGGCCATGTCATTTTCGTAGTATGTCCGCTTATCGTAGCCATAGCAGATGTGCAGACAGGGAGCAACACAGACATTGGGCTCCAGTTCCAGGCCCTTCGGAGGGTAGGCGTATGAGGAATAAGCAAGGGCAACGATGAACTTGTGCGGATGAGTCTTCCTAACCTCCTTAGCCACTTCATTTACGAAATTGAAAATGTAGTAGCTGTTGCGGGCATTACTGAAGAATCCTTCTCCCCGCTTGTCTTCTTCGCTGATGGCAAGAATTCGCCGGCACTTCTCACACTCACACCATGAGTAGTTGTCATCGGGGACAACGGCAAAGTAATCGCCCATTGCTTTGAAGCCGTCTCTCAGTTCCTTTCCGTCAAAATAATCGTAAGCCACTTGCGCGACTGTTTGCACAAGCTTCGGGTTGGTGTAGCAAAGCTGGCTTCCACTGCCCCTGCCTTTGGCTTGATATTCCGGATTGTTGAAGACTTCACGTACCGTCTTCCGCCAAATCGTGTGGTTGCCTGCCCATTTCTCACCCCCAACGCGCAAGCGCCGCCAGTACAGATTCAATTCATCTTCGTTTGGGTTGTTCCACTGAACCTTGATAATGGGCCAGCTGCCACCCAAGGCATGGATATGCTTCAGATCTCGCGATCGCCGGATCTCGCCTCCACGCATGGTCAGAGTCTTTTGGGAGGGCAGCACAATGTTAAGTTCCGTCGGACCATACCAGCGGACCCCGCAGAACTGCTCCAGGAAATGGTAGGCAGCGTAACAGGTGCCCTGGTCATCGAAAAAGCCGGGCAGCGTGATGGGTTTGGTGCCTTGTTCAGCTTGTCCTGTGGCCTTATGATAATCAATGCGGTGTCGGCTTGACTGAATCGTGCGGCCATAGGTGTCCCTGCCCAGTTCCTTCCGGTTCTCCTCCGTGTCCTGCCAGTCGCGACCGATCAGAGTAATGGTATCCGGCCGGAACTGTATGAGGTATTCCAGTGACTTGAAGCCGTCCCCCTTGATACCCAGGGCATTTGTCTGCTTGCTTTCACCAACAAGGATACGGGCACCTGTTATCTCTTCATGATCCGTCCTTATAGGGACGACGGCCCCTGTGATCTTCAGGATATGATACTGTAGCTCCAAGGCGGCCAGTCTTGCTGAAGGTGTCGGATTCTGTGCAACAACAATTGATGCGCTGGGCTTACCTTCACTAACCAGCGTTATTTCCACTAATGCCCTGCCTTCTGAGGCCGACATACTCACACAAAATCCGAGTGTCACAATCGCTGCCATCGTCTTCTTTACTGAGATCATTGTGCTCTCCAGTGCGAACGGTTGGGTTCAGCCGCGTCGCGGAGCACAGCGAAGCAACGTCGGCTGAAACCCGTTGTTAGGCTGATGCACTCCTCACGGCAAAGGGGTATTGGGTTTAACCGCATCCTTGGGACGCGGATTGTCGGGTCCGAAGACCAGCAGGTCCTTGTACTCCTCGGTCACCACAAACGATTCATCGACATTGCCGTCCCGGTCGCACACGCGGCCGATGTCCAACCCTAAGTGCTTCGCCATGAAGGGATACATGGCCATTCGCTTGGACTCGCCATAGTCATGCCCTTCTTCGGGGAAGTGGGCGTTCTCCACTTTGTTGACACGGTCGTAGAGGGTATAGACGTGCTTAATATACGGAAATTCTGTCTGGGGAGTGAATTTCGTCCAGTCCTTGCCATCGGAGATGATCAATAGGGGGCGGGGAGCAGCCAAGGCCGCAATCTCGGCGTTGTTGGTCTTGTGGCTTGGCCCCCAGTGTATCGGCATACCACTCTCACAGACGCATCCGCCGAAGAAATGTGCGGACACCTGGCAGACCGGCGCCGCAACCTTTACCCTATCGTCAATCGCCGTCAGCAGGAATGTCTGTGTTCCACCGCCGGAACAGCCGGTCATCCCAATACGCTTGGCATCTACCCTGTCGAGTGACTGAATGAAATCCACAGCCCGAATACTGTTCCACGTCTGAAGCCTCAGAACCTCAGGAGTCTCTTTGTGCAACCAGCCGGACTCCTTCCAGTCTCCATAACCGACCATATCATAGAGAAAAACCGCCGCGCCCATCCGGGCCAGCACCGCACACCGGGCCTGCCCTTCGGGCCCGAATCGCCCGCCATGACCGTGCGGACAGAGGATCCCGGCCAACGTTCCCTTGAAATCTGGAGGACGGTAGAGTGTGCCGGTCACGTAGAAGCCGGGCCAGCTCTGGAATGCCACTTCCTCGACGATATACCCTTTATAGCTACGTTTGTCGAAAAACTGAGGCTTGAGCGGCTTTCTCTCGGGCAACGTCGATAACTTTGCGCCCTCCAGGATCCCGCCGCGAATCCTATTCCTGCGCAGCTGCCAACCGGCCAAGTCCCCATACATACTTCTGAACTGTGCCAGTTCCTCTTTCGCTGCCTCCGGCGTCTGCGCATGCCCTTGGCGGAGCTTGGGTTGCTCTTGTCCCACCCCTACCGATAGAGCTATGGACATGGCCAAACAGATGACAATACATCGTCTCATCGTGAGACCTCCTTTCGGTGATTCGTACCTTAAGCCAACGATTGAGCCAAGGAACGGATTGCTCGTTGCCTTTAGTTCCTTGTTATGTGCATGTTGTCATCAATCTTCGCCGCTGAATTTGGTGATAGGGGTCAACTGTACTTTTCTGAATTCAACCTCGGAACCTTCCGCCTGTAGGGCAATTTGGCCTTTTGCCGCAGTACAATCAAAGCCGTGATTGACCAGATCACCATTGACCCAAACCATAATGGAGCTTTTGAAGCATTCTATAACCATTGTATTCCATTCACCAACGGGTTTCTCAGAGCCGTCAGTCAGATTGAGAATTCGACGTTTCTTGCCTTCTGTTATACCCCACTGCTCTTTGGGCCCACGCCGGCTTACCATATCGGGTACGCTGATGTCTTCCACAATACACCAAAAGTCGCCGGCATTCTTGTGGAACATTTGTACTTCAATAGATTTGGGGAACATGCCGTACAGAGCACGCGGGGCTGAGGCGTGAACGAGGATACCACAGTTTCCAGGCTTGCCGGCAAAACGGTATTGAACCTCGAGTCGGTAGTTCTGATAGACCGCATCGCTGATAAGGTGGCCGTTAGGCGTGCCCAGGCTGACGAGCAAGTCATTTCGAACAATGAACGGGCTTTTCACATTTGGGTCATTATCCATCTTGGGAACATCGACGTGCCATCCGCTCAAGTCCCGCCCATTGAAGAGATTCTGGGAGTGACGTTGAGGCAGCGACTTGCAGGATAGAGTGGCCGTTGCGGCGATGGATACAATGATGAGCTTTTTCATAATGTTGTCCCTCTTTCTATTTAGATGTCTTCCGGGTTTTCTATGTTACATAACGATTAGATGACCAACATCCGCCCAGTGCCACGCAGGGCTCTGGAATTTAGAAAATACAATCAATCGAAGCTTAACCAAGCGTTGCATCAACGGTTATTAACGAACCAAATGGAGTAATCATCAAGAAGTTGATAGTTTGTCGACTTCTTGTCTGTGGCTTTGATCTCTGATAGCCCGAGCAAGAACTTCCGACCATCGGAGATGCGACGAACGTCGGCCCCAATATCTTGTCCCCAAAAGAGCATCCATCCTGATTCAGCCTCACAATCTATCTCAAGAAGCTCATACTGATCCGTGTAAGACGGTTGTGTTTTCTTGAGGTGGTCGTATTCTTCCTTATCGCCGGGGCCAAGAATATAGACTTCTTCCCATCTGAAATCTTCTATCCCAGTAACAATGCATGGTAGCAACAGGTGAGACTTGAGGTATTCACAAAAAACCTCGACTGCCTCATCAAAATCTAAATCCTCATTTTCTCCGAGAATTGCTGCTATTCGTTTGTCTTGAGCCTTTCCATTCACTATCGTTTATCTCTCACAAACCGTTCCTCGTCGGTTTAACATCGACGTAGGAGATGGGCCATCTCACCATACGGTACCATCTGGATCCTGTCAAGGATCACGCTGCCGACACTGGTACGAATTTCCAGATGGTCTCACTGCTGCTCAGTGGCCAACTTTTTCAGGACAGCCTTCGCGTCACGGTACTGATGGAAGCAACGTTCCTTTTTCAGAAACTGAGGAGTATGAGCCGCCTGCCGGTGGTTTTTCCAGGTAATGCCCAAAGTCTTGTGCAGCAGTTCATGGTACATAATGAAGTCAGTTACGTATTCGGGAACATTCTTCTTGTCCAGGGACATACTGACCATTACTGTATCGCGCGTCTGATTATAATGACCGAACTTGCGCAAGGTGAAGGTATGACTCCAGACAAGTCGAGGGCGACTCAGACTCCCATTGAAATATGTGGCGTTGACCCGGTCGAAAGATGCCGCCAAGTCGTAGTGAACTCCCATTGTTTGTTCCACAACCCCACTCAGCAGGTCAAGTTCAGAGAGGATTTGCTGATAGGACTCGCCGAGCATAGCATCCAGTACCTGTTGCTTGTTGCGGATCTTTTGAAAAATCTGCTCTGCCAGCAACCGATAAGTATCTCTCCCAAAACAAATCATTGGGGTAGGCAGTTGTATTAGAGTTGCGTTCTTATACCAACGAACACGGTATATCCCCTGCATAGGGCGGAAATGAACCAGCACGGACCCCAACCGTTTTCTCGCCTCCGGTATAGCTTCATGAAAAATAGCTTTGGCCCGGCGAATGGCGGCCAGATACTCATCAAAGTTTTCCCGTTGAGCGAAATACGCCAGCCATCCTCTGATGAGACGCGCCTGGCTCTTGAGTTGTTCCGGTTTTATGTTCTTAATCCGAATCTGACTCTCGATGTTGCCAGTTGACTTCTGAATAGAACCGTAGACCTGCTGTAGCTTAGAATCTTCTGGGCCTTGGGCAATCTGATCGAGAAGATTATTCAAATAGCTCTTCAAGCCAGGGAATGACACGCTGTTCGGCACAAAATCCAATGATGAAGATGTTTCATTTGTTTCAACTGAGTTGAAGTCAATGCCTGCCAGGAACTCATAGGCTTTTCGCGAAGGTGCCGGCAGTGCATCAAGATGGGCACCAACGTCGTTCAGGACCCGGTAGACGGTTTCAATCGAACGGCTTGTATTCTCTCTTAGTTGTGCCAAGCGATCAGAAGTAATAGGCTGAGAAATCTCCTGCCTGACATGGTTAGCAAGTTTGACAAGGCCGCGGATACGAACTCTTTTCATAAGGTTACTGCCTAACAGAAAAGCTATGTTCTGTCAATGTGGTTGGCCCAATAACGCAACCTTTAAATACTCCGCCCCATTCACTACTCATTAATCTTCACAAACTGAGTTGAAACAACACACCCAGCCGTCCTTTGGAACATAGCACTCGCTAATAGCGGAGTTATCACTCGATGTGCTCTACATCGTAACCCTGTTGCGCAAGGTATTCCGCAATGACCATGCGGTGGCTATGAGCAGCACGCTTCTCTGCGCACATAAGGCAAAATGGTTCTGGAACCTGCAACAAACGCTCGATGAGAAGATATCCTGCCTTGTCTATCAAATGGCGATATCGCTCTTCCCAATCGGCAAAGTGTCGGAAGATGTTCCCAAGTCCAACAAAGGAGAAGTATTGAATACCGCCGTTTGCCAGCAAAGCTTGAATGCCCTTTTGGCTATTGCTGGCTTTGACGTATGTTCCCATGCTTGACCGATCAGGGCGCAACCGGACATCAACAACGGCCTTGATACTATTCGCTTTGAGCAGATCGAGGAGCTCTTGTGGCTTCCTACCACCATAGCCTATCGTATATACCTTCATTTCTTTTTGGCCTCTTATCGATGATACACAATAATTTGTCATCGGCTGCTACCATTATAAGAGGCGCAGCCATTATACGTAATGACACCTGGCCGATAATTTAATGATGCAATAATCATATCACTGGGAAATCGGCCCTATGTCATTCAAACGTCAGGAAGTCTCAGACAAAGGCCCTTATACTATACTTGTAGATGGAAGGTTCTGGCCCTCGGCAACGGGGATCCATAGTATTAGGATACCCCATTGCCTTGCCAAGACACGGAATTGACAAGAAACGTGAAATGAGCAGCTTATTTGACCATGTGCAGCGGGCACAAAGCATTTAGTGGAGGAAACAACAATGGATACGAATAACAGCGTACCGAATCAAGAGGAAATGGAGAGCATTCGTACTACGCCCGGCTTTGCCAAGAATGGAAGACCGTTTGACCATGTCGTGAAAAAGAAAGTGGCAAACGGTGAATACCGTCTGCAGTGTATTCCGGGCGAAATACTGGGCACGGTCAGGCCTATTGAGGTTTACAGGGCCAGGCGCGCCAAGAGCACCATTTTCAAACCCTGGCGGTCTGGCACAGACGACGATACCTACTGTCCCGCCCACTGGGCTGATATTGCCATCGGCCGGGGAGCGTGTGGTTATCGTTGCAGGGCGTGCTTCTTGATTCTGACGCATCGAGTCTTCTGTGACCCTTCGCGGCACGTGTTATACGAAAATGTCGGTGACTACGAAGACGTAGTGCGGAAGCAACTGAAACAGCGCGGTCGCAATCTTGGTTTAGGCATAGACTGTAGCGATTCGCTGCTGTACGAGGGAATAACAGGCCATGCACGCCGATTGATTCCTCTGTTTGCTAACAAAGAAACGAACCGATCCGGGCGAAAGCTTATTCTGCTCACCAAGAGCACTAATGTGCATTACCTGGAGGGATTACCCACAAACAATGTGCTTATGACTTTCAGTCTGAATCCGGAACCCATTGCTGATCTATGGGAGGGCAAATGGAACGATGGTCTCCGCATAACACCCTATATCAAGGACCGTCTTGCTGCTTCGGCACGAGCACAAGAAATGGGATTCGAAGTTAGATGGCGCATTGACCCAATTCTACCGGTTGATAATTGGGCGGAGATTTATCGTGACTTCCTTTTTACCGCGGCCGGAGAAGGTCATAAACCAACCCGCATAACACTCGGCACATACCGGGAGATGGGTAGGTCACTGCTTACTATCGCAGCGAAATGGGGCCAGTTACCTATGGAATTCGTCCCTGGGGAGCTAACCAAAGACGGCATGCACTACCATATACCCGAGCGAGAAAGAGTTAGTATCTATCGGCAACTCGTGGCCTTTATCAAATCTGCATGGCAACCAACCGGGGCAGTGCCGATCATAGCTTTGTGCAAAGAAACCAGAAGCATTCGGGAGGCCCTGGGTATTAATCATAGTCATTGTAACTGCGAATAGACTTGCCGAGGGAAATCAAAGGCTATCCACAAGGTTTGACACGGCACCGAAGCAAACAGCTGCATAGTGCACCAACGAGAGGTTAGGTGAATGAGTTCGCAGAAAAAGCATTTGGTGTTGGTCGAGTTTACAAGTGCACGGTATTATGCAACCGGTTATGAGAACACTACTGGAATATACCGAAGATGACCGTAAAATAACGAACTAAACCTGCTATTAGGAGACTCATAAGTTTGCTTTGGGCGATTCAACTGCATGGTGGCACCCTTTGGTCCTGCCGGTGTAGTTGAAGCGCAGCTTTCAAGGAGACTGAATTGTCACGAAAAAATGACCCAATCTTAGGGAACTGGCCAGTGGTAGCGATGCCTGATCTTGTAGATGACTACTTGAGGTTGACACCTAAGGCGCGGATTGAAATAAGAAGAGAGGAAGATGGCATCTATGAGGGAATTTTCTCATTCGGCGGCCAAACTGGGGAAACATATGGAGTCCTGCGGGATGACCTTAGCCGTAATCTTTGTTACGTTTTCAGCTTCGAGGGCGAGGACGAAGGCGATGAAGTTCACGGCGCTGGCATAATGAGACTTTCAGAAGATAATTTCTTGGCTGGTGAATGGATTTACCACTACGGTGATATTCTTCGAGTTGAGTGCCGACGGTAAGGAGCTCCGCTACCGAAGAGAATTATCCCCCGCATGTTTTTTGGACACATAAACTCAGGCCTACCGAACTGGATGCTTCGATTGCTTTGCCGTCGCGTCAAAGTCAATATAGCCCTTGACCTCCATATTCAAGGATTCCTCGCTTCAGCCTTCCATATCGGCAATTCGCTGACAGCCGCCTTTTCTAACGATCTTCTTCCTGGACTCATGATAGCTCTATTTCCGTTTATTCTTATGGCTGCCAGCTCCCAGCATCTCTACGAGTAGCTTCCGAACAATTGCGCCCCGGGACACATTGTTGGGGGTGGTAAATACTTGCGGGCCAAGGTATTTTGAATCGTCCTCAGCGGTGTATTTGACCTGCATATTGACTAATTCGCCGTCAAGGAGTTGGAGCTTGCGCTTTCTTTTCCTATCCGAGGTCTCTTGTATAGTTTTGGCAACGGAGTTTTCGATCTCATTGATCTGGCTAAGCGTGAAATCCACCTTTTGCTTGCGCGGCGGAGTATCCCGCACCTGCATCAAGATGCCCTCGCTTAATTCGCGTAGGCCAAGAACCAGCTCCCTCTGTGCCTTAGACAAGCGTACGCCGATCGTCTGGTGGGGCTCAATCTGTGTGGGTTTTAGGGTCTCCAAAAGTTTATCTACATCGATGCCACGCTCACTGCATACTTCTTCAATGCTGTCGACAAGATCGCACAGGTAATCCATCGCCTCATTCTCGATCCTCAGCGGTGAAGATGAAAAATTAGACAAGTCGATGATCTTGGGTTCTTCATCTGTTGAAGATGGTTCTTCCGCTTGATGCTGGCTTAGTAGGTTCTCAACCTCGTTATAAAGTTCACGCAGCCTCTTTTGCTTCTTCCTACTCTCGGTGTGATTGGCCTCGGCCGCTATACCCTCAGCGAGTACGTCCAACTCATCCAAGGTCAGCATTATTGGTGCGCTGGTCGGTCGCTGCCTTATCTGCTCTTCAAGTTCGTTGCCCAAAACAAACAAGTCCAAAAGCAGTTTCCGTTCACCCTGGGTGAGTCGCAGGCCAATAGTGTCCGTCGATTTATTATGAACATCCCTGACCATTTTTATGCTCGCCTTTGCCGACTGAATCTCTCAAGTAAACCATCACACAATCGATATTGCCGGATAACGTTTTCTGAAGAAATGGCCCTTGTGGCATCTCAATAAGTAATCCAGCCAACAACCTGCATCTGTCTCGCCCAGACAAAATGAAGATTTGATGGATTCATCCCCATATTCCTCTATCATTCTCACGACAAACCTTGGGCTGATGCTATCCGAACAGACAAATGCCCTAAGGGCGTGTTCCTCATCCTCAGTCAAGCCGACTCCCTTGCGTCGAAAACCGCTGACGACATGATCGAATCCTTCCATGATCTCTTTCCCACAATCCGGGTTGAGAAAGACACCCAAGCCGTCTTTTGACTCAAGAAGGTCTCTGGGAATAGAGATGCTTGGGCGATTTTTCTTAAGACCATGTTCCCTGATAGCTTCTTCGACAGCCTCCGGCGGTCGGGAGGCCCAGTTGTCACGCAGTTCCCGTTGCCAGTCAGCCCCCATTGAAAGACCATCAGGATAAACCATCAAATCCTTACCGTAGAACGCAAGTGCTGAGGAGTGGAGTTCTGCCATCCGTTCTCTTGCCTTCCGCTCATATTCCTTATCATATCGGTAAACGAGATCAGAACTTCGCCGTATCATGGTATTCTTCAAGTCATCAAGCAGACGCTGCGAAGGATTCTTGATGGGCCTCTGCCCACCCGACCAGTACCATTCTCCCCTCCATGGCGTTAAACTGCCGATGACCAGAAGACCAGCGACGAAAGGGTGGTTTTTCATGTTTATCCGGATGAGATATTCCTGGTCGTTAATCGTGTTGCGGGCTTTCACAAAGTCACTGTTTGCCGACAGGACCATATACGGGGCAGCATGCCTTTCATACCAGCTGCGCAGGTCTCTTCGGTCATCATCACCAATGTCCAGAACGCCTGCCAGGATGTCGATCACACCAAGACCTGACCATCGGGTACATTGCTGGCAGATGAAATCATCTGTGTGACCTATGTCTGATTCCCCGTCACATTGCTCCAACATATAGTAACGAAAGAGTACCCTGAACATATACGACTTGGAACCAAGCCACACTAATTTTCTCTTTACGTCCCAGCCATAATCATTGGGCGTTGCCAGAAATGCCTTTATCCCAGAGTCTTGAGGAAGCGAGGCATATTTGCTGTTAAGGAAGCTTTGTACTACTTGAGCAACACATTCGATATCTTCATCATGAGGCGAAAGAACCGGAGCATCTGAAAGTTCCTGATACACGACCCAAAGAAGATGACGGACACGCTCAAAGTGAATCCCGCTTAATGGCTTTGCAGAGTCACAATCTGCCGTCAAGGGCAGCGGTGTGCCAAACAACTCTGTATTGTATCGTTCATAACACTTCCAAATGCCTATATCGCTGTGAATGTCAGCGCCGAAATCCACCAGAATGCCTGCTAAATCCTCGATTCCTTCATCTTTGAGATGTAGGTGGTCCCGTGAAATAGGCATTTGGATTCTGGAAAGCAACTGATGAAGCTCCTTTACCATCTGCGGAAGGTAGGAATCCATGCTGCCCTTATATCCTTGGGGTCTGTAATTTGAATATCGCATTCTCTTGCCCTTACACACAGCCTTACTACGCCAGAAGACCAACGGAATTGGCCGGCAATATTGAGTCTATGCGTTGGACAGATATCTGTCAACTGCTGGGAAATGCCTTAGCGAAAATGGAAAGACTTAAATACTCCACCCCATTTACCACTTAATAATCCTCACAAAACGAGTTCGATACAACATGGCGAGCCGTCCTTCGGGACAAAGGGCTCGCTGAGGATTCCACGTGAAAGTTGCCGCCACGCGGTGTCATCATGAAGCGAATCCTCGATGAGAAATAGGGATTGGCCAAGGGCCAGCCGAAGATTGAGGTAGAGATATTTCTGCAATATTGAGAATAAAGGTTTGTCGACGAGAGCCTGTTTCAGGTCTCGCGATTTCAATCCTGCGATAAGCCATTTATCAGCGAGAAAAAATTGTGCGGCGGCGAATTACTTTGTCAATTCTGATACCATGGTAGCAGAGAGTTAAAGAAACAATAGTCAGAGATTGAAAGGAACTAACCG
>Ga0209427_10001786_pt1 | contig 25007 bp, 21 predicted proteins | sample DeeMarSWOR136_30_FD_187465 | JGI IMG/M metagenome (GOLD analysis project Ga0209427, IMG submission 187465) | Marine sediment microbial communities from White Oak River estuary, North Carolina - WOR-1-36_30 (SPAdes) (version 2) | ecosystem: Environmental > Aquatic > Marine > Intertidal zone >...
TTCTCATAGCTCGACAACATGGAAGGAGGAAATGTTTCAAGCGCTTCCTTTGTCCACAATTGTGAATGGGTATCAATAATCATCGGTCTCCCTCACTGCATTGGCTTCGAATGTCATGGATGGACATAAGGAAAAACAGAGACTTCTCAAAACAGGGACCAGCCACTTCAGAGCAGGGAATCGCCAAACGTCTTATAGAATAATTAACCCAGGAATGTCAAGGCTTTCTGCCTGCAATGATCCTTTGAATCATGAGGACCACCAGTTCATCTCGTTGATTCTTGATCCTCGTATCATAGGTGATAACGCCCCTGTTCACATCCTTCTCCTCCATCTCAACGACCTCTGCCTGGCAACTGATCGTATCACCGATCAAAACAGGCTTGACAAAGCGCAATTTATCAATCCCATAAAAGGCTATAAACGATTTTGGGAAAAGAACATTATCACCGAGCCTAAAGAGAAGCGCTGTGCCAATCGATAGTATGAGCATTCCGTGCGCTATTCGCTCACCAAATTGTGACTTCCGGGCGTATTCCACATTGGTATGCATCAAGTGCCAGTCCCCGGTGATACCTGAGAAAAGAATCAAGTCTGTCTCCGTTACTGTTCTTCCCGGCGATACAAATGATTCCCCGAGGGCATAGTCCTCATAGTATTCTTTTTCCATGTCACGCTCCTTCCGAAACTTACCCCTTGAGAAGCTCCCGCGCGAGGATCAACCTTCGCATTTCAGTGGTCTCTTCCCCATTCCTGTCACTTACGGTCTCCTATCCTGTGCCCAGGATGTCCTATGCTCTCTTCTGTCCCTGGAAATTGGGCCTTCCGTTCCGCAGATCCGTCTGCATCTCAATCTCGGGGACTTGACCATCTCTTTTTTCAACAGTCCCATGAAGGGAGTGCTCTTTACACCCTCTTGTCTCTGCCTTTCCAGTACTCTTCTCGAATCGCCCTTTTTAAGATCTTACCACTTGGGTTTTTGGGAAGTTCCGCTCTGAACTCCACGGATTTTGGTTTCTTATAGCTCGCCAGGTTCTCTTTACAGAAAGAAATAATTTCCTCCTCGCTCGCCTCCTTCCCTTCTTTCAAAACCACGACTGCCTTTACCGACTCTCCCCAATGGTCGTCAGGGACCCCTATGACTGTTGCCTCAACTATAGCGTCGTGGCGGTAGAGAACCTCTTCAATCTCCCTTGGATAGATGTTTTTCCCTCCGCTGATGATCATGTCTGTTTTCCGATCAACGATGTAGATAAACTTGTTTTCATCAAATCTTGCGAAATCCCCTGTGTAGAACCAGCCGCCTCTGAGCTGTGCGGCCGTCTCTTCCGGCAAAGCCCAGTAACCAATGGTCAGCGCATCAGACCGCAAGATGAGCTCTCCCACCTCTCCCAAGGGCACGTCATCTCCGGAACTGTCCACTATCCTCACCTCCGTGTGAAGCACCGGGCGCCCTGCAGAAGACAGGCGTGCCATCTCTTCTTCAGTTCCCTGAAGCACATGATGCTTGGGTTTTAGCGCGCTCACGAGTGGACCTGTCTCGGTCATACCGTACACTTGCAGAAATTGGCACCTGAACGCCTTCATGGCTTTTCTCAGTAACTCTACCGGCATCGGAGATCCACCATAAAGCATCAATCTGAAATGGCTTAAGTCATATTCCTCAATACCTTCATACTGAACCAATGTACTGATCACAGTGGGAACCAACAGGCAAACGGTAATCCTTTCCTTTGAGAGAAGGTCCAAGATTTCTTTGGCATTGGATTTACCCTCCCGTCTAATCACGATGGTATTGGCCATCAAAATGTGCCGCATGTTCTCTTCAAAAATGATGTGATAAAATGGAAGGGGAAGCAGGGCCCGATCATCCTCTTTAATGCCAAATTCTATTGTTGAAGTCATCAGACTGATAAGATTATGACGATGGGTCCGCATGACGCCTTTGGGTAAACCTGTTGTTCCAGAGGTCAGCACAATGGTCATGACGTCACTATCGGAAATGCTTACCTCGGGCTCTTCGGCACGCCCCTGGTCAACCAGATCGCTGTACAGAAGGCTAGATAAGGGGGTAGCCTGGTCTAGGCAAATAAAAGATTCTACATAACCCAGATCTCCTTTCATGCTGCTCAGCAGCTCTGCGTAATCATAATCAAAGAATAGAAATCGAGGACTCAGATAATCCAGTATTTTCTTCAGTTCAGCAGGTCTCAGCAGGTTGTTTATGGAACTGAAAATGCCCCCTCCTTTTGCAGAAGCAAAATAGACTTCGATGAATTCAGGGCAATTGTGAAACAGCACACCAATCCGATCTCCCTTCTTGAGCCCCAGTTTCAAAAGACTATTCGCGAGACGGTTAGCCCGCTCGTTCAATTCCTGATAGGTGCTCGTACGACCCTCAAAAACCAAAGCCGTCTTATCCGGGAATCTGGATGCGCTTCTGCGCAATATATCCCCTGTGCCCATTGTTTTTCCTCCCCCTTATTTATGAGCTCATGTCCCGAAAATGCTTTTACAAATCAAGCTGCTTCGCAATGACCTCTCTATGGAATTGTGTGGTACCTAAGAAGAACTCCGCAGCCTTGGCACGCCTTGAGTAAAGTTCCAAATCATAATCCTTTATTACTCCGCTCCCACCATGGATCTGGTGAGCACTCGCACAGATTCTATTGTAAGCCTGATTGACCCAAGCCTTAGCGGTTGATGCTTGCAGAGTATAGGGAAATGCTCGACTAACCGCCCAAGCAGCTTCGTAAGTGGCGAATCTTGCTGCCTCAAGATCGACTTTCATATCGACGCATCGATGCTGAATCGCCTGAAAACTTCCAATTGGGCGACCGAACTGAACTCTATTCTTGGCGTGAGTGATAGTCATTTCCAAAACCTTTTCAGCGCCACCGAGCATCAAAGCACATTGACCAATTACCGCTTCCTCCAAAACTCTTCCAAGAACCTCCCATCCTTTATTGTATTCACCAATAATATTTTCTTCATTAACTTCGACACGGTCGAACACCACCTCGCATTGTTTTTCGCAGGCCAAAGTTTCTAATGCTGTGTAACTCACATCCGGATGGTTTCCTTGAATTAAAAACAACGTGATTCCATCGTATTTCTCGCTACTTTCTTCTGTTCGAGTAACACAAAGCAAATAATCAGCGACATGAGCATAAGGGACAAATAATTTGGTTCCATGAATGAGGAAACCATCACCTTCTCGAATTGCCCAAAGATTGATACCACTTGGATCATAAACCGGTTCAACCTCGGTTAAAGCCAAAGTTAAGATAAGCTCACCGTGAACTGTTTTGGGTAAAATCCCCTGTTTCTGTCCCTCCGTGCCTCCATAGAGAATGGGCAATGCCCCCAAAAAAACCGTAGGCAAAAATGGAGCGGGAACCAAGTATCGTCCCATCTCCTCAAGAAGAACTATCAAATCAAAAAAACTTGGACCGAAGCCCCCATATTCCTCAGGAAGAAGCAATCCTAACCAGCCTAACCCTGCTATCTTATGCCATAATTCTGGAGGAAAACCTTTATCATGATTCTCCATCTCCCGAACAAGATCACTGGAACACTCTTTCATTAGAAACTCACGAGCGGTTTCCTTTATTAGCTTCTGGTCTGCCGTATAGGAAAACTCCACCTCTGTTTCCTCCTGGATAATTAGAAACTAAGAAATTAACTTCGTCATATCCGCCTTTTTCAACATCAGGACTGAAGCGGATCACCTTACGAAGTATCGTGTCCCAGAAATCCCATTAACAATTCCCAAACAGGGAATCGTCAAAGTTGGTCTTCACGGGGCCGTCGGGGGGTGGTCCCCAAGACGGCATCATCGAACGGTCGATTTCATGTAGGGGAGGGCATAAAGCCCGCCCCATTGGGGCTGCCCGGTGACAGATATTAGGGACAGGGGGCCGTTCCAAAGGCACGGGAGGTATGGTTGCGGGCTGGTCGACCACCTCCGGACGGCCCCTCGAGCAACCAAGAACTTCTTCAACCTATTTCTGGGACACGACAATAGCATTGATCTGCCGGCAAGCCCCTGGCTTTCTGCGTAGGCGGGTGAGAATTTCCCTTATCTCGGAAGCCGAAGGCCCTTTGTGGCGATAATATTCCTCATGATTTCTGAACTCCCACCACCAATGGTCATTACGAATGTTGACCGAAAAAACCGCTCCATGTCTCCTTGAAGCACTGAATATTTTGAGTTCTTTTTTAACTGCCCATATACATCCAAAAGCTCTAATGCCACCCTGGATATTTTCTGATAAAGATCGCAATTAAAAAGTTTTAGTACAGCGCTTTCCCAAGTTGGAACTTCTCCTTTACTCTGCAACCAAACCACCTGACGGATAAAATTTCGGGCTATACTTATTTCGATAGCGAGATCCGCCAGTTTTTGTCGCACCAAGGGATCCTTGGATAAGGGTATCCCATTTCTCAATGTCTTTTTTGCATAGGTTACAAGTTCGTCAAAGGTTCTCTCAACTCCTCCCACCGTTATGAGCCGCTCTAAGTCAAGTGCTTCGACCATATAATACCAACCCATATCCTTTTTACCCACCAAGTATCTTTTAGAAACTCTCACTTCATCATAAAAAACCTCGTTTGTCCTCGTATCCGACATTTCCCACAGAGGGCTAATCGTGATACCGGGGCTTTTCAAATCGATGATAAATAATGAGATCCCTTTGTGGGAAGGAACATCAGGGCCTGTTCTAGCTGCAAGCCAATGATACTGTGAGAAATGGCAACCTGTGTTAAAAATCTTTTGTCCTGTGATGACAAAATCATCACCATCCTCAACAGCACGGATAGCAATCTCAGAGAGGTCAGAACCTGCGTTTGGTTCGGAATACCCCAAGGCAAATTCAATCTCTCCCCTGGCCACTCTTGGCAGGAACTCTCTTTTCAGCTCTTCGCTGCCGTTGCGCAGTATCACAGGTCCTGCCATATCAACACCCACCAGACCGAGTCCTCTAATAACTACCAATGCATTTCTATAATCTAACTCCCTTTGCACAATGTAACGGTAAGTGCGAGGCAAGCCAAGACCTCCGAACTCTACGGGAAACGTGGGGGCAAGCCACCCTTTAGCCCCCAACTTCCGCATTAATTCCCACGAATACTCACCAAATCCTAAGCCTGCCTTTGATTCTTCTATAACCCCTTCTGTTACCTCTTTATCCAGAAAAGCACGAACCTGCTGTTGAAAGCTTTTTTCTTCCTCAGTCAGTTCAAAATCCATACCTTAACCTCCTATGAAATCGCTGCGCGATTTCATGTAACGTCCAGCTTCGCGGGACTTTCAAAACAGCGGTGCCCCAATACCCCGTGCTGTGCACGGGGATGAATGGCTTATTTCCGGGGCTTTGGGGGATAAGTTCCCCCAAAGTAAATTTGGGTTTTCTTATTGATGTCCCGCCTTGTAGGCGGGGAGGTTCACTAGGGTCTTATTGGTTTGAAATACTGAATATCCAGGATGCTCCCTTCCCGCGCCTTCTGAAAAACCGCCTTAACGCGCATGCCTATCTTCAAGTCTTCATGATCGACCTCGCCTAGAAAGTGGGTAATACCGGTATCAGCGCCATCGAGCTGGATAATGCCATATATAAAAGGCACCTCCACTTTATGACAGGGGGATGGCTGAGATACTACCGTATAGGTGAGAACTGTGCCTTTATCGCTGAGCTCAACCCACTCATTAAGCTCCGTGAGACAACCGAAACAGATTGGTCTAGCCGGCACGTAAACCCGGTTGCAGCAGGGGCATCTGGTGCCCGTAATTTTCTGGTAATCTTTAAGCTCTAACAGGAAACGGCTGCGTACCCGGCCAGCGGCATAAGTGTACCGCCATGTGCGTGGTCTTTCACTGCTTACCAAGGCTTCCCTATCTTGCAGCATCCCTTCCTTTTCCTCCCATTTTTCAAATTTTTCTAAAGTACTTTATGTCCGTCATTCTGCCCCGGCGCTCCTCTCTAGGCTTCCACACCGCCTGTACGCGCATTCCAATGCTCAAGCTATCAAGATTCTCTTCGGCCAAAAAGTGAGCAAGAAGCGTCCACTCATCGCCGCCATCGAGACGGATAAAGGCGCAGGGATAGTGGTCGCCTACCATCTTCCCCGTAGCCCGGTCCACCTCTCTTTCTTCGGTCAGCGTGTAGGACAGGACAGACCCCTTATCTTTCAGCTCGATCCAGTTCTCGTTCTTATCCTCTATCCTGATTTTGCACCACCCACAGACAACCCTGGGAGGAAAAACAACCCTTTGACATTTCGAGCACTTGTTGGCCAAGATCCTCCCCTCCTCCTTGAGGACGTGGAAGAATTTACTCAGGGACAGGCCTGCGGATTCCGTGAATGGAAGATTCACGATGTTTTCAACCACCAGGTATCCCGATTCAGCGGCTCTGCGGTATCCCTCCACTTCCCTTGTAAACTTCCTCTTATAGAAGTCAAAACTGTACCTTTCAATCCTCCGAGCCCATTCGGGAATGGCAACAGCCTCGTGCTTCTTGGCATCCTCATCTATTGCCTTTAAGACCTCATTCGTGTTTCTGACCCAGCCGGGTTGCTTTAATTCTTTGTTCATATCGGTTTCCTTTTCTGCGCTAGCCCTTTTCAAGCCAGGGAACTCTTAAGCAATACCGCGCTTGAGTAACTATCGCCTCCGGCAGTAACCGCCAAAGCAGTCTTTACGTTTGGTACCTGTCTTTCCCCACCCTCATCTCGAATCTGTATTGCCGCCTCAGCGATCCGCTGCATTGCAGAAGCACCAATGGCATTGGTAGAGGTCACGCCACCCGAGGGATTTACCGGGATATCGCCGCTCAAAGTGGTCGCCCCCTCGTCAATGAGCTTGCCAGCGCCGTTTTTTTCGCACAAACCCATACGTTCGTACCACTCAGCCTCATTCCATGTGGACATATCGTAAACTTCAACAACGTCGAGTTCCTTACGCGGATTGGTTATCCCGTTCCTTTTATAAAGCTTGGCGCTGCTGTTCTCCACGCCAAAGGCCCACATGGGGCCTAACGGACCTTTTCCAAGAGCAACCCCCTGATAGCCGACCAGAGGCTGCATTCCGCCATGAATTGAAACCCAGTCCAGGACCCAGGCCTGTTTGGGACTGATTTTTTTTGCTCGAGATTCAGGGGCCAGGATCATGGCACAAGCACCTACGGAAGTGGGGCATATGTGCCATAGCCGGAGAGGTGGAATGATGTACCGGGAATTGAGAACATCATCCACGGCTAGTCTTTTTCTCAGGTGGGCATGTGGGTTTCGGCTCGCGTTTTCCGATTGTTTTACACGGAGTTTGGCAATCTGCTCCTCTGTCACCGCGCCACGGTTCAGCATGTCCAGGGCGAGTTCCGAGATCACATTGGCGGCCCCTCTTGCACCGGTATTGATGTCGAAGAAAGTGTCCTCGCTTATTGACCTCAGGCTCGCATCGCTGCTCCCTTCATCTTGCTTCTCGTAGCCGATCGCCAAAACAGCGCTAAAGAGCCCGGTGGCGGCATGCTCAAACGCCGTAACCGCACACGTCGATCCCGAGGTTCCCCCAGACTGAACCTTCATACCAGACTTCAGGTAGCTGCCGGTGCCTTCTGAGAGCACTGTGTCCGCTAGGTACAGGCCCTCAAAGAGCTCCATATTTGAAATAATAACCGCATCTATATCCTTAATACTCAGCTCAGCGTTTTCCAGTGCCCTTCTTACTGCCGTATTGACCAGTTCCGATTGGCTAAGCTCTATATTCTTACTCTTAAACTCCGTTTGTCCAACACCTATTACCGCAATTCTCTCTGCCATAGTGGACCCTTTATCGATTGCTCAGAATGATGACACATTGTGATTGCCCGCAAGCCCCTGTAACGCCCTGAGCCAAGCCTGTTTTAGCTCCCTCTATTTGTCTGTTGCCCGCTTCCCCCCGCAACTGCAGAAAGGCTTCCGACACTCTGGACATGCCGGCGACTCCTGACGGGACTCCCGATAACAGGCCGCCTGATGGGTTAATGGGTAAATCACCGGACATTTCGGTAGCCCCGCTATCGATGAGCTCACCACCCTTACCCCTGTCGCAGAAACCGAGTCCCTCAGACCAGAGCAACTCCTGATAGGAGTATTCATCCGCTATTTCCGCCACATCGATTTCCCGGCGCGCATCTGTTATTCCGGCCATCTTGTAAGCCCGCTGCGCGGCGTTAACCAATGATTCACAGTCCGCCAGGTCTCTATCGCCCAGGTAGTGGGCATCATAGCAGTTCCCTATGCCGGTGATCCAAATCGGTCGATCGGTCAATTTTTTGGCCTTTTCTTCTTTTGCCAGTATCATCGCGCAGGCACCGTCTGAAACGGGCTTGGTGTCGAGCACCTTAATCGGATCGGCAATTACTTGGGAACTCAGCACGTCAGCTACCGTTATATCCATAGCCCGTTGGGCGTAAGGATTGTTCTTGGCGTTTTTCAGGTTCTTGACCACAACCTTGGCAAACTGCTCCTGACCCAGACAGTATTTATACATATAGCGTTGTGCCTGAAGGGCGGCAGCACCAAGGAAGTCGATGCCCAGAGGTCGGAGGTATATGGGATCAAAGCCCGCGTTCTCAATGACGCTCCCTATGGTTTCGGATTCCTTGCGGTGAGCCGCCACCAGAACCACATCATGTTTGCCCGAGAGGATGCTGATAACGCCATGGTAAACAGCTTGAGCCCCGTCAGCACATACCTTGGTGGCGTGCATGGCAAAAGCTCCTAACTCCAAATGAAGGCTCATATCGGATATGGTTCTTCCGGCCCAGTAGTCCTCGGAGGAGGATACTATGGAGTCTATAAAGAGGTCTTCTTCCTCTTCTGCCTGATCTTCAAATTTCAGCCCGGTTTCACTTAGGACCTTTTCGACCACCTCGAATAAAAGTTCACCATTGTTCAATTGAGGCTTGCTTGATTCGTACCTGGTCTGCGCTGCTGCGACAATTCCAACCCTGTCTGTCATTCTTTCCTCCGGACTCCGGCTATAAAGTAATGCTAACTCTCTTGTTATTAAGGAGAGCAAAATATTGTTTACATTTCTACGGGTCCGGGGGCTTTTCTTACGTTCCGAGGCTCCCGGCCTGGTCTTTTCAGCGACTTATGTGTGGGGGAGTTCTGCCCCCTCCGCTGTTCCCCCACAGATAAGTCACGAAAAAAACGGCGGCCTCCCACCAGTCACTTCAGAAAAGCCCCATGACCCTCGTATATTTGGCGTTCCATGTAAACAATTTGATGCTCCGAGTAGTCATTAGGTGCGTTAGTGCTATTTTCAGCATTATACCCGGTGCCCCTCTGAAAGGCATGCTCCCAAAAAATGCTGCTGCGAGACATTCTTTCGCGCCAATCTTTTTCAGATCATCTGCCCCGGAATTTCGGCTTCCTTTTATTCAAAAAGGCGTCCACGCCCTCCTTCAGGTCCTCTGTCTCGAAAAAATACTTGTTTGTCTGATTCGTAAAAGCAGTCCCTTCAGGAAGCACGTCCCTATTTATGGAGGATTTTATCAGATCTATGGCCAGAGGGGCCTTGCTCATAATTTTGCGGGCGATTTCCTCTGCCGCTTCGAGCACCTTTCCAGGAGGGACGACCTTGTTCACCAGGCCGATTCTGTTTGCTTCTTCAGCGGAAATGATCTCACCGGTCATCATCAATTCCTTGGCCTTATATCTCCCAACCGCATGAGCAAGTCGTATCACACCCCATATAGGTACGACTCCCACCCCTGCTTCCGGCAATCCAAAGCGGGCATTTTCAGAGGCCACCACCATGTCACAGGCAAGGATGATCTCTGTGCCTCCACCCAGTGCTAATCCGTTCACGGCAGCGATGACCGGCTTACTCAATGACTCCAGGTCAATGAACATATGAAGAACTCTGCGGAGAAATTTTTTTGCCTCTGGAGGGGGATACATTTTGAAGGTATTTATGTCCTGGCCACACACAAAGGCCTTGTCCCCTTCACCCGTCAAAATCGCGGTCTTCACCTCGTCGTTGTCCTCAATGGCCCTGAACGCAGAATACAATCCGTCATAGACCTCAAAGTCTAAGGCGTTCATTTTTTTGGGATTGTTAATCGTAATATAGGCGATCCCATTCTGTTCCGAGTATTTTACTTTCTCCACCGTCATATGCGGCCTCCTCTTTCTCTGTTCTTTCCTAATTCATTCACATAATCTGGTTTTTACACTGCGGTTACAATTGCAAAATGTTCTATATCGGTAATGTATCCTTTTCTCTCTTCAGCAAAAACAGCCTTCACCCTCAAACCATTTCTGAGTTTTGCCTTATCCGTCTCATTGACAAAGTGCATCAGCCCTGTATCCGCTCCATCAAGTCTAATCAACCCAAGTGTAAAGGGGAGGTCTCGCTTTCTGAACAGGGATGGCAGGGTTATGATCGTGTAGTGGAGCAGCGTGCCCTCCGGTCCCACCTCTACCCATTCTGTTGGAATCCAGCACTTCGGGCAGTCGGATGTGGGAGGGCAGAAGACCGTGCCGCACGCTCTGCATTTCGTACCCATGATCCGCTTATTTTCCACCAGCTCTCTGAAGAATCTCGAAATTCTTCCGTAGCTGTATTCATATTCCCCCTCTATCTTGTAATAAGCCTTGAAGGCATCCAATTGAACTTCCATGCTTATTCTCTCCCCAGGATAAAAACAGTTGACACGCTCATCCCCGATCCACCCATTGTCTCCACCAGTCCCGTAATGGGTACGGGCTTTACCTGATAACCGCCAGCCTCTCCCCGAATTTGTTTTACCACTTCAGCCATATCGAACTGTCCTATTCCTCCATAAGCATGACCGTGACCGAGACAGCCTCCGCTTGGATTGACCGGTAATCTCCCGCCAATCTCGGTGACCCCTTCATCCATCATCCTGCCTCCTTCGCCTTCCCCACAAAAAGAGAGCATTTCGTAGGTCAGGAGCTCCAACCAGGTATATCCATCCTGTATCTGGGCAACACCGATCTGATTTAGAGGATCCGTAATCTCGGCCATATGATAAGCATCCCTGGCTGCAGCTCGGATAACAGGGGATTGGCCAAATGTCATCCCTGGATTCATCACCTCACGCCAGCCATATTTGCCGACATCGTTGGCATGCCCTACCCCTTTGATATAAATTGGGTCGTCTGTAAGCTCTTTGGCTCTATCTTCTGAAGCAAAAACAACTGCCGCAAATATATCGCTGACCAGGCTACAGTCCAGAAGCTTTATAGGCCAGGCAAGCACTCTTGAGCTGAGTACGTCCTCCACTGTGATTTTTTTGGGGGATTGGGCGTTGGGGTTTAACAAGGCGTTTCCATGATTCTTTACGGACACCTTTGCTGCCTGCTCTTCGGTTATCCCGTATATGGACATATAGGCCTGGCAGAGCAAAGGAAACTGACCAAAGGGAATACCGAAAGGCGTTTCAAAAATGCAATCGTTCCCATACACGATAAGGTTTTGAAAACCGTTTATACCTGGCGCATCAGCATCCGATGGTTTGTCACCGCCCACGACCAGAACCAGATCCGTCTGTCCTGAGGCTACATAGTTATAGGCAGCAGAGAGTGCTGAACCTGATGCACCGCCCGCATTGGTAAACTCAAAAAGCGGTTTTTGAGACCAGCCGAGGGCCTCGGCTATGTAGATGCCCATCAGGGGTTGGCGGTTAAAATTCTCACATGCGGTGGAAAAAAAGCAGTATTTGATATCATCCTTGGTGAGGCCCGCATCATCCACTGCTTCCTTGGCTGCGTCATAGGCCAACTGAAAGAAAGTGGCATCATCTCTCCTCCTTGCTGCTTTGGTGTCACTTATTCCCACAACGGCAACTTTGTTCATTGAACAGAATCCTCCTTTCTCAGTCCACGGCCATTTCACAGCCTTTCTCTGTTCGACTCTTCTCCAAACAGCCTATTTGCATCATTCTTCCTCTATTGGATACGCATTTGTTATTTGGAAAAACCCGTGCTAACCGCTGAGAATATCTATAGCCATTTTCTTTGCTGCTTCCCGCGCTTCATTGCCCAGAGCATCGGGAGTGGTACAAAAAGGAACGATGTATTTACCAATCACATTACTTTTAACGAAACGATTTACTCTGTCAAAAAGCACCTGGATGATATCTGCATTATTTTTCACCGGCCCTGTACATGTGACGAGAAGGGCTGTTGTTTTGCCTTCAAGAAATGATTTGTGTTCTGGAGTGGCGTAATTTTTTACCAAACAGAAGTGCCGGTCAATCAATGTTTTCATTTGTGAGGTGAAACCCCAGCAAAAAAGAGGCGACGCATAGACCAGTGCATCGGATTCCATCATGCGGTCGAATATAGGCAGGGCATCGTCCTTCTGCACACAACCGGGGTGATCGGGTACCTTCTCACAAGAGTGACATCCTAAACACCCCTTTACATCTGATTGAGCAATATCGATCCTATATATCTCATGCCCTTGTTCTTTAGCCTCTTCTTCAAACCAGCCAAGCACTGTCGCTGTGTTTCCTTTTTTCCTTGGGCTTCCAAGTATTGTCGTCACCTTCACCGTCTTCCTCCCTTAAGACTCTCTAAGAATACGAATTTCAGCTGCAAACTCGTGCAGAATTCTTCGTTCCGACATCCACCGCGATTTGTTAAACCCTCAAAGATCACATCAACTCCTCTAAATCTAATGGAGATGCTCTCGAAGAAAGAGACCGGGACCGCAAAGGGTCATGGCCTCCTCGAATGATGCAGCGTTGATTCGCAGTGGCAACATTTTTGAACGTTACCAATCCTTTGCAAAATTCACATTCTCGCTTCTCTATATTGTCGCCTCTTTTCTGCTATTATTTCATCAATTTCAGTTGGATCCCCAAAATAGATACAGTGAGCCAGGCACACATTGTCTGCACATGCGGGTATGAGCCCCTTATCCACTCTGTGATGACACAGGTTACACTTTTGTGCCACTGAATTCTCCGTATCAAAGGCTATGGCCTCGTAAGGGCATGCCTCGATACAAGACCGGCATCCAGTGCACTTGTCATAATCCATAACCACAATACCATCTTCTCTTTTTAAAATGGCTTCCTCGGGACAGCTCTCAACGCACGGAAGATCATCGCAGTGTCTGCAAACATTTACTTGAAAGACAAAATCCAATTGAGCATCCGTGCTCGTGAATCCGTCGTCTGAGACAGAAATCAATTTGACGCCGTGCATCACATTCATTTCCTGTTTGCAGGCAATTTCACAGGTTCTGCATCCCCAGCACGATTCATGATCTATCACGAGAGCATATTTTTTCATAACATGCCTCCATGACCTTTTTCAGGAGATATGCTGCATAGCAGTGTTCTGACGTGAGTCGCTCCCATGGCGGGATCACATGTTTCATAGGCATTACCTGTTAAGATATTGATATTGGACTCATCCCAGCCATGCCCAGGACCTTTCTTCTCGGGAAACCACCACGCGTGCTCTGCGCTGATCACCCTGGGATCAATTCCCTCGAAAAGCTTGGCGCGTTGCCGAACTTTTCCTCGAGGAGATTCAATGATCACCCAATCGCCTTCACAGATCCCTTCTTTCTGGGCCGTTTTTGGATGGATCTCAACAACAGGATCCCTGTGAAGTTCCCGCATCCATGGCAACTGTCGATTTTCCGTATGGAAAAACCCCGCCAACCGTCTCCCTGTGATGAGAATATAAGGGTATTTTTTGTACAATTCCGGTGTGCGGTAAGGGCTTTCGGGTGGTTCTTGGAAACGGGGAAGAGGATCATAGCCCCATTCTTCAAGTCGTGTGGAATAGAGCTCAAATTTTTTTGTTGGGGTTGAAAAGCCTTTTTCTTTGTACTTCTGATACTTGACCTCCCCTCTGATGTAATCCATTTCCTTGAACTCCTGCCATGTGATTCCCAATGGTTCCAGCATGTAATCAAGGGCGTCTGCGAAGTTTTCCCACCACTGCTCTCCCTGGCCCACTCTGTGGCCAAGGTCATTAAGAATATCGTGATCGGATCGACATTCTCCCACCTGGATGACCTTTCGCCTTGGCAAGACATAACCATGCCGCTTCCAGAAATCGCCGATGTAATCCATCTCGAGCCATGTTGCGGCGGGCAGGATAAGATCCGCCAACTCCGCTGTTGGGGTCATGAACAAATCTGAGACCACCATAAACTCGACCTTCTCAAGGGCCCGGTATACCTCTCTGGCGTTTGCCCGGGTTATGAGAGGGTTGGAGCTTATGAAAAACAACATCTTCACCGGGTAGGGTTTCTCCGTAAGGACAGCATCCCACACACATTTAGGGTTGATAATCGCGAAATTTCCCGCCAGACGAAATCGGTCTCCCCCCAATCGTTTTGCCGCCTGTTCTTTGGAAAGTTCTTTATGAGCACCCATTTGGCTGACGGTCCACGTTTTAGGGGTCTTAAATAAGACCTGTCCCCCTGGAACGTCTATGTTGCCGGTCAGGCCCATCAGGGCCATTAGAACCCGGTCATTGTCCGCACAATTGATCTGCTGTTCAATCGCCACTCCCCATTGGATCCCCGCCGGCTTGGTCGTTGCGAACAATCTGGCTGCTTGCTCAATTTTTTCTTTAGGCACCCAGGTAATCTCTTCCACCTTTCTCAGAGGGTATTCCTTGACCCGTTCGACAAAAGCCTCCCAGCCATGGACATGGTTTTTCACAAATTCCTTATCATAAAGTTCTTCATGGATAATGACATGTAGGATTCCCAGGGCCAGTGCCGTGTCTGTTCCGGGCCGAAGCTGAAGCCAGATGTCTGCGCGCGCAGCGATGCGGGTTAGTCTGGGGTCAACAGCAATAAGCTTTGCTCCTTTATCCAGGCTTACTGAAAAAGGCTCACCTTTGTACTCATCAGGATTGCTGATGGTCAGATTGTTGCCCCATACCATGATGCATTTGGGATCGTTTTCGTAGTCCACGAGAGGATTCGACCCACAGGTGATAATACTCGTGGCAATGCGAGGGCCGTAACAGAAATGACCGGCTGTGAGCACATTTGGAGTCCCAAGCAGATTGGCAAAACGGTAAATCACCCACTCGAATTCCCGTCCGGTACCGTAGCCCATGACAATGGATTCCGCCCCGAAATTCTCTTTATAATTCAGGATCCTTTCTGCGATGGTGTCCAATGCCGCATCCCAAGAAATACGCTCCCATTTTCCACTTCCTTTCGGCCCAATGCGGCGGACCGGGTAGGTTAAGCGGTCCGGGTGGTATGCCAGTTGAATCGATGCGATTCCCTTGGCACATAAAGTGCCATGATTTATAGGACAAGCAGGATCTCCGGCAATTTTAACCGCTTTGCCGTTCTTGGTGTAGACCAGAACACCGCAACCACCGTGACACATGCGGCAATAGCTCTTGACGACGGCATCATAGCCGTACACTTCCATCTCTTTCTCTATGTTTGAGTATACAAATTGATCCATTCTATTTATCCTTAATGAAAACGAAGAAGATTTCGCGGGTCCAGTGGTGATTTCATATCAACAACAGACCAACAAGGCTTCGAACGTCATCCAGGTCCTCGAGCCCGGCGACCAGGGATATCAATTCTTCCGCTCTATTCCTTGCCAGAGGTCTAGGTGCGTAGTCCATGCAGTCCCAAAAACGCTGTTCGTGTTCCTCCTGACTCAGCGGGTTTCCGGGAAAGCCGATAGCGATGTCAACGCTTCCTTGATAGACACCGCCTCCCTTCATTGAGACCCCCATGTCCAGAGCTGTGTGGCCCCGTTGGTCCAAGGCGGCGTCTGCAGTAACGTAAACCCTTTGGGCAAGTTCCATAATCTTGGGATCTTTCACATTGGACTCTTCGAAGTGCTCGAGTTTAGAGCTCCCCCTCATCAAGGCATTGGCAACGCAGTATTGAATGCTGAACTGGGCGTTTACGCGGGGATTATCTCCCAACCTAAACGGATGGCCCACCAGTTTATAACAATAAGGGGGCACCGTTATGTTGATTTTTTCGACCTCTTCCGCTGCAAGGTGATGGTCTTTCATCAGGTTCAGTATAAGCTGTGTGGGCCCTTGGTTCATGCCACAACAGGGGTATTTCTTGAACACGACCTTTTGAAGATCAAACCTTTCGCCGAACTCACCAACAACCGTTTCTGGATCGAGTGTGCCCTTGGCGTAGAGATGGAAATACCCATACACGCCCTCAAGAAAGTTTTCCGGACCGGTTATGCCGAGTTTTGCCAGCCGCGCGCATGTGATGCCGCTTTGTGAAACCCAGCCCTGAATAACTCTCACAGCTAATGAAGCATCCACATTGGCCTGCAGGCTGGCGCCCGCTCTGTTGAAAACCAAAGCCAAGGCATTCCATATCTCTTTTCGGTCTAACTTAAGTATTCTGCTCGCGATCACCCCAGTCTCAAAAACGCCAATAACACCGGTCGGGTCCAGGCCGTCATAACCTGCTTCGGGCAGGTTTAACCTGGATGCGATTTCGACCCCCAGTGCAAGGGCGGTAAGGAAATCTTTCCCACTGCAGCCCCCCGCAAGTTCCGCGGCTGCCAAGGCAGTGGGGACCGCGGAGGCCCCTGGGTGAAATCCCGGCGCCATCGCGTTTTCATAATCGAGTGCTCTGGCCATCACGCTGTTCATAAAAGCCGCATCATGGGCAGGAATCTTTCCGCCGTGAATCAGTATCGTGGCCTCCTTCTTTCCTCCCAATCCCGTGTAGAATTCCCGCAGTGCTTCAATACCCGCCTCTTCGGCCCCGGCAACGGTGGTTCCAAGCACATCCAAAACCATATTCTTGATTGTTTTCAAAGGCTCCTTTGGTATTTCATCAAAGATTGTGGCGTGAACATACTCGATGACCTTTCTTTCCATCTCCATGGGATCACCTCCGTTTTGAATGGCTTGAAATTATATACCAGCACCCTATGGTCTCCGCTCTTATACCGCACCTGCCCTTGTTCTGGGTGACTTCTCTATTATCACGACACCTCATTTGGCGTATCGAGCCCTCAACTGCACCTTGTCTATTTTACCGGATGGGTTACGGGGAACTTCATCAAATAGGATGCGCTTGGGACGTTTGTATCTGGGCAGATTGTCTTCGCAGAATTTCTCTACCTCCTCGGTGCTCAACGCCTCATCCGCTTTAACATGAATTACAGCGGCTGGAACTTCCGTGAGTCTATCATCCGGAATTCCTATGACACCCACATCCTGGATCTTTGGGTGCTTGTGAAGAACCTCTTCTATTTCTACCGGGTATATATTTTCCCCGCCGCTGATAATCATGTCCTTCTTGCGGTCAACAATATAAATCCAACCGTCCTCATCCGTTTTCGCCAGATCACCCGTATACAGCCATCCATCCTTGATAACCTCTGCCGTCTTTTCAGGGTTTTTGTAATACCCCTTCATGACGGCATTTCCCCTAAGAAGTATCTCGCCCACCTCGCCTGGGGCAACATCCTCATCTTTCTCGTTCACGATTCGCACATCCCAATTGAAGCCGTGTTTACCGATGGCTGGAAGTTTATCCTCCTTATCGAAACCCAAGCGTATCCCCCCCGGCGAGCCGGATTCACTTTGTCCATAACTCGTATCATATTGCATCCCCGGAAAATGCTCCTTCCAACGTCTCACAACGCTTTCCGGTATGGGTTGGCCGCCCATGTGCATCAATCGCCAACTACTTAAATCATAATCCTCCGTGCCGAGTTCTCCGCGATCCAATGCAGCCAGCACATCCAGCGCCCAAGGCACAACCATCCAGACAATGGTGCCTCTCTCGTTCTGAATTGTCTCGAATAGATTCTTCGGAGTGAACTCGGTCAAAATCGTTCCCCGGCTGCCCACGATGAAACTGCCAAGCCAGTGACCAAGGGCTCCCAGATGGTACAATGGCGGAATGATGACGAAATTATCTTCAAGCTTCTGTTGGTGGTGCGCCCACTCCGTGATGCAAGTACACTCCAAGTTCCTGTGGGTCAGAATTACCGGTTTTGGGTCTCCCGTGGTTCCAGAGGTAAAAAACAGGGCGCATTCATCATCGTCCGTCACTTTCGCAGCAGGAGTCGCCGGATCGGCTTTATCTAGAATCTCCGCAAAACTCTCCATACCGGACGGCGTATTCTGCCCAATAGTTATGAAGCTCTTTAGGGCCGTGAGTTCATCACGGATCTTTTCTATCCTTTCCGCGAATTCTTCTTCCATAATGAAGGCCGTAGGCTCGGCCACATCGGCACAGTACTTGATATCACTGCCCAGGAACCGATAGTTCAGCGGTACCACCCAAGCTCCGGCCTTGGCAATGCCAAAGAATGTTAGAAGCCAGTCAATAGAATTCCTCATCCAATGTAGGACCCTGTCTCCTTTTTGCACCCCCCGTTCAGTAAGCGCATTCGCGAGTCTGTTCGCTTTCTCATTAAAGTCTCTCCAAGTAATGTCTTTTCGAAAACCCGCGCTATGCTTGAGTTCAATGAGTGCCACCTCGTTGGGGTACATTCTCGTATTTCTTTCCAGTATTTTAACCAGATCCATGTCCTGCCTCCTTTCACCTCATTACCTACCCAGGAATCTCGGCTCTCGCTTTTCTAGGAATGCTCGAAACCCTTCTTGCTGATCATCGGTTGCTGCCAAGAGGCTCACGCTCTTGATTTCAAACTCGAGCGCTGCACCAAGTTCCATGTTTAAGCCTTGCTTGACCAAAAGCTTAGCTGTTCGGAGGGCAATGGGCGGTCTCTTTTCCAGGCGGCGTGCAAGGCCTATAGCCTCGTCCTTCAATTTTTCAGGAGGCACAACTTTATTTACCAAGCCAATTCGATAGCCTTCCTCAGCACCTATAACATCCCCTGTAAAAATCATCTCGAGAGCCTTGGTCTCTCCCACAATACGCGGCAATCGTTGTGTCCCGCCGGCACCGGGGAGTGTGCCCAGCTTGATTTCAGGGAGCCCAAAGGTAGCGCCTTCCGCCGCGATGCGTATGTCCGCGGCAAGCGAAAGCTCGCAGCCGCCTCCCAGCGCAAAGCCGTGAATAGCCGCGATGGTAGGCTTCGGCAGGTTCTCAAGTCTGCCTAATGCGTTATGAAAGAGCCTGAAAAAGCTCTCGTAATCAGCAGGCGAGGTAAACCTCTTTATTTCATCAATGTCAGCCCCCACAGAGAAGCGCTTTCCTTCGGCCATTAAAACCAACACCCTCACTTTCTCGTCATTTGCCCCTCTCCTGAAGGCCTTGCTCAGATCCAGCAAAAGCTGCTTGTTTATGGCATTGGACTTTTCTGGTCGATTCAAGGTCAATATCAGTGCATGGCCCTGTCTCTCGTATTTAAGGTGAACCAAATTTTCCATAACACCTCTCTACGCATAAAATGAATAGCGCCGTCATCCCTTTTTTACAGTGTGTTAGATGATAGCCATCCTGCCACGTACTAAGTTCTCTCGCGCATCTTTACATTATCGGAACGAATCTTCTGCCCATAATCTCTCTGGCTATAATAAGTTTCATTATTTCCGCCGTCCCATCTCCTATTTGCAACCCTATGGCATCTCTCAAGCGCTGTTCAACCGCATTCTCCTCGCTGTATCCTTCACTTCCAAAGATGAGCAGGATCTCATGGATAACATTGGCTGCGGACTCTGCGGCAAACCACTTGGCCATGGCGGTTTCTTTGGTATGCGGCATGCCTTCATCTCTAAATTTCAGTGCCTGGTAACTCAGCAATTTAGACGCCTCAATCCATGTCATGCACTCCGCGAGCCTAAAAGAGACGCCTTCGAAATGGCCGATCGGTTCGCCGAACAGCGTTCTCCGCTTCACATGCTCCACCGCCTCACACATCGACGCTTCGGCGAGTCCTAGCGTTGCAAGAACCACCAGTGCCCTGGTGATATCGAATCCGTTCATCACCTTTGCAAATCCTTCGCCTTCTCCACCTATACGATACTTGGTCGGAACCCGAACTTCACTCAGGAAAATCGATGCCCGACCCGCGGGAAGGCAACCCATATCCGCGAACCGTGACCGGCTCACGCCTGGCAGATCAAGGGGCACCAGAAAACAGGTTATCCCCCTCGATCCAACATTCTCCTCAGTTACAGCGGTCAAAGCCATCGCATCTGCTTGCATTCCAACGCTCACAGAGGTTTTCTCACCACTTAGGATGTAATGGTCCCGATCGTAAACAGCCCTTGTTTTGATTGCCGTAGCATCAGAGCCGCAATCCGGTTCCGTGTTCCCAAAACACACCAGTTTATCGCCTCTAGCCAGGGAAGGAAGCCACTCTTCCCTCAGTCCCACGGAAGCCCACTCCATCATGAGGGGTATCATGACGTGACTGAGCAGCAAAAGCATCGGTGAGAAGTCCACTTTGCACACCTCTTCGAACATGATACCCAGGCTCACCGAATCCGATGGTCGCCCTCCATACTCGGAGGGCGTTGTAAGACCAAGCAGCCCTGCCTCTGCGAGCTTCCTTATGACCTCCTTGGAAATATGGTCGAGCTTCGCTCTTTCCTTGGCGCCAGGAGCCAATTCTTTCCTGGCAAATTCTTCCACTTCCAAACGGAACCGTTTGTGCTTTTCAGAAAAGAACAGCATCCTACCCTCTATGCCATGATGCAATCGGACCGGAACCCATAAAGGCGCATGAAGGCCTTTGCCATCGCTCTAAGGGCCCTCTCACCGGGCGATAATATTGAGCTGTCTTGGAGTACTGGAGCAAAAAAAACGGCTGCCACAGGTTGAAAATGTCAAATGTCAAAGCTCAAATGCCAAATCAAATCCTAATGTCAAATGACAAAAAGGAGCGAGTTATCGTACTTTTGGATTTGGGATTTTGGCATTTGGCGTTAATACACTTCTACTTTGCCAAACTCCATTTCTTCGATCCCAACATTCCATTATTCCAATGTTTTCTTAATCCATTACTCCACCATCCGTTAAAAACCCTGGAAGCGTCAAATCATTGGTCGGGCATGGTTCAGTCTTCGATATAGGGGACATAGTCATCAGGAACTGCGACCCTCCCGATCGTTTTATGGGCAATGATGAGCTTCATGAGCTGATCCGCCCCTCCAATAATCTGAAAAGCTGTGATGTCTCTCAGCATCCGCTCCAAAGGAAGGTCATCACAATAGCCGCTATGTCCGTGAATAATCAGAGCATGTTTGATGACATCGTAACCAACTTTCGGGCACCACCAACGGCACATCGCTGCTTCCTTGGCGTGGGGCAGATTTTGCTCTTTCAGCCATAGGGCTCTATAACACAACCATCTTCCTGCCTCTACCAAAGTTACATCTTCGGCAATCTTGCCTGAAATACCCTGAAACTTGGCCAGGGGACGCCCGAATGCAAGGCGCTTCCTGGAATATGAAACAGCCAAATTCAGGGCTTCCTGGCACGCGCCCATTGAAATAATTCCCGAAAGAATATGACTCAAGCTGCTATAAGGACCTAGGCGCACATGAATATGGAACCCCTCACCTTCATCCCCAATTCTGTATTCCACGGGGATTTTCACGTGATCGAATACGATCGAAGCGACAGCTGATCCTTGTAAGCCCATATTTCTGATGGCCGTTTTTGTGATACCAGGAAGGTCGAGAGGAACAAGGAAAGCACTGACGCCATTCGATCCTGCGTCGTGATCGCTTTTGGCAAACACGAGGCCGAAATCCGCTTGCATGCCAAAGCTAGTAGGATTTTTCTCCCCATTTATAAGGTATGAATCATTATCTCTTAAGGCACTCGTCTCGATTGCAGCAATATCAGACCCAGAGCCGGCTTCGGTTGCAGCGATACAACCGACTTTGTGACCTTTTGTCATACCGGCAAGCCATTCGGTCTTTACTCTTTCTGTTCCGTATCTTGCTAATATCAGGTTTATTTCATAGAAGCGCGTTATCAGATGAGCGACCGCCACATTTGCCTTTGCTATTTCTTCGGCGAGTATTCCGACCTCGACCCACGTCCCTTCGCTGCCTCCAAACTTCTCAGGGGTCTTTAGGCCCAAAAACCCCAGTCCAGCCATCTTCTCGATAAGTCTTTGAGGAACATGAGTGGATGTATGAAGCTCGTCTTCAGCAAGCTCCTTTTGTGCAAAATCATTCACTGCCCACTGCAGCAACCGCTCTTCTTCAGAAAACCCGAATTCCATAGCCGCCAAGCCTTTCCCAATCTATCGGCCATTCACCAATAATGAGCGACCTTACCTTCTGTTCGAGTTCCGCCCTCAGCAGGACACTGAATATGCTCGAATCACCTTTTATGGCAGCTCTTCCAGCAAGCATTTGGCTATGAAAAGCTGATGTGAATGGTTGCTTCCATCCAATACCTGTGTGAGTAGAGCACCCCTCATCATTTTCTCAAAAGGATAGTCTTTCGTGTACCCGTACCCGCCGCCGACCTGAAGGGCGTCTGTGGTTACTTCCATAGCCATCTTGGAGGTGAAATATTTGGCTATACTGGCCAGCATGTGTCTGTCTCTGCCATCCTCATCAAGCGCGGACCCTGCCTTGTATATGAGATGACGTGCTGCCTCGACACGGACGCCCATATCCGCCAGCATGATTTTGATCGCCTGAAACTCACTTATTGACCGCCCGAATTGCTCCCTTTGTTTAGAATACTCAACCGCATAATCTAACGCACCTTCTGCAATCCCTAACGCTTGAGCTCCTGTAAAGCATGAGGATTTGGTGATGAGATCCGCCAGAATCGTCTGCCCCTTTTCCCTTTTCCCGATCATGTTTTCCGCCGGCACCTGACAATTCTCAAGAACCGCCTTGAAGGTGCTTCGTCCCTCAACTCCTGTAAGGCCCTCTGGCCTCACCATGCTTAGCCCTGCAACCTGTTTTTCTACGAAAAAACACTGAACCCATTCCCCTTTTTTCGCAAATATACAGATCAGCTTGGCCTCATCGCCATTGACTACAAAACACTCCTCACTATGAACGAGATAGTGGTTGTTTTCCTGCGAAAACGATGCCGGCACATTCGTAAGATTCAGTGACACCCCTTCGGGCAGAACATAGCCAAACAGGGTCTTCCCCTCCAGGAGGCCTGAGAGAAACTTCCCCTTCTGAGCCTGCGTGCCCTCCTTGGACAGGAGGTGAGTGCCAAGATTCTGAGCTGAGCAAATGAGCCCCGAGCTCGGGCACGCCTTCGATATTCCCTCCAAAACCAGGCAAACATCAAGAAAGCCGGCTCCTTCACCACCCTCTTCTCTTGGCACCAGCAATCCCAGCAGTCGGTTTTTGGCCAATTCATCGATCGCTTTATAGGGGAAATCCGTCGCTCGATCATTCTCATCTGCCAAGGGGCCAAATTTCTGTCTCGCCAGACTGCGGATGTTCTTCTGCAGGAGATTTTGTTTTTTCGTCAATTCGTAAGACATGGCTTTCCTCCATTTCTTTCTCTTTTACAGGACGCCTCTTCCCTTTGAACCTCTCATTACTCTCTTTGACTTGATTTCATCTATCAATGCCGGCAAAACCTTAAACAAATCCCCCACTACAGGGTAGTCCGCAATTTTCATAATGGGAGCGTTCGGATCCTTGTTAATCGCCACGATCGTGTCCGAGCTTTCTATCCCCACCCGGTGCTGCAAAGAGCCAGAAACGCCGCAAGCGATATAGATCTTAGGCTGTACCGTCTTACCCGTCTGGCCTATCTGATACGAATGGGATTTCCAGCCATAATCCACCACCGGCCGTGTCGCTCCCACCGCACCCCCCAACAACCGGGCTAATTCTTCGATAAGCCCAAAATTGGCCGGGGACTGTAGACCTCTCCCCCCACAGACCACCACGTCCGCCTCCTCGATATTCACCAACCCGTTTCCGTGCTTCAGGAAATCCATGACTCGGACCCTTATCTCCTTTGGATCCGTACCGACCGGAACGGGTATGACGTCTCCTTTGCGTTCCAGGTTCTTTTTTGCTTTTCTCGCTATTTTGGCCCTGACTGTAGCCATCTGCGGTCTGTGATACGGCGTTTTGATACTCGCCATAAGGTTGCCTCCCCAAGCGGGACGCACCTGCAAGAGCAATCCCGTGTCCTCCTCAATATCCAACGACGTGCAGTCCGCTGTCAGCCCTGTTCTTACACGAGCTGCCAGTCTGGGAGCCAAGTCCCGACCCGTTGTTGTAGCACTGAAAAGGAAAATAGAGGGCTTGTACTCCGTCACAAGCCCTGTGAGAATTGCTGTATAGAGGTCCGTTTGATAAGATTCAAGATTGGGATTGCTGGCCAAATAGACCTTATCAACGCCATGCGCAAACAGAAGCGAACAGAGGTCGTTTGGATCGTCGCACAGCAAAACCGCTGCCAATTCCTGTCCAAGTTTATCTGCCAGCCTTCTCCCCTCGCTCAGAAGTTCAAACACACATTGCCTGAGCACGGCCTCCTCTCGTTCGGCGAAAACAAAGACGCCACGGTATTCCCCTAAATCCGAAGTACTTTGAATGGCCGGCCGTTCAATGGCAATCGCTCCAAACTCACACAGCTCATGGCAGGCACCGCAGAGCGTGCATCCATCTCCAACAACTGCCGTGCCATCAACAATGCGTATCTGACCGAAAGGACATGCTCTCTCGCATTTCCCGCATCCCGTGCAGTTCTCACCAAGAACCCTTAGTCCCATACACCGCACTCTCTGAGGCCTAAACCTAGTCTCGTGTTCCAGAAATTTTGTAGTAAAATTGGATTTTCACGGGGCCGTCGGGGGGTGGTCCCCAAGACAGCATCATCGAACGGTCGATTTCATGTAGGGGAGGGGTTTATCCGCCTCAGGCGGATTAATACCCTCCCACAGGTGGGCATAAAGCCCGCCCCTACATTGGGGCTTCCCCGTGACAGATATTCAGAATATGGGGCCGTTCCAAAGGCACAGGAGGTATGGTTGCGGGTCTTTAAGATCACCCCCCGACGGCCCCGTGAAAGTCCAATTTTACTACAAAATTTCTGGAACACGAGACTAGGTTTAGGCCTCAGAGAG
>Ga0209427_10001787_pt1 | contig 25007 bp, 19 predicted proteins | sample DeeMarSWOR136_30_FD_187465 | JGI IMG/M metagenome (GOLD analysis project Ga0209427, IMG submission 187465) | Marine sediment microbial communities from White Oak River estuary, North Carolina - WOR-1-36_30 (SPAdes) (version 2) | ecosystem: Environmental > Aquatic > Marine > Intertidal zone >...
ACCTGCCGCCCATCGGTGCCTGCCGACTGTGCATTGTGGAAATCGAGGGTGTCGAAGGACTTCATTCATCATGCGTAACACCCGCCGAAAACGGCATAATAGTCAGGACCAAATCCGAAAGAATCGACCGTATGCGCCGGCTGGCCATGGAACTGATGCTTGCCGGGCACCCGGCGGACTGCGGCACATGCGATAAATATCTCAACTGTGAGCTTCAATCACTCAAGCAGTACCTCGGCTGCGAGGAACTAAGCGTTAGAAGGCGTTCGAAACTGCTACCGCTCAATACCACCAATCCGCTTTTCATGCAGGACCCGAATAAATGCGTGGTGTGCGGGCGGTGCGTGAGGGCATGCCAGGAGCTCCGTGGTGTGGGCGTCCTGTTCTATGTGAAGAAAGGAAAGGAAACGCTGACCGGCACGGCTGCGGACCTGCCGCTGGCCGATGTCGGCTGCCGGTTTTGCGGCGCCTGTGCCGAAGTCTGTCCTACCGGCGCTATCCAGGACAGGGAAGAGCTTACCAGGGATAGAAGCCGCAAGACTGCATTAATCCCCTGCCGGTATACCTGCCCCGCAGAAATAGACGTACCGAGATATATTCGGCATATCAAAGAGAAAAACTACTCCGCCGCCGCGGCTGTCATCAGAGAGAAGGTACCGTTTCCCGGCGTGCTCGGTTATATATGCGACCGTATCTGTGAGGATGTCTGCCGAAGGGGCGAGGTAAATGAGTCGGTTTCCATCAGGGAACTGAAGCGCTTTGCCGCGGAGCATGATGAGCACAGAGTGTGGGAGAAGAACCTGAACAGCAAGCCGTCAACCGGTAAAAAAGCAGCTGTAATCGGCTCCGGGCCTTCGGGTCTGACCGCCGCCTATTATCTGGCCAATCAGGGTCATGCCGTAACTGTCATCGAATCTTTGCCCCAGGCCGGCGGCATGATGCGCTACGGAGTCCCCGAGTACCGCCTCCCCAGAGATGTGCTTGATGGCGAAATTGATGACATCGTTAAGAGGGGCGTGGAGATTAAGACCGGTAGGCGAATCGACTCGATTGATACGCTCTTAGAAGAGGGCTTTCATGCTGTCCTGGTCGCCATCGGGACTCATAAAGGTCAGAAGCTCCTTATTCCGGGAGCGGATAATGAGAGGGTGCTGATAGGCGTTGATTTCCTGAAGGATACCAACACGGGGCAGGAGGTTGATATCGGCAACCGGGTTATGGTCATGGGGGGAGGTAAAGTCGCCTTTGACTGTGCCCGTGTGGCACGCCGACTTGGCGCCGTTGAGGTGCATCTGGCCTGCCTGGAAAGCCGGGGGGATATGCCGGCTACCGACGATGAAATCGGCCAGGCAGAAGAGGAAGGCGTTATTATTCATCCGGCCAGGAGTCTCACACGGATTCTAAATGAAAACGGCAGAATTACCGGCGTGGAATTCATCGATGTGGCCTCGCTCAGCTTTGATGAAGACAAAAATCCTTGTATTGAAGTGATTGAAAATACTGAGCATATCATGGTAGCGGATACGGTGATATTCGCCATCGGTCAATGGCCGGAAATCCCTCAGGGCTTTGAACTGGATAGGGGGCCCGGTAATCTTATCGCTATTGATGAGTATTCCTCCGGCACGGGCCGGGAAGGGGTCTTTGCCGCGGGGGATGCCGTAAACGGTACATCATCGGTGATAAAGGCCATCGCTTCCGGCAGAAAGGCCGCTATCGCTATAGACAGGTATCTGGAGGGGAATGGTATTATTGATGAGAAACTGATTGCCGTCACGGAACCTGAGAGTGTTCTCGGCCTGGAGGAAGGCTTTGCCCAGATGAACCGGTGTGAAGAGCCTCTCATTCCGGCGGAAGAGAGGATAAAATCTTTCTGCAAGGTGGTCCGGGATATAGATGAAAAAGAGGCGGATCACGAATCCCGACGCTGTCTGCAGTGTGACCTGAGGATGAAGATTACATCTGTCAAGTTCTGGAGTAACTATTAACTGCCGCGTATTGGTATTATACTATCATCCAGTCGATAGCTAAGGAGGAGATAAATGAGTAATATACCCGCAGAGACCGAAGCCGTGGTACTCGGCTCCGGTGTTGCCGGTCTGGCGGCGGCGGTAACCCTGGCGGAGGGTGGTGCCAGGGCCATTGTTTTCGAAAAGGAGCGCTCTATTGGGGGCACTTCCAACTTCTTTCACGGCATGTTTGCCGTGGAAAGCAAAATGCAGCGGGAAAAATATATCATGTACAGTCGCGACCAGGCATTTAAAAACATCATGGAGTACAGCCACTGGCGGGCCAACCCACGCCTGGTGAGGGCTATCGTCAACGAGTCCGCTGGAACAATTGCCTGGCTTCAGGAGGCAGGGGTGGAGTTCAGTGATGCCACGATTAACATCCCCGATGCTCCCCGGACATATCACGTAGTGAAAGGAAAGGGAGAGGCCATAATAAAAGCCCTCGCTACCAGAGCTAGGGAACTGGGGGCAATCATAGCACCGGCAACACCGGTAAAACAAATACTCAAGGCGGGAGATAAAATTACAGGTGTCATTGTGGAAGATAACGAGGAGGATGTACAGGTGGTGGCGAAGGTCGTCGTCATAGCCAGCGGGGGATATGCCAACAATAAAGAATGGATTAAGAAATACTCGGGGTTTGACCTGGATGTAAACGTATTTCCCGTTGGTAACGTCGACAAGACGGGGGACGGCATCCGTATGGCCTTCGAGGTTGGCGCCGCTGATGAGGGTCTCGGTATCCTGGAGCTGGTGCGCACGGGTCCGGTAGGACCGGAATTTGCCATGGGCTCGCATCTTGAGAATATTACCGTCCAGCCCGACCTCTGGGTTAATAGTAAAGGGGAGCGGTTCTGCGACGAGACTATCGGGTTCAACGATTCTTACGTGGGCAATGCCAATGTACGGCAAAAGGAAGACTGCACCTACAGCATCTTTGATGGCTCTGTCAAGCAGCGCCTGCTGGAAAACGGGATTGAAAAGGCTATGGCGATGGAGTTTCCACCCGGTTCGCGGACTACCGAGCTTGACCGCGAACTGGATGCCGCCCTGGCAAGCCAGAGCACGGAAGTCTTCGCGGCGGACTCTATAGAGGAGTTGGCTGAGAAAACGGGTATCGACCCGGCTACACTAAAAGCCACCATCGATGAATATAACTGGTTCTGCGAGAAGGGCCATGACGACCTCTTTGCCAAAGACCCGAAATACCTCCGTCCAATCAAGGGGCCGAAATTCTATGCTGTAAAGGCGCGCACCATCTTTTTAGGAACACTCGGAGGCATCAAGATAAACCATAATACCGAGGTTATAGATAAGAAAGACAATGTCATTCCCGGTCTTTATGCTGCCGGTTATGACGCCGGCGGAATGTACGGAGATGCATACTGCATCAAAGATTCTTCGGGGCTCTCATCGGCCTTTGCCGCTAACTCCGGCCGGATTGCCGGGAAAAACGCCCTGAAATACCTCGGCAAATAGTCCGGTAATTTACATATAATTACTCGTCCGTGGGCGTCAGAGGCAGTCCTCCGCCGACGTTTATCGCCTCACCGGTCACATAAGATGAGAGTTCGGACGCCAGAAACAGCGCCACGCCAGCTACTTCTTCAGGCATACCCATTCTCTGCATCGGGACTCTCCTGTCCAGCATGTTAAAAAAGGCTTTTCCCTCTTCGTTTGACATTTCCTTCAGCATCTCGTTAAAAAACTCCGAGCGTATCGGCCCCGGCAGAATAGCATTCACTGTTATATTCTCACGGGCCAGTTCAAAAGCCAGGTTACTCGTTAAGGAAATAACCCCTCCTTTAGCCGCATGGTAATGAACGATGGGTGCGGGCGGATGGATGGCGCCCATTGAGGAGACATTTATAATCTTGCCGTATTTATTCTTTCTCATATAGGGAACAACTGCCCGGCAGCATAAAAACTGGCCTTTCAGATTAATGCCGACAATCCTGTCCCAGTCCTCATCGGTTGTATCCTCAATTGCCCCACCTTTTGCCAGAGAAATCCCGCCGGCATTATTGACCAGAATATCGATTTTACCGAACTTCCTGGTGGTCTGGGCTACCATATCATCTACTTCGGTACTGTTTGAGACATCAGCCGCAATGGCCAGGGACTCGCGTCCCATAGCCCTGATATCATCGGCGACTTTTCGGGCGCCTTCGAAGTGCATGGCATTAACGACAACGTCACAGCCCTCCTCGGCGAACTTGAGCGAAATAGCTTTCCCGATTCCCTTGGCACCTCCGGTAACAATGGCAACTCTATTCTCAAGTAACACTTTCTGCCTCCTTTAGATTTGTCCGGTACACATATGCCGCAATATATAAGTGTTCAAATCTCAATATAACCGATTGCACCGCCTGTTGACAATTTACATCTGTACTAGTTGGTTGTTTTATTGTCCTGGTCTCATCACATTTTAACCTCGCCCCCCTTATTCCCCCTTTATGAAAGGGTGACAAAAGAAGCGGGGGAGGCGGGGTGCAAATACACGCGATAAGCAGAAGATGATACTGGTTGGCTGGGTGGGAAAAGATGGGAAGGAGAAAAATGTGCCTGTTTACTTTTCCAGCCGGTAGAAACTCTCATATTAGCTGCTCCAACCCAGGCTGGAGAGGAGTCAAGGGTGAGGTAAGGCTAATCAACCAGATGCAAATAAAACCCTGGAGTTGCAAACACTGTCTAAAATACGGCAATATAATATGATAGCTGGACAGCCGTTTTGTTACGTCACCGTCTTCATCGCGAATAAACGACATCACCGAGGAGGAAAGCATGACCAGTGGTTATATGGGTAAAATGCTGACCGTTGATTTATCTGGAAAAGAGCTTAAAGAAGAGATACTGGACGAAAAGCTATGCCGCGACTTTATCGGCGGTTACGGTATCGGTGCCAGGATTCTATACGATCGCATGAAGGCCGGTGTTGACCCGTTGGGCCCGGACAGTATTCTGGGCGTCATGACCGGCCCTTTTACCGGTACCGACGCGATTTCCGGTACGAGGTTCACGGTGTTTGGGAAGTCGCCATTGACGGGGTGCTGGGGCGACGCCAATTCGGGGGGTTATTTCGGCGCTTATATCAGGTTCTCCGGCTACGACGGTGTACTTTTCATGGGCATATCCGAAAAGCCAGCCTACCTTTTTATTGATAACGGTAAAGCGGAGTTAAGAGACGCGGCGCATTTATGGAGTAAGGATACTTACGAGACCGACGACATACTGAAAACCGAACTGGGTAAGGATGTTGCCGTAATCTGCATCGGACCCTCGGGAGAAAAGCTCTCCCGGGTGTCATGTATCATGCACAACAAGGGCAGCGCCGCAGGTCGAGCCGGACTGGGGGCCATCATGGGCTCGAAGCGGCTTAAAGCCGTGGCCGTGAAGGGGAAAATGAAGGTGCCTGTCGCCGATGAAAAAGGCGTTAAAGAACTCAGGAAGAAGTACCTTAAACAACTGGGCGGACATATGGACTGGATAAAGAAATACGGTACGACATTCGTGACAGTCCAGTCGGCTGAAAGCGGGGACTCACCCGTAAAAAACTGGGGAGGGGTGGCGGTAAATGATTTCCCGGATGCCAAACCACTTGGAGCCGAACCCTTTGACGAACGCAAGTTAAAATCACAGGCCTGCTGGCGGTGTCCCGTCGGCTGCGAGGCGATTATGAAAGGTGGGACTGGAGAGTACCAATACGAAGAAGGCTCATTCCGACCTGAATACGAGACAATCGCCATGCTCGGGACCAACTGCCTCAACAACAATATAGAATCGATAATGAAGGCGAATGACATATGCAACCGTTATGGTATTGATACTATCTCCGCTGGGGCAATCATGGCTTTTGCCATGGAATGCTATGATAAAGGGCTTGTAAGCAAAGGGGATACCGGTGGTATTGAAATGACCTGGGGAAACCACAAATCACTGGTCGCCATGATGGAGAAAATGGCTAAAAGAGAAGGTTTCGGTGATGTACTGGCCGATGGCGTAAAAATAGCCGCGGAGAAAATCGGTAAGGGAGCCGGAGAATATGCCATCCATATTCACGGGCAGGAGGTTCCGGGGCACAGTCCGGTTGCCGGGTTGCACTGGCCGGCGACCTATATCGCCAATGCCACTCCGGGCCGCCACACCCAGGGCTCGGAGGGATTCAGCCAGGAATTGATGCCAGAGTATGAACCGGGTTCTATCAGCGGCCGAGGGCAGGCGCATAGGGTTGGTACCCGGCAGCAGCATGTCATCATGTGTACGGGAACGTGCCTCTTCGTAAATGGCGCCCTGCCCAGTTATTATATCATCGAAGAGTTCATGAGAGCGATTACCGGATGGGATATCACCCTTGATGAGTTGCTGGTAGCCGGAGAGAGAATCGAAAATGTCCGCCAGGCCTTCAACATCCGCGAAGGGATAAATCTACTGAATTTCGAAGTCTCCGGCAGGATACTCGGCAAACCGCCGCATAAAGTTGGCCCCCTGGCAGGTATAACGGTTGACGCGGATACAGCGGTTAGAGAGTATATTGTTGCCATGGACTGGGACCCTGTAACTGCCAGGCCCAGCGAAAAGAAGCTGAGAGAGCTGGGGCTGGACGATATCGCTCAGGAGTTCTACCCGCACTAGAAACATTCAAGTAAGAGGGCGGTGAGATGAATTTCAGACCGAAACCGAACCGCATCCTTGAAGCCCTGAAAAAGGGTGAAATCCCGCTTGGCATGGAGATTAATACGGGTAATCCGAGTATAATCGAAATTCTGGCTTACACCGGATTCGATTTTTACATGCTGGATATGGAGCACACCCGGCTGAACCGCGAGACAATGGAGCACTGCATCCGTGCCGCTGATGCCGCCGGCATAACCACCCTGGTCAGAGTAACCCAGAACGATCCCGGTCTTATTCGCCATGCCCAGGAGGCTGGTGCCCAGGGAGTGGTCGTTCCCCACGTAGAAAACCCCCAGGATGTGCGTAAAATAATTGACGCCTTCCGCTATCCGCCCGAGGGTAAATGCGGTGTCTGTCCTGCGGTACGCGCGGCAAACTTCTCAAGCGCAGATTATGAAGAATATATAGAATATTCCAACCGGAACAACATGATTATCCCCCTGCTCGAAGATAAGAGCGGCTTTGATAATGCGGAGGAGATTTTCACTCTGTTAAAACCCGGCGTGGATGCTGTTGGTCCGGGCATGGGAGACCTGGCATTCTCGCTGACAATACCAGGCCAGAAGGTAGACCGGCAGCATCCGTTTATCAGGGAAGCCGCCGAGAAAGTCGCCTCCCTCTCCAAAAAGACCGGGATTCCGATAATGGATATGGCGTTTTCTCCCGAGGGTGCTAAGGAGACGATTGCTAGGGGCACTAGAATATTACTCTATGCTATTGACCAGTTGCTTTTCTATGAACTCTGCAAGGATATCGTAAAAGCTGTAAAAGGATAGAAATCACGTTTGTAACGGGTAGCTAAAAAGACCGTTTACAGGAGGAAGTACGTACTATGAGCAGCCTTAAGGGTAAAGTCGCCATGGTTACCGGCGCCGCCAGTAAGAGGGGCATGGGACATGCCATCGCCCTGAGACTGGCCAGGGAAGGGGCTGACGTTGTCGTTATTGACAAGTTTGCCGCACCCAAAAGCCTTTTCCCCGGGGACGAGGGTTGGGGCGGACTGGACGAAATCGTCGCTGAAATCGAAGCGCTGGGCAGGAAAGCCCTGGCAATGACTGTGGATATAAGCGTCAGCAAAGAGATTGATGCGGTCGTGGCTAAAACGCTTAAAGAGTTCGGGAAGATTGACATACTGGTGCATGCCGCCGCCATTCGCGGCCCGGTGGGAGTGCCCGTCGTTGACCTCTCGGAGAAGGACATCAGGGCAATTATCGATGTGGACCTGGTCGGCTCATTTTTAATCTGTAAAGCGGTAGCCAGGGAAATGATAGCCGGGGGAGAAGGTGGTAAAATGGTTGTTTTCTGCTCACTGGCGGGAACACACGGCGTACCGGGCAGCGCCGCTTATTCTGCTGCCAAATACGGCGCCATCGGGCTGACGAAAAGCCTGGCCCTGGAGCTGGCGCAGTATAAAATAAACGTCAACGGCATTAACCCGGGCATGATAGTGACGAACCTGAGAGACGAGTCCTTTACCAGAATGGCCGAGGCCGATGGAATAACCTGGGAAGAAGCCAGAAAGAAAGACCACGATGCCTTATCCAAGCACATACCCTGGGGTCGACTCGGCACGCCGGAGGAAGCTGCCGACCTTGCCTATTTCTTGGTCTCCGACATGTCGACCTATATCACCGGCGAAGTGATAGCGCTGGGCGGCGGGGTGACTTAAACGGGAGGCGTAAGCATATGGCTGCGATAACCGACTTCGTTAAGCACTTTATCAGTACCAGATATGAAGATATCCCCGCTGACGCGGTGGAATCGGCGAAGAGGGAGGTGCTGGACAGCCTGGCTACCGCCCTGGGCGGTTCGTCAAAGGCGGGTATCGGGGAGCTGGTAGACATGGTCAGGGAGTGGGGGGGTAGCGAGCAAAGCACCGTCATCGCCTACGGTATCAGGTGCCCCGCCCCCAATGCTGCCCAGGTCAACGGCACGATGATACATGCTCTGGACTATGACGACGGCCATCAGGTGGCCCTGGTGCATATAGGGTGCGTGGCCGTGTCAACCTGTTTTGCGGTCGCCGAGAGGATGGGTAAAACTAGCGGTAAGGAATTTATCACGGCTATTGCCCTGGGGGGTGATTTCCTGGCCAGGCTGGGACTGGCGAGCCGACCGGAAGCCAGTGCTCTTGCCTCCGGCTGGCACCCTACAACATTGTTCGGTTTCCTGGGTGCTGCCGCCATGGCCGGGAGACTTATGGGTCTTGATGAAGAGAAGATGATTAACGCCCTGGGTCTGGCATACCATCAATGCGGCGGGGCTGGCTCCGGTGTGGCGGATGGTGCGCTGGCGAAAAGGATGGGCCCGGGGCTGGCGGCCAAAGCCGGCATCACGGCGGCACTGATGGCCGAAAGAGGCATTACTGGCGAGAGAGATCCTCTTGAAGGGAGAACCGGGCTATTCAACACCTATATGGGAGGAGACTACGATGTCAAAATACTGACCTCCGATCTTGGTAAAAGATTCGAGGGAGTAAATATAGGGGATAAGCCATATCCCTGCTGCGGGCTTACCCATGCCTGCATCGATGCCACACTCGCTTTGGTATCCAGATATGATATTAAAGTTGACCAGATACAAGGTATAACGGTATACGGTGGACAGTCGGTATACGGTTTATCTCAACCCCCGGAGGTAAAGTGCACCCCGCGGACTATCATCGATGCCCAGTTCAGCGTACCATGGGTGGTAGCTACAACACTGGTCAAGGGCAAGGTCACCGTGGACGATTTTACCGATGAAGCCATCAAGAGGCAGGACATTCAGAAGATTGCCCAGAAAATTACTGCCAGGCTTGACCCGGCTATGGACCGGCATGGCGTTGGGCCGGGTGGGGTAATCATAACGATGAAAGACGGGACGGAATACCAGGAAGAGGTGGAACACTGCCTGGGCAGTGTCGAAAGACCGATGACATTTGAAGATTGCACGAAGAAGTTCAGGGAATGCGCTACCTGCTCTGTAAAGCCGCTGCCTACTGGTACGGTTGATAAAGTAATTGAAATGGTTGGTCAGCTTGAGAAGCTGGATGATGCCACCGAGATAATTAGGATATTAGGATAATATGTCAGGGACGAGAGGAAGAAAATCCTATGGTCACTAAAAAAGCAAAAAACGCGGAGATTAAGGAAATTCTATATTTTGAAAAACCGCACCGGTCGAATACCGACACGATGATAGAGTTCGTCACCGGGCGGATAGAAACACTGGGATTACATCACGTAATGATAGCCTGGTCAAGCGGTTACACGCTGAGGAAGTTCCTGGAAGCGACCAAAGACCTCAAATTCAAACTCGATATCGCTGTGGTCACCAATCCCAAGGGTGGAACAATCGGGGGGAGGAGTGTATCTATCGATGATAAGACCCGGGAGGAACTCGAGGAAAAGGATATAAAGGTATGCTATCTCAACGATGACCTGCACCTCGGGGAACCCGCCTCTCCGTCCCCCTGGCAGAAGCAGATGAGAGATATGCTGCTTCCCTGGCTTCCGGTACATATTGACCCTTTAAGCCTTGATGTCGGTGTGGATTTGTCCCTCTTTCTCACCATAAGCCAGGGATTCCGTGTCTGCGTGGGATGTCTGGTGCTTGCCGTAAAACACGGCCTGATCCCCGAGGGCGAGAGGGTGCTGTGTCTTGCCGGGCAGGCTACGGCTGTCGTCCTTCAGGCAGGCAAGACTGCCAGGACGTGCTATGTCAAAGAAATTCTCGGCTATGAACTGAATTCCGACTGGTTACAGATGCCCCGAAGAAATCTTAAGAAAATGGTGGCCATAACACTGCCGACGGAATAATGACAGGATTATAGTACTGCCGGTATTTAAGAGTATAACGTAAACTCCAGCTGGAATCTATTGGGGGGAGTAGGGTCAGGTCTTTCTTGGAAGGACGGATCAAGCCCGAGAATGACATAATCAGAATATACCTAAGGAGGGCAAGAGATGGCGCTGGAAGACTATAGAAGCGATATGGAGATGTGCAGTCGATGCTCCATCTGTAAATTCGTGCCCCTGGAAAGGTTGAAGGGATACCAGCATGCCAATGTCTGCCCCAGCATATCGAGGTATAAATTCCATGCCTACTCAGGTGGGGGCAGGATGGGCTTTGGCGTAGCCATGCTGGAAAAAAGACTTGACTACGCCGATAAGCTGCTCGAGGTAATCTATAACTGCCAGATGTGCGGAGCCTGTGACATCTCATGCAAGACAGCCATGGACATGGAGGTGCTGGAGGCGATAAACGAGATGAGAATAAAATGCGTCAAGGAAGGTCATACCATTCCCGCCCTTGACGGAGTCATTAACAGTCTGAGGAAACAGGGCACGATGGTACCGGGGGTGAAAGCCGGGCGCGGTAAATGGGTGGAGGGTCTCGAAGTAAAAGACTTCACCAGGCAGAAGACGAAGGTTATTTATCATGCCGGGTGCCGGACGAGTTATGACCGGGATATGTGGGGAATAGCCAGGACTACCGCCGCACTTCTTCAAAAAGCAGGTATCGACTTCGGTATCGGCGGTGAAAATGAGTCATGCTGCGGCGGACGGGCTTATCAGATGGGCTATAAGGAAGACTTTCTCAGACAGGCCAAACGCAATATGGCCCTGTTTCAGAAGTCAGGGGCGGAAATACTGGTGACCGGCTGTGCCGATGGCTATCATGCTTTTAAGACGCTCTACGATAAATACGGCGTAAAGAATGGACTGGAAGTGCTGCATACCACGGAATATCTTGACCGGCTGATAAAAGAGGGCAGACTGAAACCTACCAGGAAGGTCGCCATGAGGGTCACCTATCATGACCCCTGTCACCTCGGCAGGCTGGGTGAACCGTATCTACACTGGCCACAGGAACAGGTTCCGGTGAAAACAAACATACTTGCCCCCAAAGAATTGAGGCGGGGTACCTACGGTATTTACGAACCGCCGCGGGATGTCATCAGGAGTATTCCGGGTTTGAAGTTTGTTGAGATGGACAGGATAAAGGAGTATACCTGGTGCTGCGGCTCCGGGGGCGGTGTGAATGATTCGAATCCCGGGTTTGCCAGGTGGACGGCTGAAGAGAGAATTAACGAGGCTGAGTCAACGGGGGCCGAGGCAATTGTCACTGCCTGTCCCTGGTGTGAAAAGACCTTCAAAGACGCCATTAAAGAAAACGGCAGCAAAATAAAAATATATGACGTTGTTGAGCTATTGGCGAAGGCAGTCTGAAAAAGAGGTCATGAACCATGGCTTTAAAGAGAGATATTTACAGAGCTTTGGAAGATGTGGTTGGACCGGAAAATATCTCCGAAGACTCCGTAATCCTGGATTCATACGCCTGGCGGTCGGGTCTGCTTGCCGGAACAGAGAAATTCGTACCCAGGTTTGAAGCCATCACGCTCCCTAAAGACACCGCCGAAGTTCAGGCGATTGTCAGGCTCTGCAACAGGTTCGGAATACAGTTTAAGGCGTCGAGTACGGGCTGGTCCTATTGTGACCCGTCCGGACCGGGTATTATCAAGCTGGACCTGAGAAGGATGGACCGTATCCTGGAAATTAACGAGAAAAGCATGTACGCCGTGGTCGAACCTTATGTTATTGCCACCCAGCTACAGGCTGAGTTAATGAAAAGAGGCCTGAACTGTAACGTCAATGGCGCCGGCGGCAACTGTTCGGCAATGCCAATAGTGGGTCATGCCGGTCTCGGCCCCTTGAGTGAAAGCGGCAGCTATGGCGAGAGAAACCAGCTGGCTCTGGAATGGGTAACACCCGATGGAGAAATAGTCAGGCTTGGATCTTTAGGGTCGTTGAATAAGTGGTTCTGCGGCGACGGGCCGGGCCCTTCCCTGCGAGGAATAGTAAGAGGTAATACAGTGCCATTGGGAGGACTCGGCGTATTTACTAAAGCGGCACAAAAGGTCTATCACTGGCCGGGGCCTCCGCTATTCCCGATCGAGGGGGTCTCACCAGACTTCATCTCAAGCGAGATACCACCCGGATTCATGTTGGGAAACTTCTACGTGACATCAACAGAAAATATGATCAAGGCAATCCGTAAGATAGGTGAGAGTGAAATAGGTTTCGAGCTGATGATTATGAATTTCGCCTCGATAGATGAGAGTCTGCTTAGGAGCGATGCGGAAATAGCCGATGAATTCGAACAGATGAGCCGGACGGCGCAGGCACCAACCTTTATGCTTATCATAGCCGCCAACTCTCCCAATGACTTCGAGTATAAGAAGAAAGTGCTTCAGTTAATCATGGAAGAGACCGGCGGGAAGATGCTGCCAATGGCGGAAGACCCCAAATTTGCCGGAAGCTTTATATGGAGCTTTATAAGGTGTACCGGTGCTAACAGCGGCTGTTTCCGGGCTACAGGGGCCTTCGGGGGAATGGTCCCGGGCACCGATATACTGGATGTCATGGTCAATTATGTGCAACGGGCCGCTAAAACTATGGAAGAGTTTATCAGGAAAGACATGCTGCTGGCTGATGGCATGATTTCTTTTATCCAGATGATTGAGCACGGGCATCAGGCCCATGCGGAACTGCTCACACGGTATTTCCCGAATGACCCCAAGCAGGCAAGAGGTGGTGCGGAATTTAACATGGAGGCGAATAAAATCGCCGTAAGCGGTCGTTTCGGAGTACCACACCATGTATGGAGTGATAGTGTCCATGACTTGTACGGGCCGCATACATCCCATTACACAAAGTGGTTAAGGAGTATCAAGAAAACCTTTGACCCCAATGCTGCATCAGAAGCTACCAACTACATTACGGCGGATGAGTAGCCGTTATGCAATTTTATGTAATACCATAGTGGCCTGCTAGGAATTAGCTATTGATTAAAGTCAGAATGATTATGGCGTTATTGTTCAGTCTTCATCGTAGGTTTTTGGTACAGGCTATAGCCGCGTTCTCTCGCTTGTGAGTCAAGGTCTAGGGTATAGAAGCGTTCCAGTGGCAGTAGAACTTCAGTTTTGGCCTTTCGTAAATCGATGGCTTTGAGGTAGTGTTTACACCGCTCGCATACGTACAGGCGGTATAGTTCCTCGTCGTCTGAAAAAAAGGCAAGCGTATTCCGTTCCTGGTTGCCACAATAAGGGCACTCGAGGCGCTGGAAAAGCCATTCGGAGTTGCAGCGCGAACACAGGAGCCACCTTGCCCCGACCTCTTTCTCCAAATAGGCTAGGTCAGGACTACCACCGCAAATCGGGCAGTATCCGTTGCGCCAGGTTCCCTGTTCAACAGAACCTATCAAGGCTTCGGCGTGTCTTGCCAGGAACGGTTGCAGCGTGGCCTGAATGACTGTCTGTATGTAATTTTCGCTCACTCCGTCCAGCAGCACGGATGGTAATTCTTTACCGATATACCAGGCTTTTACGGCTTTCTTGGTAAGAAGGTGTCTGGCTCCTGGCTTTTTGAGGGTGTCCGGAATCTCACCAAAGAGTTGCGGGTATTCAGCAAAGGTCTGAATAACCTTGGCAAATGCTTCCCGCAATAGTGACCAGTCAAGGGCGAGTTCATCAAAACCTATTAGCGGTAGTCCCTTTGACAGGCGTGTCTGGACAGCATTACTGCTTATAGTCGGTACAAGCGTACCGATACGCTCTTCAACTCCGTACTGGATCTGTAGAAGCTTCTTATAGAATTCCAAGAGGAGGGGAATCTTCCCCTCCTCTTTTTCCAGCTCTTTTAGCTTCTGTAATATCCTGCTGGTTGTACCTTCAGTCATTAGGCCTTATTTTCCTTACCCGTGGAGACTTCGGCATACCACTTGGCGTGGTGTTTCTTAGCGTACTCGGCGGATACCTTACCGCCGGTTATGGCACTCCAGGCTTCGTTGAAGAGCGGATGGACGACGCCGTTGTAAATATGGACGAAGAACATAGCGCCGGCGACGATAAAGGAGACGTCGTGAACGAAGACCATCCATTGCAGGACTGCCGGTGGCGCCGATGTCTTGGCAAACGCCATGGCCAGTCCTGTGATGACGAAGATTACCCCGAATACTATCACAATTAACCACCACAACTTCTGACCGGTATTCATTTCACCCTGCGGCGGCATGCTGCTTTCATCACCGGTGAAGTAGTAGCGGGGGAGTGCTTTAATCCAGCCGGTATCATCCTTGTTCCAGGTAAAGGCCAGCTTCAGTCCTCTACCCACAGATGCCGGATTGATAACGAGGTAAATGATAGGTATGATAATGAATATCGCCGCCCCGATGCGGTGGATAACACGCGTCCAGCTATCCTCGGCCAGGAAGCCCAGTCCAGGAATAAAGAGTATCAGGCCGGTAAGGAACAGGAGAACGAAGGCACCGGCGTGTATCCAGTGTAATACCCGTATCGGTTTTCTGTATTTTTCCACTTCGTGATGTGTCATTTCTTCGCCTCCTTCTTGATATTAGCCCGGGCTACCAGCCAGTTTAATCCCAGACCGATAATGGCAAGACCGCCGACCGTCCAGCCTACCGGTTGAATAACGTCCTTCCAGGCGATGGTGGCGGCTGAAATCTGGGGTGATACCGGCAGCCCATATACTGCCGGGGAATCATCAAGGACATACAGCACATGCAGACCGTCAAGCTCATTCTCACCATAAAGATTGGCCTTGGTCCATCCCTTGGCTTGAAGTGTCTGGACCCGTTGCTTGCCTTCGGCCACAAGCGCAGCACGGTCGCCGTATTTCAGGGCACCAGGGGGGCAGGTCTTGACACAGGCTGGCTCCCAGCCAGCGTCGATGCGGTTAAGGCCCTGAGTGGTACAGAAGGTGCACTTGTCCATTTTAGCGATGCCGGTGATAATATTGCGTTCAGAGCGTGGTATACTAAAGGGACAGGCATCAATGCAGTAACCGCAGCCGGTGCAGGTGTCCTTGTTGTAGGCGACAAAACCGAGTTCATCATGGTAGAGGGAGCCGTTGGGGCAAACCCGAACACAGCCGGCATCCGTACAGTGCATGCATGCCTGCCGCGTGAAGAGCCACCTTACGTTACCGCCGGCCTCTACTTCCGTAAATCTCATTTTAAGCCAGGTCGTCGGGGAAAGGTCGGCGGGATTTTCATAGCTGCCCCAGTTCTTCGCCTTCACTCCATTCTCTTCAGTGGGGATTACTTCATCGTTCTCATTCCACTGCTTGCAGGCTATCTGGCAGCCGCGGCAGGCGGTGCATTTAGTAGCGTCGTATAAAATTGCTTTCTCTGCCATTATTTCCTCCTACTCTCCCTGTCTATACCTTCTTCTTCACGTTGACCAGGAAGGCTTTAAATTCAGGTATTGTCGTATTGGCATCACCGATATGGGGAGTCAGTTCGTTAGCGCTGGCGCCTGTTGAGAGTCCGGTGTAGCCCCAGTGCCACGGTATGCCGACTTGGTGTACCCTGCGTCCGTTCATCTGGAACGGTTTGAAGCGTTTGGTTACCAGAGCGACTACTTCCACTTCACCGCGGGCTGACTCCACGATGACCCTTTCACCATTATTGATTTTCAGTTCTTTGGCCAGCTCTTCGCTCATTTCGCAGAACGGTTCTGGCTGTGCCTCGATTACCCACGGCATATTCCTTGTCATCTGACCGCCCTGCCAGTGTTCGCAGACGCGATAGGTTGAGCAGACAATCGGATATTTATCTGGAGTACCCTGTTCGTCGGGTCGCCATACTTTTGCGGCTGGATTCATTTGCTGACCGGATATGGCATTTTCTACAGGAGATTCCCACGGCTCATAGTGTTCCGGCAGTGGACCGTCGGCTCTACCCGCACCGAAGAGACGGGCGTGTCCTTCTGGTTTCATGATGAAAGGCCACTTGGTTTTCTCAGGGTCAACATTTATCGGTGGCCAGCCACCGTCGGGAACATCGCCGACCCAACTTTCCGCACCCTGGTACTGCCACCAGATAACCGGATGCTCTTTATCCCATGGTATTCCGTTGAGGTCAACCGAGGCGCGGTTGTAGATGATACGCCGGTTCACCGGCCAGCACCAGCCCCACTTGGGGTAGAGGCCTATATTGAAAGGTCCTGGAGTCGGGTCGCGGCGGGCAGCCATATTACCATCTTCGGTATAGCTGGCGCAGTAGAGCCAGTTACCCGAACTCGTGGTACCATCGTCCTTGAGGCCACCAAAACTGGCCATCAACTTACCGGTAGTCAGGTCATAGCCGTTGATTTCCTTGGCGACAGCGTGTACATCGGGATGAGGCTGTCCGTAATCCCACCAGAGTTTGGTGATGGATTCAGCGCTGGGCCCGCCATTTTCGGTATATAGCTTAATAAGTCTTCGGGCTATCTGGTCCTGCATCCAGAGGTCATCCATTGCCTCACCGGGACCTTCGGCTCCTTTCCAGCGCCACTGACTCCAGCGACCGCTATTGGTAACGCTGCCTTCTTTTTCGTAAGAACCAAGTGCCGGCAGGAGGAAGACCTCGGTCTGGATATTGGCTGAATTTACTCCGGGGCGTTTCCAGTGATTGGCGGTCTCGGTGTGCCACATATCGGCAACCACCATCCAGTCCAGTTTATCCATAGCCCGTCTTTCCAGATTGGCATCGGGACCGCCGACGGCCGGGTTCTGACCCCAGACCATCAGTCCTTTGATGATACCGGCGTCCATGGCCTCGAACAGAGCGATATGAGAATAGTCCTTGCCTGATTGAGTTTTCGGCAGGTAATGGAAGCCGAAATCATTATCCTTGGTAGCGTTCTGGCCGTACCATGCCTTAAGCAAGCTGACGATGTATTTGGCATAATTGCTCCACCAGTTGGCGCTATTAGGATCATTTGTCTTGGGCGTAAGTCGCTCCAGATACTTGTCAAGTGATGAATCTGTATTAACGGGTACTCCGAGGTAGCCGGGCAGGATGTGATAAAGCAGGCAGTGGTCGGTAGAACCCTGCACGTTGGACTCACCTCTCATGGCGTTAATGCCACCGCCAGCAATGCCGATATTACCGAGAAGAAGCTGCAGTATGGCATAAGAACGTACATTCTGGGTTCCATAGGTATGCTGGGTGGTACCCATGGCGTACATGATGGTTCCAGACCTGCCGGCGGCACCGCTTGCTGTATATTCCTTTGTAGCTGCCAGGAAGGTGTCTACCGGGCATCCGGTAATCTCAGAGACCACTTCAGGTGTATAGCGGGCGTAGTGCCTTTTCATGATCTGTAAGACGCAATTGGGGTCCTTGAGTGTTTTATCTTTCTTGGGTATGCCATTCTCGTCAACCTGGTATTGCCAGGTTGATTTGTCATAGCTTCGTTTATTAGCGTCATAGCCTGAGAAAAGCCCGTCCAGTTCGGGAGGTCCCTTGTAACCGGGGTTGATAAGGTAAGGAGCGTTGGTATATTCCGTGATATAGACCATGTTGTAGTTGCCGGGATTGCGGTCTATGTCGTCAAGGACATATTTAATCATTCCGCCGATGAAAGCAATATCTGTTCCCGATCTCAGCGGACAGTATATATCTGCCTTGGATGAAGTACGTGTAAACCTTGGGTCAACGCTGATAAGCTTGGCCCCTCTGTCTTTAGCCGTCGTAATATGACCAAAGGCAGCCGGATGATTTTCGGCAGGATTGCAGCCGATTGCCATCATAACATCAGCGTTGGCAATATCATTCCAGTGGTTGGTCATGGCACCGCGGCCGAACGATTCCGCCAAACTGGCGACAGTGGCGGAATGTCATATGCGGGCATGGTGTTCTAAATAGACGATACCCAGGGTACGCGCCAGTTTTGACAGCAGGTAGCATTCTTCATTGTCCAGGGCTGAGCCACCCATGCAGGCAATGGTTTCAGTTCGGTTTACCAGATCACCGTTTTGGTCCCTTACAATGAAGTCCGCATCTCTGGTCTCTTTTATCCGCTGCGCAATTGTGTCGAGCATCCAGTTCCAGTCTTTCTCTACCCAATCGATAGCGCCTGGCGCACGGTAGAGAGGTTTGCTCAGTCGCCACGGATTATCGGCGGATAGCTGGCGCATGGAAGCTCCCTTGGCGCAGGCTGCACCTCGGTTGATGGGATGGTCGGGATCACCTTCGATGTTGAGCACTTTACCATCCGGTGAAGCATCGACGAGGAAACCGCAGCCCGAAGCATCATAAGGGCAGATGGTGGGGGTCTCATTATGCCTCTTCTTAAGCGGTATACGCTTGATGGGTGCTGCCAGGGCGACACCACCATTAAGCGCACCGAGCAGGAAAACACCACCTATTCCTGCTCCTGAGGCCTTGAGGAAGTCTCTTCGGCTTAGCTCCATATTCCCTCCTTCTCAAGAACTATCGTTTGATTTAATTATAACTGCCTTCGTTTATTTAAATGCTACTTATAAAAGTGCTCTTACTCACCCCTTTTTTAGTTAAATTCAGTATATTGGTTAAACAGACGACACCTTCTTTAGTGTAGAGCCGCTTTTTACTAGGGTGCGTGAAGACACCCGCTGTATTCATTTCCATGGTTTTAAAGGTGAGTCCTGACTGTTCTTACATCGATTCTAAGTTCGGAGGCTAACCGGACAATATAAAAGCAGTCACGCTTATTATCCCTAGTCAAATCTAACAGACTTTTACTGTTTTGTACGTGCTTGGATACGTCCCCTGATTCGTACGTCTTGCTCATGGATTAATTACGTTATACTGAAAATAGTCAGTTAACGTCTTGTAATATTAGCATTTATTACTTTTTGTTGTCAACTTCCGGTAGTTATTTACTGGAATGTTGATTTTTTATAGTTTTTACATTCCGCCGGTAAAAATACCAACTGGATTAGCGTAGCTATATAACATTATAAAATCGGGTATAGAACCACTAATAAAAAAGATATTATTTTACTGCTCAGCGAGTGCTTGTTCCCGATACTTCTTCCACAGTTCCATCATTTCAGCCTGGGATGCTGTATCATCGGGTGAGGTACGTTCTGTAAAATAAACTATTTTCTTTATCCTGAGTTCTTCATTCTCGTCCAGTGTTAGATGGTAATGGCAGCTGGCCTCTCTGGCCGGCCATACCCTCCCCGAAGGTTCATCGTTAAACTGTAACTGGAACCGCACAACGACGACCATGCGTTTTAAATCGATGACATATTCGCGGGGTGTCAGTTCTTCGTGAAGACCGGGATGCACCATGGTCATCAGGAGTTCCTCGCGAGAGGACGGTTGTTTCGTGTCGGGCATATTGTACGGCCAGAATTCAAGGTCCGGGGCGAAATATTTCTCCATATTCGGTACCGTCTTGAGAGGTCCGGCGTTTTTGTTAAAGGCTTCATAGTAAGCATCAAACCACTTCACGATGTTATCGTAGGTCAATTCCATTTGTATTACCTCCTTTGTTAGCGATTATCATTTTTCGCTGGCAGTCAAGGGTTTACGGGCTATGAAAGCATTCATCCGTATATCAGAGCCCTGGTAGTACTCCATCAATTCAAGCCCGGCACCGTCGATAGCGTCCAGGTACTGCTGGCGGGAAAACAGGCCTATATCCATTGACCGCTGATAATAGGTGACTTTGCCATCACGTCCGATCAGGTGATGGAGGTCTAACTGTACTAGTCCCCGGGTCTTATGTTTGACATTCTCCATACAGGCAATACGTACATCAGGGTGCTTGACCGATTTCACTATAATCTTAGGCTCGAACTCTTCCTGTGTGGACCATGGTGTCAGGCAAAGTGCACCACCGGGCTTAAGATGTGCCGCGAAAGTGACCAGTGCCTGATCTAGATATTCATGAGTTTTCATAAATCCAATAGAACCCCACAGGCATACCTGCGCATCGAACTCTTTATCGATACTAAAGTCCACCATATTACCAAGGTGGAACTCTATATCTGGGAACTTATGCCTGGCAATATCCAGCATTTCCGGACTGAGGTCCAGTCCAGTTACATGGTAGCGGTCACGCCAGTATGGTATATGCCCACCGGTACCGCAGGCAATGTCGAGAAGCTCATTGCCATCGCTCAGTTTGTAGGCTTCAATGAGAGCCATGGTTCTGGCGGCTTCGGCCTGATATTCCTCCGGCTTGACATATAGCTCATCATAATATGTGGCAATTTCGGCGAAATCATTTTCCATAGACTTGTCTTTCTATATGCCTATTCGGGGCAGTGTATTTTGCCTGTAAACCTTTAAAAAGCAACACATTATATCATGCCATCATCCGGAGTGGCAAAGGGTATACTCGTTAAGCCTTTCAACCTTGACACTTACGAACCTGTTATCCTAAACTATTAGAGGATTTTCTTCTCGACCAGAGTCCCCCATAATTCAGTCAATTAAAGCAGGCACGCTATCCGAACCATCCAGGCGAGCGGAGAGGAGATAAGACCGTGACCTATAATACTTTGCTCTATGAAAAAGAAGATGGTATCGGTATCGTTACCATCAACCGCCCCGAATCGTTAAACGCCCTCAACGGAGAAGTCTATACGGAGCTTTACCAGCTTTTTGAGGAAATCGAGAACGATGCCGAAGTGCGTGTGGTTATCCTTACCGGCAGCGGCCAGAAGGCTTTCGTGGCCGGTTCCGACATCGTGGAGATGGCTCCGCAGAGCAGCATAGAAATCAACAGCTTTGTCGAGAAGGGACGGAAGGCTTCGGACAGGATTTATTCCCTGAGCAAGCCGGTGATTGCCGCCATCAATGGCTATGCCCTCGGCGGCGGCTGTGAACTGACTATGTGCTGCGACCTGAGGATAGCCGCGGAGAACGCCAGGTTCGGCCAGCCGGAGATAAACGTCGGCGTTATTCCCGGCGCCGGCGGTACGCAGCGTCTCAGCCGGTTGATTGGCATGACCCGCGCCAAAGAACTGATTTATACGGGGGATATGATTGACGCCAGCACCGCGCTTTCCATGGGCCTGGTCAACAAAGTGGTGCCGCTCGAAAACTTAATGACCGAAGCTAAGGATTTAGCTAAGAAGCTATTAACCAAGAGCGGCCGAATTCTATCACTGGCCAAAGCAGCCGTCACCAGTGGCGCCAGTATGAGCCTTTCCGATGCCCTTGACTACGAAGCCCAGTGTTTCACTCTCTGCTTCGCCACCGAGGACCAGAAAGAGGGCATGAAAGCCTTCATGGAAAAAAGAAAGGCGGAGTTTAAGAATAAATAGCACCAAGAAAAAGGAGGTTTGATACCATGGCGATTAAGAAGGTGTTTGTGCTGGGCGCCGGTGTCATGGGCAACGGCATAGTCCAGGTCAATGCCGAGGCAGGTTACGATGTGACCATGGCTGATATCAAGGACGAGTTTATACAAAGGGGACTGACCAACATTGAGAAGGGCCTCGACCGGAAGATTAAGAGAGGCAACATGCAGGAGAGTGAAAAAGCCACCGTGATGTCCCGCATCAAGACCACCCTGGACATCAAGGATGCCAAGGATGCCGACCTGGTTATTGAGGCGGCGCCGGAAGAACTGGAGTTGAAGAAAAGCCTATTCAAGCAGCTCGACGAGATATGTAAGGAAGATGTCATCTTGGCGACCAATACGTCGTCATTGCCCGTCACTGCCATCGCTGACGCCACCAGGAGACCGGAGAAGGTTATCGGCATACACTTTATGAACCCGGTACCGGTGATAAAAGGAGTGGAGGTTATTCCGGGTGAGAAGACGTCAGCTGACGTTGTGGAAGCCAGTAAAGAGTACGTGAGAAGCCTGGACAAGGAGCCCTGCGAAGTTAAAGACCTCGCCGGTTTCGTTGTCTCACGTCTGGTGGATGTCCTGATGAACGAGGCCATCCGCTGTGTCATGGACGGCAACAAGCCCGAAGAGGTTGACAAGGCCATGAAGCTATGCTGCAACTTCCCAATGGGCCCGCTGGAGCTCTGCGACCTGGCCGGTGCCGACGTCGTTCTGCATGGTACGGAGACAATGTATGCTGATTTTGGTGAACGCTGGAAGCCGGCACCGTTACTGGAAAGCATGGTTAAAGAGGGCAAGCTCGGGCGCAAGACCGGCCAGGGTTTCTATGATTATACCCAGAAGTAGACTGTCCGGGAAACGATACATAAGTTGTGACGAAAGGAATAAAAATGGCAGATAAAAATGATGTTGTCATTGTCAGCGCGGTGAGGACGCCGTTCGGGAGATTCGGCGGTTCGCTGAGGGACATCGACTATTACGAACTGGGCGCTATTCCTATGCGGGAGTTGCTCAAGAGGGTGAACGTAAGTCCGGACAAGGTGGACGAGGTATTCTGGGGTGTTGGCGATACCTCGGCCTGCCGCGACCCTTATACGCCGGTCGCCGGCCGTCAGTCTCTCATAAGGGCAGGCCTTCCCCACGAGACGGTATCGATATCCTTCGACATGGCCTGTGTATCGGCGATGAACGCCGTCAGACTGGCCGCCCTGGAGATGAAAGCCGGTGAGATTGAAACGGCTGTTTGCGGCGGCGCCACATCGTTCGGCCAGTCACCGCTGGTGGTAAGGGGACTCAGGTTCGGTGGCCACCGGCTGGCTGATGTCAAGATGGAGGACCCGCTGGTAGCGCTTGGCTATAAAGATTTTAATCCGGTCTCCGTTGACAGCGATAATGTTGCCTTTGAATACAAGATAGACCGGCAGGAGCAGGACGAGTGGGCGTTCCGCAGTCACCAGAACTACGGTAATGCCTGGAATGCCGGTAAGTTCAAGGACGAGATAATGCCCCTTGAGATACCCCAGCCTAAAGGTGAACCGAAAACGCTTGATATCGACGAGCAGTACCGCCCCGATACCACCCTGGAGAGGCTGGCCAGCCTGAAAACGGTCTACGATACCCGCGCCATTACCGCCGGCAACGCGCCGGGTCTGAACGACGGGGCGACGGCCCTCCTGGTCATGACGCGTAAGAAGGCCGAGGAACTCGGACTGGAAGTTCTGGCTACCGTGATTGCTTCGGTATCGGTGGCTATCAACGCCAGCCGCATGCCCGAAGGACCCGGCAATGCCATGAAAAAGATACTCAAAAAGGCCGACATGACCCTCGACGATATGGCTGTCATGGAGATAAACGAGGCCTTCGCCTGCGTGCCGCTGGTATCCATGAAGCTCGTTGTCGATAATGATAACAGCAAGTATAAAGAGCTGCAGAAAAAGATGAATATAAATGGCAGTGCCATCGCCATCGGGCACCCGAACACCGCCAGCGGCGCCAGACTGATAATGAACCTGATGTATGAGCTGCGGAGGCGGGGCGGCGGCTACGCCATGGGGGCTATCTGCGGCGGACTGGCGCAGGCTAACTCATGTATTATTAAAGTAGAATAAACCAGAATATCGTTATAATGTCATTGCGAGGAACATAGTGACGAAGCAATCTCGAATACAGGTGATAGAGATTGCTTTGCTTCGCTCGCAATGACATGGAAGCAGAAAATATTAATAAAACCTGAGGAGTGTTGAATGGACGTTTCCAAATTTTCTCTGAAGGGTAAGGTGGCTATCATCATTGGGGGCGCGGGAGACATCGGAAAAGCTATCGCACAGACATATTCGGGTGCCGGTGCCGACGTGGTTATCAGCAGTCGGAAACAGGAAAACCTGGACAAGGCGGCCGAGGAGATCAAGGCGCAAACGGGCGGAAAAGTCCTGGGGATTGCCTCGCACATCGCCAAGATAGAGGAATCCAAGTCTCTCGTGGAGCAGGTGATGAAGGAGTTCGGTCGGATTGATATCCTGGTGAATAGCTCCGGCTCCAGCTTCATGGTGCCTCTTACGGAGATGGAAGAGTGGCAGTGGGATGCTGTGATGAATGTCAATGTCAAGGGGCCATTCTTCCTGGCCCAGCAGATTGCTCCCATTATGAAGGAGCAGGGAGGGGGCAGCATCATCAATATCTCTTCCTATATGGGAGTTAGAGTGGAAGAATCGCTGGGTGCCTACTGCATCAGCAAAGCGGCCGTGATACATATGACCCGCGTCATGGCCAAGGAGTGGGGCAAATGGAACATCCGTGTCAATGCCATCGCTCCTGCCTGGGTGCATAGTCGGCTGTCCGACCCGTTCCTGCAGATGCCCGGAGTTAACGATAGAATGCTGAGTCAGACGGTTATCGGACGATTCGGTGAGCCTGACGACGTGGCGGCAATCGCTCTCTATCTGGCATCCGACGCGGCTATCAATACGACGGCCGGTATTTTCCCGCTTGATTACGGTATGCTTACCTAGATGATAGCCTGATATATAAGAAAGGAGGCACTGAGATGACACTGGAGGGTAAAGTAGCTCTGGTTACCGGGGCCAGGCAGGGACTGGGAAAGTCCATTTCTCTGGGCATGGCGGAGGCCGGGGCCGACTTGGTAATCTGCGACCGGGTAACCGATGACGGGAAGCTGGATGAGGTCGCCAAGGAAA
>Ga0209427_10001792_pt1 | contig 24985 bp, 18 predicted proteins | sample DeeMarSWOR136_30_FD_187465 | JGI IMG/M metagenome (GOLD analysis project Ga0209427, IMG submission 187465) | Marine sediment microbial communities from White Oak River estuary, North Carolina - WOR-1-36_30 (SPAdes) (version 2) | ecosystem: Environmental > Aquatic > Marine > Intertidal zone >...
AAAAAGCCGTAACAGCGAAAGCAAAAAAATGGGGGATACAAAAAATCTATTCTGATTTTAATGAATTGCTAACAGATTCTGAAATAGATGCTGTTGAAGTTTTAACCCCTCAGCAGACACACAAAGAAATTACTGTTGCAGCGATTAAAGCTGGAAAGCATGTTTCCGTACAAAAACCAATGGCAGTTACCATGCATGAAGTCAATGAAATGGTGATAGCTGCGGAGGGAAGTTCTAAGGTTGCCCGGGTTTATGAAAATTTTCGTTTCTATCCTGCAATTCTAAAAGCAAAAGAATTGATTGAGAACGGCGAGATAGGGGAGCCGCTTTCCATTCGCTTTAAATTAACCAATGGAATCGGCGCAAAAGGAGATTTCGCCCATAAAAAATCTGAAACATGGAATCGGCGGATGGAGATTGATATGAGTGGTGGAGGCGCTGTTACTTTCGATCATGGCTATCATATTTTCACGTTGGCAAGGGATTTTATCGGAGAAGTCGAATCTGTTTTTGCCTGGATAGGAAAAAAGAAAGACAGAAACGGGTATATTTGGGACTCGCCTGCGATGATTAGCTGGCGATACAAAGGAAAGGATAAATTCGGTGTTTGGGAGCAGGTTTGGGGTGATGATCTATTCATCAAAACAAAATATTACGCAGGTGAAGATCGTATCGAAATTACTGGTAGTCGGGGTATTATTTGGGTGACCAAATGTACGGCTGAGTTTTGGGATGTTCCATCGTTAGTCCTTTATCGCGATGGAAAATTAACTTCATTTCATGATCTGGAAACCGATTGGCAGTCAAGTTTTGATGGCTCAACACGTAATTTTATCGATAGTGTTTTAGGTAAGGCGGAACCGGAACTTTCCTTTGAAGATGGACGAGATGTCCAACGGATGACAATCGCCGTTAAGAAATCTGGCGACAAAAAAAGAATCGTCAATATAGCTGAAGTAGTTTAATTTTTTGAACTTGTGGAGGATTTAATGCGAGATAATATTGCTATCATTATTTCTATTTTTGTTAGTGTTTTGCTTACTCAATTAGTTTTTTCACCCCGACTCGGGTTTACCAAAATTAATAGCAATTTTAATGGAACAGAACACAAGATAATTTTTAACTGTCCAACTGAATCAATAGCGGAATTTGAGATATTTGCAGAGAAAGCGGCTGAATTGGGAGCAACACATGTCTACATCAGCGAAATTATTCCAAGCCGATGGCAATGGGAATTTGATCTTACCGACCCTTATCCGAATTGGGGAATGCGACATGCATCAATATTTAAAATCATTGTCCCTTCCAAACTTGAACCATATTTGCCGGTAAATTATGCCAATCAAAATCTGGAACTCATCAAAAAAAGATGCGTCGTACTAAAAAAATTGGGATTGAAAGCAGCCTTTTCTGGAACTGAACCAGGTTGGTTGCCGGAGGCCGTCTTCAAAGATCATCCAGACTGGCGAGGGCCTCGCTGTGAACATCCTCGAAGAGCAAGAAATACATATTATGCGCCTTGCATCGATCGACCTGAAGTGCTGGCAATGTATCGCAAAGCTGTGGCAGAACTATGTCGTGTTGCCCCGATTGAGGTATTCAATTTGTTAACAAATGATTCTGGCGGTGGAATTTGTTGGAGTGTTAGTCTCTATCCAGGACAAAATGGACCGGCATGGTGTGAAGGGCGAAGCTATGCTGATCGAGTTGTCGGATTCCTTTCAGTAATTCAGGCAGGTGCAAAAGATGCTGGTCTTGAAGCGGAAGTATCATTCAGATATGGGTCAGGTTATATCTCAAGAACCGAGATTGCTTCGGTGATACCATATTTAAAACCAGGACAAACAATCAATGGTCGGAATCAGCAAGGATTTACGCCAACTATTGGAATTGGTTATGGCGATTATTGGTCGGGTGTGGGACCTGTTACTGGAATTCCTCAAGTTATGCGGATGGCTGAACAATTACAAGAAGTTTGCCATAGTGATAAAGCTAATTTAAGTTTTAATTTCAACTCATTGGACGAATCCGCTGAACTATTTGACCTAATTCAGCAATTTAACCAGCAACCATTTAAAACGATTACAGAACGAATGAATGCAGTTCGCCAGGTTGCTGTAAAATATGTTGGCGATGAAAATGCAGACCAGATGATGGAACTTTGGGATAAGATCAATAAAGCCGTGCATGAAGTACTTTCGATCGGACCTGATCCAATTATGTTAGTCGGTACAATCAATCAGCGATGGATCAGCCGTCCTTTAGTACCATTTCCAATGGAACTTACCGTGGATGAAAAAGACTATTACAGAAAGTTTCAATTCCAGGCAAACTCAGAAGAGGAAGCGGCTGATCTGATGAATTTACAGGGATTTGAAATGATTAATGGTTACTCTGGTTCATTATTGGCGACCTGGACACTCAACGGATCAGTCCGAAATATCGAATCGACAATTGAAGATGTGGAGCAGATTATCGGTCGATTGGATAATGAAAACAAAATTAAGGAATTAGAATTGCTGAAATTGAGGCTGAAAACACTCAACTGTTTTTATCGGAATGCCAAACATACGATTCAATACCAGGATATTCTTGATCGAACTGATTATGAAAATCTACCGACTGAACAGAATATCTATCCGATGGACGGCGATCAGTTGCTTCGAGAAATTCAAATCGTAACGCGAAATGAAATTGATAATACAAATGAGCTCATTTCACTTTTAGAATCTACTAAAATACCGCTGGTCAAAACGGCATCAACATTGGAGGAAGAGGATGTTTTCAATATTGGTCCGAATATTATTGAACAATTAAAGAAAAAAATCGATATTATGCTGAAACACCAGTTGGAAGTAAATCGGCTATATAAAAGGAGGCAGGGATAGGTAGAGTATTGTTTGAAATACAAGGAGAAACAAAATGTATATCGATTACAAAATAAAAAGTCCTAAATTCATCACATTGATTATTATAGGATTAGTTTGTATATTTTCCAGCGACTTATTCGCTCAAAATCAAAAAATAGAATTCTATGTCGATTATGCCCAGTTCAGGTTACAACAGAATTATGTGTATCTTGAGGTTTATTATTCAATAGCAAGGAAGAGCTTAACTTTTAAAGAAGCGAATGACGGTTACCATGCGATTGTTACGATAAAAACTTACTTAAAAAAAGGTGATTCCTTAATGTTAATCGATAGCCTGATCGTTCAGGATTGGGTGAAGACACTGGAGGAAATATTACCATCACAAAAGTTTGCAGAACTTTCTGCGATTCAAATTGAGACCGGGAGTTATTTGCTTAGCTCTGAATTTACAGATTTAAATTCAAATCAGAAAGTATACTTCAGCGACAGTTTGAAAGTCATACCATTTTCTGATGAAAATCTTGAAATTAGCCAAGTTCAATTTGCTAATTCAATTTCAGTTCAAAAAGAGCGAGAAATGAAATTCGATAAAAATGGGCTCCGAGTCGTTCCCAATGCCAGCAATACCTATGGTGACGGTTTGTACAGATTATTTTTCTATGCCGAAGCTTATAACTTTATTGTATCGGAAGAATCGCAGGGGTCAACCTATCATTTGGAATACCATCTTCTTGACCAGAAGGGTGAGATAATACAGAAGGTCACTGGCGCGCCGAAAAAGAAACCAGGAAGTTCCAGTGTGATTAATGGGTGCCTGGATATTGGATTTTTGTCAAGTGGATTTTACAAGTTAAAGATTGTTATTGGAGACGATTTTTCTGGGCAAATTGCCGAATCAGAAAAACGATTTTTTGTTTACAAGCCAGAAGATTTTATGGCAAACAAAGCGCAGCAGCAAAAAATGGAACAGTCTGAAATTAATGAATTTGAAAATATGGATGAAGCTACCTTGGACCGGCATTTTGAGATGGCTCAGTATATAACTTCAAAAGAGGATAAAAAGATTTTTAAGAAATTGGATGTTAATGGTAAAAGATCGTTTTTATATAATTTTTGGCAAGATTTAGATCCCGATCGAAATACTCCGATAAACGAAAGAAAAATTCAATATTATCATTTATTAGAGTATGCGAATAAAAATTTCTCTGTTGGAACCAGACAGGGCTGGAGATCGGATCGCGCTCGGATTCTTCTAATCTATGGTCAGCCAGACGATGTAGAGCGGCATCCTTCGAATCCAGGCACACGAGATTATCAAATCTGGCAATATTATGAACTTGAAGGCGGTGTGGAATTTATTTTTGTGGATATTCGGGGAATTAGAGATTATGAGTTGGTACATTCAACTCATCGTAACGAAGTCCACGACTATGAATGGGAGGAGAGGTACCTTCGGTATTAGAAATTCTAAAATACATAACTATATTTCAAAAAATTACTAAATTTAAAATTTTAAACAGATGGATAAGTGCACTCTAAAAACCGCTAATTCTGCTAATATTTTAATTTCACTAATTCTAACTTTAATAAAATCAGTCAGGTTAAATTAGTAAAATTAGCGGTTAAAAGCCTGTTTAGAGTAGACTCATGGATTAAAAACACATATTCAGGACGGAGGAAAAATGGACGAATTGTCTGGTCGCCTGATATCCTTAGATGTTTTTCGAGGCATAACGATTGCTGGAATGATTCTGGTAAACAATCCAGGGACCTGGACCAAAGTTTACAAACCATTATTGCATGCCCCATGGCATGGCTGGACTCCAACGGATTTTATATTTCCATTCTTTCTGTTCATTGTTGGTGTCGCCATGTCTCTATCTTTATCCAAACGCATCGAAAGAGGTGATTCGAAATCAGAGCTTTATGCCAAGATAATTCGGAGGACACTAATTATTTTTGCGATTGGAATTTTTTTACAACTGTTTCCCAAATTCAACTTCTCAGAATTGCGAATCCCAGGCGTTTTGCAGAGAATCGCATTGTGTTATTTCTTTGCTTCCGTGCTTATGCTTCACTTTAATAAAAAATGGCAGATCGGTTGGGCAATTTTTCTGCTGATGATCTATTGGATTTTAGTGAAATTAGTACCTGTGCCAGGCTACGGTGCAGGAGTATTGGAAGCAAAGGGAAGCTTGTGTTGGTACATTGATAGCACATTATTAGCAGGACACACATGGAAGGGTGCCCCAGTTCCTGGATTCGATCCAGAAGGCATCTTAAGCACCATCCCAGCCATCGTAACGGTTCTTTTAGGTATTTTTACCGGCGATTGGATTCGAACTCCAAAGGATTATTATGAGAAAGTTAGTGGATTGTTTGTGTTCGGTGTTCTGGGATTAGTTTTAGGAGAGATCATGAGCGTCTGGTTGCCTATTAATAAAAACTTATGGACGAGTAGCTACACAGTTTTTATGGCAGGAATGGCATTGATATTTTTAGCAATGTGTTACTGGTTAATTGATATTAAAGGAATTAAAGCCTGGGGAAAACCATTTATCATTTTTGGTAGCAATGCGATTTTAGTTTTTAGCCTGTCTTCCTTTGTCGCTCGTATCACAATAAGTATCAAATGGCTGCAAGCAGATGGAACAGAGATCATGCTCAAAACGTACTTATACAAAATCCTTTTTGCCTCCTGGTTAGGTGTCAACGAGTTTAGCTCCTTACTTTTTCCGATAGCGTATTTGCTAATCTGGTTGGGAATTATGTGGATTTTGTATCGAAAAAATATTTTCGTAAAAATATGATTTGGTGAAAGCATGATTAAATGAACGATTACTCTTCATATTCCGATGAGTATCTGGTCGAGTCAATAAAAAGTAGTAATGTCGATGCTTTTAAAGTGCTTTATTATCGATACTATGAAAATTTGTACCATTTTCTCTGTCTCAGAACAAATTCGATAGAGACAGCAAAAGATTTTATTCAGGAAATTTTTACTCGAGTATGGCAAAATAGGGGAGACCTTGATAAAAATAAATCCATCAAAGCATATCTATTTCGAATTGCTAATAATTTGGTAATAGATAGGTTTCGAAAAAGGAGGTCTCGACAAGATTTTATTTCCCAAACGAAAAAAAATGTAACTGATAATTCTCTCGAATCGATTACTGAAATAAATTTAGCTATTAATAAACTTCCTGAAAAACTTCGTATTATATTCATCCTCAGTCGTTACCACGGTTTTAAATACTCCGAAATCGCCCAAACTTGCAATATTTCTGTTAAAACAGTTGAAAGTAGAATGAGCCAGGCTTTAAAAATATTACGAGATGAACTTTCCTAAATAGGGTATTTCAGATTTCAAACGTATTACTTAACAGATAGGAAAATTTGATAGGAAATAAACATGGATGAGTCTAAATTTATCAATCTCTGCACCAAAGCTGTAACCGGAAACATTTCCCATGACGAACAACATGAACTGGATTTTCTGCTGGAAAGTTCACCGAAAAATTTGGAAATTTATAATCAACTACACAATACCTGGCAGCAAACAGAATTTTCATTTGATTCTCCGCTTCCAGACATTGAAAAAGAATGGCTTAAGTTTTATAAAAAAATAGAAGTTAAAGAAGAGAAAACAATAAATAAAATAGTATTTTCTCAACTGGAAAAATTTAGGGCAGGTTTTGCAGCAACAATACAACCTCGATTACGTCCTGCTTTTATTGTACTTGCTGCTTTAATAATTTTTATTTCGTTGGTTTTTGTACTCAAAAATCGCACATTAGAACCTGAATTCATCGAAATTTTCACTGTAAATAAACAGAGAACAACTTACGTTTTTTCAGATGGTTCAAAAGTGCGACTTAATTGTGGCAGCTCAATTAAGTTCTTTAAAACATTCAGTGATACTACAAGGGAAGTGCATCTCGCAGGTGAAGCATTTTTTGATGTTTTAAAAGATAAACGCCCCTTCATTGTGTTAACGGAAAATGCGAGGACAACGGTGTTAGGTACCGAATTTAATATTTGGGCACGTAATAATCGAACACGGATTATGGTGAAAGATGGCAAAGTCAGATTCGGTTTAGTAACAAATGCTACTGCAAATGTTGAATTAATCAAGAATCAGATGAGTTGTGTGAAGGATGATTTATTACCACAAGAACCAAAGAATGTGGACACAGATTATCTGCTTGGATGGTTGGAAGATAAATTGGTCTTTGAAAAAACAACTCTGATTGAAATTTTAAACGAATTGGAAAGAACGTATGATATGTCTATTGAGCTTAAAAATGGGAAATTAGAAAATGAGACCATCACCGCCGTCTTTGATAATTCACCAATAGATACGGTTTTATCTTCTATTTGCCTCACTTTGGGTATCAATTATGAAGTTGAATCAGGTAGGTATATTCTGTTAGATTAGTTAGAATATGAATTATAAAGATGTTAAGCAATAATTATATCATAAATTTGAGTCGTTACAATTTCGATATTTGATGCTTTTTTGAATATCTCATTTTTCAATAATCATATGCGTTAATTAAAATGATTTGCTTTCGGAAGACAGTATTCTTTTTACTATTTTTCATTTTTAATTTCTCACAATCAAGTTTAGCGCAAACCAACTTCGAATCAGATCATATTTTTTTGCACTGTAAGAATCAGTCATTACGAAGTGTTTTAAAAGACCTATCCGTTCAGTCGAACGCAAACTTTGTATTTCGAGATGAACTGGTTGAGGGTAAAAATATAACCTGTCAATTATCTGACGTCTCAATTGAAATAGCATTTATTCAGATTATGTCCCAGACAGACCTATCCTTCAAAAAGTTTACAGATGGTTCTTTTGTGCTGTTCAGGGAGGAAAAGCCTGTTGAGAACACTCCAAAAAAAGAAGTATTGAATAATGATTTTCAGCCACCAGTAGTCAAAAATGAACCTAAACCTTTTTATCCCCCATTTGCTGAAAAGCATGGATTGGAAGGTTATGTAAACATTGATTTATTGGTCGACGAAAATGGAGAAGTGAAACTTTCAAAAGTTACAAAGTCATCGGGAAACATCATTTTAGACAGGGCTGCGATACAATATGTTCATAAGCTGAAATTTCATCCAGCGCTGAAAGAAGGAAAACCAACAATGGTTTGGGTCTCGTGGGGTGTAAATTATAAATCGCCAGAGACAGATTTTTTTCAAAGTGATTATATTTATAAAGTCAATAATTATTATCGACTTGCAAAGCAAAATTCTGGTGAAAGAAAAAAGGAAATTCTTCAAAAAATTCTTCAAACTCATAAAGATTGCATAGATTATTTCATTGAGAAACCGAATATTGACTACAACGAAATTATTAAAGAGGTTATTTTGGACGAGACTTATATTCAGTGGAAGGATCTATGGAAGGATATTTCACTTCATTTTTTGGTGTTTCATGATTTTGTAATACGATTTGAAGGTACGGATGAAGCCTATTCCGCCTTAACAGATTTGAAATTTTATGTAAAAAAAGATATCGACTTTTTGATATGCAATCCAAGCGAATCAGTCAAGGAGCAGAAAAGAAAATATTACCTAATAACCTCCATTCGTGAATTTTTAAAAAATGAATACCCCCAAATTATTACAGAAGATTTAGAACAACAAATAAGCCGTAATTTTTGAATGCAATAAATTTAGAGAGTTAATCATGAAAAAAATATTAAAATTGATTCATCGAGTTTTTATTTGGACTCCGCTCCTTCTTTTAATGTTAGCTTCCTTATATTTAAAAGAATACGCTTTAACTCAGACAAAAAATCCTCAATTGTCAGTAGATTATGCCCAATATCGACTCCAAGATAATTATGCTTTGTTAGAAATTTACTATTCTGTTTCAAGACAAAGTCTACAATTTGAGAGTGAAGCAGACGGTTTCTCTGCACAATCGCTTATAAAAACTTATTTGGAATTTAATGAAACCTCAATTTTAATTGATAGCCTGAATATCTTGGATTATGTAAAGTCTTTAGATGAAATATCACCTTCCCAAAATATCGCTGAAATGTCCATACTTCAAATTAAACATGGTAATTATTTGTTGAAGGTCGAAATTAGGGATTTAATGACTAACATGATAGAAATCTTTTATGATAGCCTGAAATTGAGGGATTTATCAACACCTGAATTGGTAATGAGTGATATTGAGTTTGCGATTTCAATAAACGCACAAAAGGATAGAATATGTAAATTTGATAAGAATGGACTTCGAGTTGTTCCCAATGCAAATCGAACCTATGGCAATGGACTTCCAAATTTATTCTTTTACGCCGAGGCTTATCATTTCAAAGTGGAAGAAGAAGCAATAAATTCGACCTATCATCTTGATTATTATATTTCTGATGTAGATGGTAAAATTGTAAAAGAAATTTCAGGAAGCCCAAGAGGAAAACCAGGGAGCACAAGTGTAATTCATGGATGCTTAAATATCAGCGATTTGCCTGCTGGAATTTATGCTTTAAGGATAAAATTAACTGATGATTTTAATGGGGCAATCCAAAAATCTGAAAAAGATTTTTTTGTCTATAGACCATCAGAAACAGCAAATCAAGAGGTTCCTGAATCAGAGGTTGAGCAATATTCATTAGAAGATGAATTTTTAAATATGAGTGAATATGAAGTTGATGAATACTTTGAGCAAGTGCAGTATATTGCCACAAACCAAGAAAAAAAGTTCTTCAAAAAACTCGATTTAGAAGGGAAACGTAATTTCCTGATCGATTTTTGGAAAAATCGAGATCCCGATCCACAAACAACAGTTAATGAGCGGAAGGTGGAATATCATCAGATGTTGGATTATGCAAATCAATTTTTTTCCCAGGGTAAAAGAGCTGGATGGAGATCAGACCAGGGGCGTGTTTTATTAATTTATGGCAAGCCCAGTCAGGTGGATCGTTTTGCCTCAAGTACTAACTTAAAAGCACACCAGGTATGGTACTATTATGAATTGGATGGAGGAGTGGAATTTGTTTTTGTAGATGTCAGACTAACAGGTGGTTTTATGTTAGTTCATTCGACGAAGAGAGATGAAATTCGCGATGATCAATGGATGGAGAATTGGGCGCAAAAACGTTGAACATGGACCTCAGTATCATAGTGACCAGTGAATTTTTCAAACTAAGATTTTAATCAGGAAGAAAATATGATGACAGTATTTGTAATTATAAGATTATTTTTGTTGATGCTGATTCTGCTAATTTTCTTTAGTTGTGCCAGTTATACGGTTAACATTAGCACTGTTCCTCCCGCACAAGTTGAGGTTTATATAAATGAGGAATATCACAAAACAACTACGGAAGATGGCAAAGCATCAGTTAAAATTGACGCAGTAGCATTTGAGGATGAACATCTGGTTGAGGTGAAAAATGGCAAATATTATGGATTTCTAAAAATAAATCATAAGGGGGAAACATTAGAAGAAAAAAATGTCTATTTCGTATCGACGAGTGTTAATAATGAAAATGTGAGTGTTGATAAGGTTACCTATAATATTATCTTCGTTGTTCCCGAAAAATTGGAAGACGAGGCAGGGGAGACTCAAACTGGAGATGAATTACCAGTAGCTGAAGCAGAAGATATAAATGATTATTTTTCTATGGAAGAACCAGAATTGGATGCTCAATTTGAAATAAGTCGATATATCGCCACCAACCAGGAAATTAAAACTTACAGTACATTGAATGTTGAAGGGAAACAGGGATTTTTAGCCAGATTTTGGAGGGATCGCGATACAAATCCACAGACGAAGATCAATGAGTTTCAGCGGGATTATTTTAAACGTGTCGAATTGGCAAATGCACGGTTTTCGTCAAACAAAAAAGAAGGGTGGAAAACTGATGAGGGAAGGATAATAATCATCTATGGCATACCTGATGCTGTGGATAGATTCCCAAGCAACATGGATCAAAAAGCATACCAGGTTTGGTACTATTACCGTGTCCAGGGAGGAGTTCAGTTCGTTTTTGTTGATGTACGAAATTTTGGGGAAATGGAATTAGTCCATTCAACTGCCAGAAATGAAGTTCATGATCCGAGCTGGCAAAGGTGGTTGAAATAATATTTAACTGTTTTTAAGATCATTAAATACATAAAGATGGGAATTGGAATGAATAAAATGAAAAGATCGAATTGGTGAAAGGTATGAGAAGAAAATTAATTTGGACATTCTATTTTAATACTATCCTATTTTTAGGGATATCGATTGCTGATCAAAATTCTGTCGAAAAAATGATTGTTATAGACGTTGAAGGTAAAAAAATCACTGGTAATAAAGGAATTCATGACGGTGTAACGAAAGAATCAGTTTATGGAATTAAACGGATTTCAGCGGACCTGACTAAACATATTGGCATTGCAATCGTTTTTGAAACTGAAAAAAGTTGCTGTCATTTAAAGGCTTATGTTTCTAGAAATCAGAGCGTTAAAAAGGGAGATTTGTTGATTATTGACTCTTCAGCGACCAATTTACTTTTAGAAACCTATAAAGAGGATTATTGGGATAATTTACAAGTAATGAAAAATAGTTCTGAAGATCATGCGATGAGTGATGGAAAAGCATATAAAAAATCGAGGATTTTATTAAAATCAGGAGAAACAATGAAGGATGAACGATTTATTGTAAGGGGATCTGATGAGTTGATCTTTCCTTCATCGCTTTCCATGCATCCCAAATTAGTTAAATTACAAGATGTGGAGACAATTTTTGTACCTACCAAAAATTACTTACAGCACGGTGCGCTATCGGGAGCGCTCTTAACTGGTGTAGTTATCTTTGCAATTGATTTAAAAAAGCAGCCTGAAACGAAAATATTTTATAAAACAGTTCCTGGCCCTGGCGGATCGTTGCAAACAATCCTGGTAAGAAAAACCATCGAAAATAAATTACCTACTATTTTAAAAACAGTTGTAGTAGCTGGTGGAACTATTTTGGGTGCGATTATTGGTCATTCCATTAATGGAGGATGGAAGTGTATATATCCTTCTGAAAAAACAGTAGACAAGGTTAGTATTAACATTAATTTTTTCACTAATTATCCCCAAACTTCATTTCTGGGAATTACATGTAGATTTCGAATCTGACACTTTTAAGAAATATCGAAGTGAGATGAAATCGAAAGGAGATTAAAATGCTATATCAAGTTGATAGACTAAGAATAGTAAGCTTGTTACTACTATTTTTAGTGATAAAAGTTCCTACATTAGCTTTTGGAGCAGAAGGCATTTCAAAAGGAAAATGGAAAGGTATAGGGGAACCGTCCGTTGCACCAATTAAAATTTCGTTTAGGGTGATAAACCAGGCCAATTTGGATTCAATAAAAATAAGCTATCACACTACCAGCAAAATTTATATAGCTACCAAGGAGAAAAACACCATTGGGACGTATCGCAATTTTTTTATCATAGCATCTGGGGACGGTATTACTGTGCATTTGTCCGGCGCCTTTTCAGAAGATGGTATCACTGTGAAGGGCACAGTTTCAATTTTTCTTGCGAACTCAACAACGGCAGGTATAAGCTGGAGTGGTTCATTTGAAGAGCCATTTACTCCCCCATATTTGATTGCAGATTTTATGTCTGATAAAATTAAGGGGATGAAGCCGTTATTAGTTCAGTTTACGGATCTATCATTAGGCGATATTATAAATTGGCATTGGAATTTCGGTGATGGCTATACAAGTGATATTCAAAATCCGTTCCATACTTACGAAACAGCTGGTGACTATGCTGTCACACTGATAGTTATGGATTCAGTTATGGCAGATACATTAATTCGGAATGAATTTATTACAGTCTCTCAACCAATGGAAATAGATTATCCTATTAGAATTATACCCACAAGCTTTTACTTGAGCCAGAATTACCCAAATCCTTTCAATTCATTCACACATATTGATTATTCAATACCAAACGATTGTAACGTCAGATTAGAAATTTATAATACGGATGGACAAAAAATCACTACTTTAGTCGATAATTTAAATAAATCAGGTATTCATTCGATAATTTGGAAGGTAGAAAATATAAGTTCAGGTGTCTATGTTTATAAAATTAGCGCTGGCAACCTGACGGCTATCAAAAAGTGTATTCTACTAAAATAATGCAGGTCTTTAAATGAAATTTAGACTTAACTACTTTGTTATTTTTTTAATATGTAGTCTTTTGTTTGTTTTCCTTTTCTGTGATAAAACAAAAAGTCCATTGGAACCTGTTATTAAAGAGATTGATAAAGCTATCCTCAATGATATGGTCGAGAATATTAATGTTGGTATCTACGGAGAAATTCACAGTGTCCTCATCTTGTATAACGATTCTTTGGTATTTGAAGAATATTTTAATGGGTGCCATCAGAACAGCATTGAATGCATTAACGATGCAACTACCAGCATTTCTTCTGCAATAATTGGTATTGCAATCCAGGAAGGTTATGTTAACAGTGTTCGTGAAAAACTGTTGCCTTTCTTTGTTGAATATTCAAATATTGCTTTTAACGATTCATTGAAAGAAGCCATAACACTTGAGCATGTTTTAACAATGACCGCAGGGCTATCCTGGAATGATGAAATTCTCAATCAGATGTACAACAGCCGAGATTGGATTAAATTTACGCTTGATCGACCAATGAGCGAAAATCCCGGAGAAATTTTTAATTACAACCTCGGTGGTAGCATGTTGCTTTCAGGTATTATTCAGAATACGACAAATATGTTAGTGCAAAATTTTGCAAAATCGAAGCTATTTCAGCCTCTTGGCATAAAATCGAGTTATTGGCTATCAGATGGCACTGGTAAAGGTTCTACAGGAACTGGATTTTGTCTTAGAGCTTTTGATTTTTTGAGATTTGGGCAATTGTATTTAAAAAAGGGTAGTTGGACGGGTCAACAATTAATATCTGAAGAATGGGTTGAAATATCTACTCAAAAATGGGTGAAACCCCATCAATTTTGGTGGAAAGATAATGAATATGGATACCATTGGTGGAGATATTCAGAAAGCCATCGCATTGCAAAGATACTACAAACTAATGATGTCTACTTTGCCTGGGGATGGGGTGACCAATTTCTATGGATTCTCCCTCATCTTGAAATGGTTGTTGTAGTGACTGCTGGTAATTTTGAGAAATGGAGGGCGGCAGAATCAATATTATGGGAATATATATTGCCAGCTATTCTTTAAAATTAAGGAAGTGAACTAAATGCTGAAAATATTAAAGATAATAGTACTTTTGTCATTCATATTAATTACCATTTTAAATTGCAATCGAAGCGAAAATCCAGTAGCAAATAGTATAGAAAATGGTCCTTATCCAAAAGCTGAGAGACACAATTTAAATGGCGATATTCTTTTTGAACTTGTCACAAAAATTAAAGAAGGAAAATATGGCAAAGTCCACAGCTTAATAATAATGAGAGATGATGAAGTGATATTGGAAGAATATTTTCGGGGTTATCAAAGGGACGACTTGCACCCCTTATTCTCAGCAACGAAAAGTATTATATCAGCTCTTATTGGAATTGCTATTCATCAAGGAAAAATAAATAGTGTGCAAGATAAGATGCTAAGTTTTTTTTCTGAGTATCAAAATAATATAGCTAATTTGGATTCTTTCAAAGAACGTATCACAATCGAAGATTTATTAACCATGAGGAGCGGTTTGCAGTGGAAAGGTGACGACATTGATGGCATGACAATGATTGAGAGTTCTGATTGGATTAAGTTTATGCTGGATTTGCCGATGCAAGATCCTCCTGGTAATAGTTTTGTTTATAGCAGCGGTAATGCGATGCTACTGGCAGGAATTATTAACAATTCAACAGGTATATCTCCTCATGAATTTGCTGAACGGCATCTATTTCAGCCGCTCGGTATTAATCGCTGGGACTGGGAGACAGCTCCCAATGGATTCAGTATCGGTGGCTGGGGTTTACACCTGCGTCCGATCGATATGGTAAAGATCGGACAACTATTTTTACGCGATGGTCGTTGGGATAACCAACAGATCATTCCAGGTGATTGGGTAAAAAAGTCAACACAAAGGGTAGTGATTGTTGATAAAGCATTTGATTATGCGTATCAATGGTGGCTCTACAATGAAAATCATAAAGTTGGTGAACTATTAAAAACAAACGATGCTTTTTTTGCTTATGGGCATGGTAAACAATGTATATGGATTATTCCTCATCTGGAATTGGTAGTTGTATCCACTGCACTGAATGAAAACAATGGATTTTGGTCACATGCACTTTTCTGGGATTATGTTCTACCAGCAGTAAAAGATAGATAGAAGCGGTGTGAGATTTGGTTGTCTAAATGAATATTAAAATTTAAAAATGAGAATAGGGAGGAGGATTTGTATTATGAAAGTATTTAATAATATTTTCTTTAAGATTCTAATTATTATAGGCTTAGTTTTTCTTGTATCTTGCCCACATAAAAATCCCCAGGAAATTGTTGAGTGGGAGGAAGTACCAATACCTAAATTCAAATTTAAAGCGATCCAAATTCCTCAGACATTAGTACAATCTTCGGACACCATGGCTCAAAAAATTGTTGAGTATATCAACTCTGCAAATGATTTTAAAAGATACCTCTACTATCTCAATCCGCCTGATACAGTTGCTCCTGAAAGTTATTATCCTCCCTGGAATTATTCTTGGTATGCACGAGAGGGTTATCGTATTTTGTTAAAAGTTGAAATATTTTTTGAAACCAATGTGTGGATGGTTCGGTTTTGGGGAACAGATTCAATAACTGGAAAATATTACCACAATTGGCATTATTTGGGGGCGGACCAATATGCCGGAAATGATTATGGATCGATGGGAGTGAGTCCAAATGATGAATTGAATACGAGTACATCCTTCCAGTGGACAACAGAGAATGAGGTTGTAAAGTATATCTTTCTCAAAACTTCTGATGATGGTCAAGTATTTTTTGATTTTGAAATACATTGTTTTGCGGACTTTTCGGGACAATTGATAAAAAGAATAAAAATATCGGATCGAAAATTTTATTGGAGAGAGATAGATGGAATAATAGAATATAAATTTTCCTGGAATGCAGTTGGTAGCGGACAATGGTGGAAATATGATGTCGAAGGTAATGTAATTGATACCGGCAGTTGGAATTGAATCAAAACTAAGATTAATTTAACTGCGGAGTGTGTACAATGAATCACAAAATATGTCTTTTGATTTTAATCTTTTATTTGATTTTTGCCTGTTCCAGCAAAAATCCCATACCTATTGAGCAATGGGGAGGGCAGACACCGCCAACTTTTCTTTTTAAGAGTGTTGATATTCCTGCATGTTTGCGAAATAAACCTGATTCAATGGCACAAATGTTAGTTTATTATGTAGATTGTGCAAACGAAGCTAAGCAATACCGAACCTATTTGGTTCCACCCCAAAATGCCACTTCGGAAAACCCAAAAGGTCCTCCATGGATTATAACCTGGAACGCACCTAAAGGATACAAAATTTTCCTGACTATTGACGGAGAAATTGACGGCAGTACATTCAACTGGGAGGTTAAATTTTGGGGGATTGATACGACAACTGGAACTTACTATCACAGATGGGTATTTCTTGAAGCAGACCAGGGCGCTTCAGACAGAATAGGGGGGATCAGGGTTTATCAAGAGAATTCAACGGAGTTGGCATCCTATTACAATTGGATTACCTTTCATGATCAATTTATGTATACTTTCAGTATCTGCAATGGAAATACTGGACGAACAGACTTTGAGATTTATCTCTATCAGGATCTCACCGGTGAATTATTTAAGAGAAGAGAAAGCAACTGGTGGGAATATAAATTTTCCTGGAAATTCGATGGAAGTGGACAATGGTGGAAGTATGATGATGAGCTTAATGTGATTGATTCTGGCAGTTGGGAGTAAAAAAAATGGGGTATTTGTTTTTAATGAAAGGAATTAAAAATGAACACAGACAAGTATTTGATAATTGTTGTATTACTGTTTGTATTAAGTGTAATTATATCATGTTCATATAAAAATCCTACTCCCATTGAAGGATGGGAAGATCAGTACCCACCTGAGTTTGTATATGTATCAATTCAGATTCCAGAACCTCTAAAACTATCAGGGGATTCGATGGCTCAAACTGTTGTTGGGTATATAGATATGTTTAATGAGATGAAAAAGTATGTCCCATTATTAAATCCTTCAGCGGACACAAGTTTAGCAGAATATAAAATATCGGGATCAAGTATCCCCTGGGTTCTGTCGTGGAGAGCGGATGAAGGATTTCTCATTCTACTGTTTATTACCAAGGAGGGGACGAGTTACAATTGGGAACTTAAATTTTGGGGTGAAGATACTACCAAAAATAAATTCTATGATAAATGGATTGTTTTGAGTGCATACAATGATTTGGAAGGTAAAGGAGGGGGGATAACGCTTTATGAAGAGAATTCGAAAAATATAGATTCATATTACTCCTGGTATACTTATCCGAGCACAGTGAAAAATTATCGTGCTTTTCAAATATCAAAACATACAGACGATGATATTGACTTCATCGTCGAAATAACTTACAATTACGATCTTTCAGGTGAATTATCAAAGTACAGTATGGGGGAGGAGAAGATTTACGTCGAATTTAAATGTGCATGGAGTTTATCTGGTCAAGGAGAGTGGTGGCGTTATAATGAAAATCATAACATTGTTGCATCGGGGAGTTGGTAGTTATAGTCTTCGTAAATTTTTTATGGAGAATTGAGATGCGAAAACGATTTTTCCTATTAATAATGATCCTTTTTTTTAATCCATACCTCATTTTTGCTAAAAATAATATAATAAAGGGTGAAATTCTGGATGCAAAAACGAAGCAGCCTCTACAAAGCGCGAATATCACCATCGAAGGGACTAATTTTGGCACAGCATCTGATAACGAGGGTAAATTTGTAATCCAAAATATTCCGCCTGGTAACTATATTTTAAAGGCCAATTTCATCGGCTATCGATCATTTGAGAAAAAAATTAATCTCATGCAAAATCAAACCCTATCCATAGAGATCTTCCTCGAACCGACTGCTTTGAAAGGCGAAGAAGTCATTATTACTGCAAAAGCAGAAGCTAACAAGGCAAAAGTGAGAGAGACGCCAATTTCTTTTACGACTTTAGAATTAAAAGAATTGAGGACCAATTACACCACAGGTGATTTACCCCAGTTAATCATAAATGTACCTGGAGTCTGGACATCTTCGGCTGGTCTGGGCGAAACAGAGATGGTGATTCGTGGTTTCAATTCAGATAAATTAAGATTTATTTTGAATGGCATCCCAATGAATGAAGCTGAAGATCAACAAATTTATTGGTCAAATTGGGGAGGATTATCCAATTTGGTACGTTCGGTTCAGGTTCACCGGGGATCTGGATTTTCACTGTATGGTTCCAGTGCATTTGGCGGATCTGTGTATATCGAAACAATGGGAATTGCGCCTAAAAGTGGTTCAATTTTACGTTTCTCCGCTGGCGGTTATAATCGTATGGGTATAATTTCAGGTCAACGAGCAGGAACTGTTGCCCATCCTGAGTATGGTTATGGTTTTATTGACGCTGGTAAGGCGATAAACTATACTTACTCCTGGCGGTTGAACTCTGGTCCACTATTTACTAAAAAGCTCAATATGAGCGTCTTTTTAGAATATAAAACCGGGGATTCATACATTTTTGGAACAGGTTATAATGGTTATACTATTGGAGTGGAAGCTCAAAGCCTGCTGGGACGACATGAACTTGATCTTACTTTTTTTACCTCTCCCCAGGGACATAATCAGGCATTTACCTTACAGGATATTGATTTATTAAATGAATTAGGACGCGAATATAACAGGAAAAATCATGAATGGCAGGAGAACTATTATCAAAAACCATTTTTATCGCTTAAAGATGAATGGACAATTTCGGAGAAGCAAAATTTAGTTATTAATGCATTCTACTCCAAAGGTGTTGGTGCTGATCAAACCCTGACTAACGATATTTTTGATGTCAGCACTGGTAAAATAGAACGACAACCAATTTCCGATAACAGGGATGCTCAAGGATTTGGCGAGCACGCCATGTATTTGCTTCACAATTTTGATCTTTGGACCACAGATTTTGATACAGCACATCCTGGAATGTTTTATGCACCCCCAGTATTTAAAAAGACAGCATTTCGAGATGATACAACAAATTTTTTTACGGAGCAACGTACTCATAGCTGGCAGAGCAGACGACGACGGGATCACTCCCAATTTGGGCTTTCCACTTACCTGCAATATAATCCATCTAATAACACACAAATGATTATTGGCGGCGAAGGTAGAATTTGGCACGGACATCGAAGTAGCGAAAGCTGGTACTTGTATTTTAGCGATTTGCTTTTCAATCAGCAAAATCCATCAGCAACGCGAGGCGAAACGTTTGCACAAAAACTTCAGAACATCTATGATTATAAGACAGAGGTGAATAATTTTTCTGCTTTTGGTAGAGTTTTATTTAAGCCATTTCAAGCATTAACAATTCAAGCTGGCGGTCAATATAGTTATTCAAAACAAAAAGTAATTGAAAATCCAATCCAATTTTTCGATTTCGGGACGATGAACTATTTTGAAAATGTATTTTTAAGAACTTCTGCTGATCAAATTGATTCCGAAGGAAATCCAAAATACTCTGAAGAAGATTATCAACGAACCTATCAATTTCTTACACCATGGCTCGGTACCAATTGGAATTTTACTCAAACGATGAACCTTTTTATGAATTTTGCCACTGCTAAAAAAGAGCCATCCCTTCTAAACTGGTACGATGTTTATGAAGGTCCCCGATTCCAACAACGACAGGGAGAAAAACTAAAACCTGAATCTGCTGTTAGCTTTGAGGTCGGCGTTGGATACAAAATTCCAATATTCGTTACCAATTTAAACTACTATCATACCATTTATACTGATAAAATCGAATCAGTCGTTGATTTTAATGAAATACGCCGTACGCTTAACGCTGGTAAAGCCATATTTCAAGGTGTGGAATTGGAATTTAAAGGTGAGTCTGGAAAATTCGAATATACTGGTTCAGCAACATTTTCAAGAAACCGCTGGCAAAAGATGGATGTGCAGGAAATTTTTGGGGTAGAGGCCAAAGATGTTGAGTGTAAAGTTGTACCTTTTTCACCGGAGTTGATGTTTAATGCATTGGTTGGTTATCACTTTACGGTTTATACTGACCATTATTATCATTGTGGGATAAGTGTCAATTATTGGGATCGGTATTATGGCACGTACACGAATTATTATATGAAAGCAGATAGTTCGATATCAACTGCCAAACTGCCTTATTTCCTCGATCTTGGGGCACACCTGAGGTTTATAAAATCTTTTCCAAGATTTGATCTAACATTTCGCCTGGATGCACATAACATTCTGAATCGAAAAGATAATTTTATGAGAGCCCAGTATACAATTGATTATGGCAGAAATGACTATCTTGAAGGCAGATATCACTGGTATGTGTTGCAGGCGCCACTTATAAATTTGTTCTTCACAGTAGAAGTTGCAATTCGTTGATTTCATTCTTGGCACATTTCCTGAGTTTGTTGTAATCTTATTGAATTTAAGCAATTAAGAGATATCAGAATTTACAAGAGTTAATTAAAAAATTTAAATTCCTGGCAAAAGAGCAGAATTTTATTTGCGTGGCATTTCAATTCTGGGAACTCTTTTTTAGTCTTGTCTTAAGCATGTTGCAATAGAATCAAAAAAAGTAATATTGGAGGCATTTGATGAGGTTACGAATTTTCGTTACCGTAATGGTTTACCTTCTTATTCCAAATATTCTATTTGGAGTAAATAATACGATCAAAGGAGAAATTCTCGATGCCAATACAAAAAAGCCATTGCAAAACGCCAATGTTGTGATTGATGAGACTGCTTTTGGCACTGCTTCCGATTTTGACGGAAAATTCATTATTCAGAATATTCCCCCTGGAAATTATTCGCTTGCTGTAACTTTTATTGGGTATAAAACTTACAAAAAAGAAATACAACTTATGCAAGGTGAGGTCCTTTCACTAAAAATTTTGCTCGAATCTTCACCAATCGAAGGCAAGGAGGTGGTAGTAACCGCTAAATCGGATGTGAATCTGGCTATTATGCGAGAAACCCCCATTGCTTTTACCACACTGGAGTTAAAGGAATTGAAACACAATTATACCACAGGAGATCTGCCAGATCTGATTCAAAATGTTCCTGGTGTTTGGACTTCGTCGGCTGGCTTGGGTGAATCGGAAATCAAAATTCGAGGCTTCAGTTCAGATAAAGTTCGATTTTTGGTAAATGGAATCCCGATGAATGAAGCGGAAGATCAACTGGTCTATTGGTCAAATTGGACAGGACTTTCTAATATTGTTCGCTCTGTTCAGGTTCAAAGGGGAGCAGGATTTTCACTTTATGGCACTGGCGCATTTGGCGGGTCTGTGCTCATTGAAACAATCGGGGTTTCATCAATCAGCGGTTCATTTATCAGGACTTCTGCCGGTGGTTTTGACCGAATGGGAATTGCCTCAGGTCCACGGCGGGGGCTAGTTGCACATCCTGAATGTGGTAATGGCTTTGTTGATGCAGGAAGTGGAATCAACTATACCTATTCATGTCGACTTCATTCGGGTCCTATATTTGGAAATAAACTTAATATGAGTGTATTTTTTGAGTACAAAACAGGTGATTCTTATATTTTTGGGACCGGTTATAACGGTCTGACACTTGGATTAGAAGCACAGAGTATTTTCAAAAGTCACCAACTGGATTTTACTTTTTTTACTTCTCCTCAGGGACATAATCAGGCATTTGCATTGCAGGATATTGGTTTACTCGAGTCGTTGGGACGCGAATATAATAGAAAAAGACATCAATGGCAGGAAAATTACTATCGGAAACCCTTTTTCAACCTCAAGCACGAGTGGAAAATATCGGAAAAGCAAAAATTGATAAGCAATGGATTTTTTTCAATTGGAAAAGGAATCGATCAAACTGTTGCCAATGATATATTTGATGTGAAAACCGGTACTGTCGATTATCGAAGCGGTGGTGATTTTGGAAGACATGCATTGTATTTATATGAAAATTTTGGAATAATAACAACTGGCTTTTACCCGCCAAATATATTTAACTTTACGATAGTTAATGTTAAAGAAAATTATTTTACAGATCAGCGAATGTACGGCTGGCAAGACAGAAAACAGCGAAATCATCTACAATACGGGCTTTCAACATATTTTTATTCTGATATTCATAAAAATTTAAAGATTATTTTAGGCGGAGAAAGTCGATTATGGCGGGGACATCGCACACGGGAAGCCTGGACAGGTGCTTTTCACGATAATTATCGTGAAGGTTGGAGAAATTTTGGCGAATATCCCACCGGTCGAAAGCTTCAAAACATATATGATTACAATACTGAAATTAATAATTTTTCTATGTTTGGAAGGTTATCGATGAACCTGTTGAAAATATTAACAATCCAGGCAGGAGGTCAATTATACTATTCACACATGAAGGTTATCGAAAATCCAATTCAGTTTTTCGATTTTGGAAAAATGGAGTTTTTCGAAGATGTGTTTCTAAGAACCACTGCAGATAAAGAAGATTCGTTGGGCAATTATCTCTATAAGGGAGATGATTACAAGCGAACGTATCGCTATTTTTCACCGTGGATCGGCAGCAATTTGAATCTTTCCCAGAGATTAAATTTCTTTATGAATCTTGCTACAGCAAAAAAAGAACCGGCAATTTTAGATTGGTATGATTTTAGTAAGGGGCCTCGCTCCAGGCAAGAAGTGGATCAACAATTGAAAGCAGAGTCGGCAGTTACATTGGAGTTTGGGCTCAATTATCAAATTTCGAATTTTGAGGCAAGTATAAATTACTATCGTACACAGTTTCAGGATAAAATTGAAACGGTGGTTGATTTCGAAGAAAGGAGAAATACAATTAATGCTGGTAAAGCTCTATTTCAGGGTGTTGAACTCGAATTGGATGGTGAATTCGGGATTTTTGATTTTGGAGGTTCAGCAACGTTTGCAAGAAATCGTTGGCAGAATATGGATGTGCAGGAAATTTTTGGCGTTGACGCTACTGATGTTGAGGGCAAAGTTATCCCTTTTTCACCAGAAATTATGGCAAACGTGTTCGCCGGGTACTATTTTACGGTTCATCAGGATCATCATTATCGGTTGGGATTTGACATTAACTTTTGGGATGAATACTACGGAACCTACACCAACGAGTACAAAAGTGCTGACGGATTAGTTTATCGAGCTAAGTTGCCATATTTCCTTGATATTGGAGCTCATTTAAGTTTTACAAAAACAATGCCTAAATATGATGTCACTTTTAGGCTTGATGCAAATAATCTTTTTAACCGTAAAGATAATTTCTTACGAGCACAATATACCATAGATTGGGGACGCAATGATTATTACAATGGAAAATATCACTGGTATGTTTTACAAGCCCCCCTATTTAATATTTTCTTTACAGCAGAAGTAGCAATTCGTTGATTTCATTTCTAGTGTCATTATCATATTTAGGGTGGTATTGAATGTAGATAGAAATGGGCAATGGTGGAATTATGACCGCAATGGTCAGGTAGAAAGTTCTTGTATTTGGACATAGCTTACTATGAAAATTGAATATAATAAAGATGGTTAGTCTTAAAGCACTGTATCCAAATGCAAAATTGTATCAGTATGAGAGCATCATTTTTTTTATCAAAAAGCAAGTTATAACAGGATCAAATGCTAAATTGAATTTTTTAACTTGACATTTCGTTATTCAAATATTATATTTATGAAACAGGTTCAGTATACAACTATCGGATTGAAGATTGTTCGTTCTAATAGGCTATTGCAGACTCTATGTTGCTTTCCTAATTTCTATTATTATGGAAAAAAATTTGGATTCAAATACTCAAACTTATTCAATTTCTCCCCGCTTTCTTTACATACTTTTTCTTTTATCAGTCGGTATATGGTGTTTCCTCATCATTGCAGCACCATTACTTGCCAAAACTGAACATTCATTAATTTCAGGATTTATCTATTTCTGCTTTTCCAATATATGTCATCAAATTCCTGAACGATCATTTTTTCTCTTTGGAAAACAACTGGCGGTTTGTTCACGTTGCACAGGTTTATATTTCGGATTCTTGATTGGAACTATCCTTTATCCAATCGTATTTAAGTTAAATAGAGTAAAAATTCCTTCAAGAAAATATTTAATATTGGCATCAATTCCAATTGGAATAGATATTTTGATTAGAACTTTACATATAGCAGAAAATAGTTTTATTTCTCGTTTAATTTCGGGATTAATTCTGGGGGTGATGACTGTATTTTTCGTTGTGCCAGGGATTTTATATTTTTCCAACCATTCTCATAAAAATTTTCTACAGGTTATTCGCGAAAAAAAAATTGCAGATGATCTTTTAAACTCTACAGATGATTATTTCTATATTGTTTTTTTTCTGTGCAGTTTAACTATCTGTGGAAAAAATAAATAAATCTTTTACACATGTTGAAGCGATCAACTGAAAAGGAGAAACTATGGAGGAACGACCAGATAAATTACGACCTGCGCTGATTGGAGGCTTTGTAATTGGGATTATCTCTGCTATTCCAGGCATCAATTTCATAAACTGTTTTTGTTGTGCTGGCGTGATTATTGGTGGAATTTTAGCAGTCCATTTGTACAATAAAAAATTAGATGGACTTGAATTAACCTATTCTGATGGCGTAACTCTGGGATTGATGGCAGGAGCTTCTGGTGCGCTCATCAGTACCATTTTAACATCACTGATCACTGGTGGGGTCAAGCGCCAGATCGATAGAGTTTTAGAATACTCTGGTGAAATGCCACCTGAGCTTGAAGACGCATTGCTTCGTATTCAACAAATGGGTGGCGAAATGTTTTTTGTCATCGTTGGCTTAATTTTTACGCTGGTTATTTATTCTATTTTTGGTATCATCGGTGGGTTAATCGCGGTTTCAATTTTTAAGAAAAGACAGTTG
>Ga0209427_10001795_pt1 | contig 24971 bp, 15 predicted proteins | sample DeeMarSWOR136_30_FD_187465 | JGI IMG/M metagenome (GOLD analysis project Ga0209427, IMG submission 187465) | Marine sediment microbial communities from White Oak River estuary, North Carolina - WOR-1-36_30 (SPAdes) (version 2) | ecosystem: Environmental > Aquatic > Marine > Intertidal zone >...
AGGCAAGCCGTGGCCTCTTGCTCACCTATGCCCTGATTATAGTGGGGATTGCTGTTGCCATGGCCATCTTTAGATACATCTGGCGGTTTCTTGTATTTGGCCATTCCAGGAAGGTGGAAGAGTCCTTAAGAAATAGGATTTATGAGCATTTGCAGACCCTTTCCCTTTCCTTTTACTGGAGGTCCAAAACAGGTGACTTGATGGCAAGGGCTGTAAACGATATCGATGCGGTAAGGATGGCTGCAGGAATGGGGTTAGTGGCCCTGACTGACGGCGTTGTACTTACTCTGGCCACCATAGGCTTTATGTCGTACATAGACATGAAACTAACCCTTATCTCCCTCGTTCCCACGCCTTTTATCTTCTATTTTACCCGGATCATTACCCGCAGGATGGGCAGAGAATTTAGGCGGGTACAACAGAACTTTTCCGAGTTGACAGAGTCAGTGAGGGAGGCATTAGCCGGAGTTAGGGTCATTAAGGCCTATAATCGTCAACCCTGGGAATACAGTAGAGTGAAGGAGAGGGGGGAGATATATGTCTCCAATAATCTCGATCTTGCCAAGACTCTGGCCCTATTTTTCCCGGTTATGACATTATTTACCAATCTCGGGCTGGCCGTAGTTATCTGGATTGGAGGGCGACTTGCCATTTTGGGCACTATTACAACTGGTGATTTTGTAGCCTTTATTAGTTATCTTAACCTTCTAACCTGGCCCATGATGGCACTTGGTTGGGTTACAAACCTGATCCAGAGAGCTTCTGCCTCAATGAGGAGGATAAACGGGATATTAGATGAGGTTCCTGAAATTACCAATCAAACAACTAATCCATTTAGGGGGGTTATTCGAGGTGAGATTTGCCTAAAAAATTTGACGTTTTATTATCCAGGGGAAAGGGATCCTGCCCTAGAGGATATAGATCTCACGATAGGTGCCGGACAGACTGTGGCAATTGTAGGCGCAGTAGGGTCAGGCAAGAGCACACTCCTTCAAATAATACCCCGGTTGGTGGAAACAGAAAGAGGGATGGTACAAACTGACGGAATTCCCATCCACGATATAGACCTAAGAAACCTAAGGGAATCTATCGGTTTTGTGACCCAGGAGACCCATATCTTTTCCGATACCATCTTGAACAACATAATCTTCGGTAGAGAGGTAGTCGGGAAGGAGCTCCTTGACAATGCCCTTAGGGTCGCTCAATTGACAGTCGATATCGATTCCTTTCCCGGGGGCACCCATTCACTCCTGGGAGAAAAGGGGATAACCCTGTCAGGTGGACAGAGACAGAGGCTGACCATAGCACGGGCCCTTGTTTCCAACCCCCCCATCCTCATTCTGGATGATGCCCTTTCCCAAGTAGATGCGAGGACCGAGACTACTATACTAAATAGTATCCTGGAGATGAGAAAGGGGAAAACGAATATCATTGTTTCCCATAGGCTTTCAACCATTAAGAGGGCAGATATCATTTACGTGCTGAAGGTTGGCAGACTGGCAGAAAGGGGCGACCACCATTCCCTTCTTGCTGCGCACAAGGAATATGCCAGGCTTTACGAAAGACAGCAGTTGAGTGAGGAATTGGAAAGAGGCGGATAACAATGCATTTTGATTATGGATATATGGAAGAGGGCCACCTTGGCAAACCATACAACATAGGCCTTTTAAAAAGGTTAATCCCCTATGCAAGGCCCTATGCAAGGCCTATTTCACTTGCTATGGCCGTAACCCTTTTGATCACCTTGTTTGATCTTTCTATTCCCTATCTTCCCAAGGTCGCCATAGATCGATACATAGTATCCTTCTGGTACCCAGTTAGCCAGAAGGCAATCTCCAGTGGCTCGGCAGATGATTTTTATGTGAGATATGGCCATCTTGTAGAGGCTACAAAAAAGGCCGGATTGATGTTTATCTCAAGCTCCAAGCTCAAACAGATAGCGCGTGTAGACCTCAGGCGCTACCAGGACAAAGGGCTTATTTCCAGAAAAAGATTCTATAGGATTCCTGCTGAGGCAATTAATCACAATGGGCTATTTAGTTCTGAAAAGGTAATAAAAGGAGAAGGCCCTTACCTTTACATACCTGTTAAAGAATTAAAGGATGTCTCTCCTGACACAATAGTAAGGTTGAGACATAAAGATCTTAACGGTGTATTGCGTATAGCAGTATTTTTGCTTTTTTTGATTGGGGGGTCTCTCCTGTTGAACTATTGGGAATACTATCTCCTTGAGAAATCCGGACAGAATATGATGCAGGATATCAGGATGGAGCTTTTTAACCGGATTCAGGGACAGGCCATTCGTTTTTTTGACCGAAATCCAGTGGGAAGGCTGGTTACCAGGGTAACTAATGACGTCGAAAATCTAAATGAGATGTTTAAATCGGTTCTCATCACTGTGTTTAAGGATATATTTCTCGTGTCAGGTATTATCGCAGTTCTGATCCACCTGAACTGGCGCTTGGCCTTGATCTCCTTTATTCTTCTTCCCTTTGTATTTGGATTGACACTGTTCTTTAGTAGGCAGGCAAGGGAGGTATTCCGGGAGATAAGAAAACACATTGCCACAATTAATGCATTTCTTCAGGAGAGGCTTTCTGGTATTCGGGTTATTCAGCTTTTTGTCCAGGAGAGATCCCAGCTTAAGGGCTTTAAAGGGCTTAACCGTAAAAATTACCTTGCAAGCATGAGGCAGATCAGAATTTTTGCGGTATTTATGCCTTCCATGGAGATTTTTTCCTCTGTGGGCATTGGCCTCATCATATGGTATGGAGGTGGAAAGGTTATAGCAGAACAGCTCACCCTGGGCTCTCTTGTAGCCTTTATCGGCTACATGCAGATGTTTTTCAAGCCCATAAGAGATATCTCAGAAAAATACAATATAATGCAGTCTGCCATGGCTAGCATGGAGAGGATATTTGGACTTATGGATCAAAGGGAGGTGATTCAGGAGCCCAATATACCAAAAAGACCGATGAGAGCTGAAGGTCATCTCCAGTTCAAAAACGTCTCTTTTTCCTATGAGGAGGGCTTCCCGGTCCTTACCGACGTTTCCTTTGAGATCAAGCCAGGCCAGATAGTGGCCCTCGTTGGCATTACAGGGTCAGGAAAAACAACTATTATCAATCTTCTGGAGAGGTTTTATGAATTTGAAAAGGGGACTATCCTTCTAGATGGCCTTGATATCAGAGAACGGAAGATAGGCGAGCTACGTTCCCAGATAGGCGTCGTTATGCAGGACGTCTTTATCTTTGCAGACAGTATCGCGGAAAATATATCCCTGGGTGACAAAAAGATAACAAGAGAAACACTGCAAGAGGTTTCCAGGCAGGTAAAGGCCTATCAATTTATAAAAGGCCTTCCAGGGGGTTTTGATCATGAAGTAAAAGGGGGAGGTGTAACCATCTCTGCTGGGCAACGTCAGCTCCTGGCCCTGAGCCGGGCATTGGCCCGTGATCCAATCCTTCTGGTTCTGGATGAGGCAACCTCCAGTGTAGATCCGGAGACAGAGCGACTAATTCAAGACTCTATTTTTACCCTTTCAAGAAGGCAAACTACCCTCATTATTGCCCACAGACCCTCGACTATTCAGCACGCAGATAGGATTCTGGTTATGCACCACGGGCGTATCGTTGAGGAAGGTACCCATGAGGAACTTATGGCCATGGGAACTATCTACTTCACGCTCAACCGATTGCGTGAAAAAAATGTAGGCTGACGGGACAGAATTGGATACATTTTCTTGGCCTGATAGGGGCCTTGCGAATAGATGGTATCGGCTTAACCGGAGAGAGCAAAGAAGGCAATGGAGAGAATGTATTGGGAACAATGAGAAATAAAAGAAACAGAAGTGCACTTCCCGTATATTTCTCAACCGCGCATTCTAGTTAGAAGCTTTCTTCCTTAGTAACATAGTAGTTAAGAGTTTCTTCATCATCTTTATCAAGGCCTATGAACACAATACCAATATCATAGGTTTTATTATCAGGATTTATCTCAGTCCTCACGACTTTCGCCTTGCCTTGAAAAAAATCAAAGGAGTTCGGTATCAAGAAGGTGAGTTTTAATATAGTGCCCAGGTCGACTAATTTATCATCTCTAAATAGAATACCGCTTCCACTAATATCAATTGATTTGCCAACTCTAGATAAAGAACTAACTATTTCCATAATATCTGTATCAATTTTGATGTTAAAATGGCCTTTAACTCTTCTATATTTCCTTCTTTCACCTATCTTTTTTTCCATAAGGAACCTACAGTATTTTTTCGTACTTAGACAACAGTAATATATAATTTACCTATAAAATTCTCTCTCGCAAAGGGAGTATATAGGAATAAGTGAACGTATCAATCAAGTGAAATTCAGTATACTATATGGTGTGCGATAGTACCAATTATCGGAAGACTCGAGAAAGATGATAACCGATGATTAGGAGAATCTGTCATAGGATTTTCTTGATAAGCAATAAGGTAATATCATCGTTCTGTATCTCCTGGAAATCTCTCACTTCTTTTATTATGTTTTTAAGAATAAGTTCTAATTCTAAGGGAGAATATCTGTTTAACGCTTGTTCTAGCCGTTCTTGTCCATATAATTCTCCCTCCTTATTAGCAGCTTCTGTAACACCATCTGTAAATAATAGGATAATATCCCCTTTGTTAATTGGGATCAAAACATCGGTCAGATGTTTTCTGATGTCCTCAAATATTCCTATCCATGTGCCTTCAGTGGGAATAATTTCTGTTTTTCTTAATGCAGATCGATAGATCATAATATCCTGATGTTTTCCAGCTACAGCCATTATCCCTGGCTTATCTAAACAAATTAACGAGATAGTCATATAGTGATCGGAGCCTAACCTTGAAATATTTTCTTTGATAATAGAGTTAACAGAATTAAGAATCACAGAGGGCTTTAGACTGCGCTTGTTTCTTACTAATGAAGAGACACTTGTTTGAGTCATCATCATGATTAGTCCGGCCTCAACACCATGGCCCGAAACATCCCCAATTGTAACCCAAAGCTCCCCTGTTTTCTTTGGGATTAGATCGTAATAATCACCTCCCACTTCCTCTGCTGGCTCCATCACCGCAGCAGTTCTATAATATCCGATCATTTTAGTTTCTTTTGGCAAAAGGGATGTCTGAATTCGTTTTGCAATCTCCATTTCACCCCAGAGAGCATCGCGTGCTTCTTCCAATTCTTCTCTCGACTGACCCAGATCTCTATTCGATTCGATTAATTCAACGCGCAATAAAAACTCCCTCTTAATCAACTGATGTTTCACATGGTTGATACAGACTGCAACAACAACTGTGGTAATCGTAAAGTAAAGATTGTTGATCAATATTGCTTGAACAAAAGGCCCTCCCCATATAGAGTTAGCAATGATATACATAAGAACAATTATGGTGCCATTTATTGCGGAATGAACTGCTTGCCAGGGAAGAAGAATATTAACAGCAATGATAACAAGATTAAGCCCCGCATAATAACTGGAATTAAAACCACCTAGATTAACAGTCATTAAGACAATCATACCGCCCACAATAATTGCAAACAAATAACCATGATAGTGTGGAGGTTTTTCAGGCTTGATCCAGTGAAGAAAAACATATTGAACAATAATAACGAGAGTCGCAATAAACCGATAGATACCAAACCTTAACAATAATTCTTTTGGCATCATAAAATAGTCGAGGACAACAAAAAGAGGAACAAAGATGATACCGAGGATAAGAAGAATTTTTAACCAGGAATGAATAATGCTGTTTAAGTAAGGCCTGAATTCAGTTACGTCAAACTGAAGATTTCTCTTAACGGCATTATTTCTTTCGGTTTTTCTCTTGACCATTAGCTATGCTTTTTGTGGAACCCCGAGAGAATAACCTCACTAATAAAGAAATATTACTCACCATTTAGACGGGAAGGAAATGGATAAAAAACTATTCTATATCCTTGAGACTCAAAAATCAAGTAATTTCATACAGGTGAGGGATTCTTGCAGTATACGGTATACCTAACAGGAATATAGGATAAAGAGAAATGCTAATAGGTTACCCAAATCTGATTATGTTCAAGGCAAAAATATTGTTACTGTGCTCCATAAAACTCAAATAGTTACATTCCTGTACCTAACCAATGATCTCTAAGAGTCTTTTATTGGGAGTTCTACCCAGTTCATCATCTGCATATTCAGGTTTGATGCAATCTACAAAGTACATCTCAAGTTCTCCCCTTTTTTTTGTGGAGACTATTCCACGATATTGGATCATAAAATAAGGTTTGATAGCATTATATGTAGCCCTGGAGATACTAATTTTACCTGTATCACCGGAGCTTTCCATAAGGGAGGCAACATTTACTGTATCACCCCAGATATCATACCTGAATTTTGTCCTCCCTATGACTCCTGCAGCAAGGGGACCTGTGTGGATGCCAATGCGAATATTCCACACTTCTTCACCAACTGCGCTTCTGATCTGGTTCAACATTCTATTGAAACTCCGTATTTCTATTCCCATCAGCGCGGCTTGAATCGCATGCACCCTGTTTGGAACAGGAACGCCAGCTACACACATAAAGCTATCTCCTATTGTTTTGATTTTCTCGAGGTGATATTTATCACAGATGAGATCAAAGAATTCAAATGCCCTGTCCAATTCCAATACAACATCTTCTGGCTTCATCTTCTCTGCAATCTTGGTGAATCCGACAAAATCAGTGAACAATACTGTTGCTGATTCATAAATTTGTGGCGAATATTTATGATTGATCTTGAGCTCAGCAATGACAGGCTCGGGGAGAATATTGCCGAGCAGTTGGTCAGATCTTTCTTTTTCCTGTTCAACCATCTTTGAATGGAGAAAGGATTTCTTGTGTAAGTTAAACCCTAAAATTGACCAAATAGAAACGATAAGCATTGTCCCGAGCAGAAAAAAATTATTGGCAATAAAAATAGGCCATTGATATTCATTGTAGTTTCTGTCAAAGATGAAAACTAAACCAAGGTACGTCAACCAGATCACCACAACATTGAGCGCAGTTTTTCGGAAACCCCAGGACAAAGCTACCAGTTGAGCTAACATAACCATAGATAAGCCAGCATAATAGGGACTACTTTCACCTCCTGTAAGAACAATCATAGTAGTGATACCTAGTGCCAAACACTGGAAGAGGGCAAAACCAAGAACGTCAGCTATTTTAATTGCATTAGCTGTATAGGTAAGAAGAAGAATCAAGAAAATGAAGGGCACGACAATACAGCGGATGCTAATCAATGTTCGGTATTGTTCTGGAAAGAGAATCCAATCTAAAAAGCCAAAGAGGGGATATAAGAATAGTGCTACCCAGCAGATAAAACGGATTGAGAAAATCGAACTTTTTCGAATTTCGACCTCAAATTCCTCTCTCACTTCAGGAGGAAGCTTGAAAAAGAGATCCTTAAACTTTTCCAGAATTTCTGTAGTACTCAATTTAGATCTCTAAAACGTAGCGCAGACAAAACGGGAAGAATGCTGATCTTGTTTGGAAGACCCAATTTGAGAACCCTAATCGGGCTTTCAATCAACAAATAGTGGCTAATTTCCCCAAAAACAATTCTTGAGCACGGAACTCTCGTCCACTAACTCCCGTTAAACAAAACAAACGGATACTCATTTTGGACCACAGAATTGGGTAACACCTTATTTTTAGGCAGATTTTCTCACATTGAGAAACATCTGGATACCTGTCTCATCAAAGAAGATACTGGATTCTGCATCGTGAATGCCATCCAAAAGATCAGCAAAGGCCTCTTCTGTTCTGTAATAAACTACCCAATCCATCCAGTATTCCATGTAATATCTATTAGGATTATTGATGTGAAAGTTTCCAATGAGTAATTGTCCTCCGGGGAGGAGCAGGTCATATAATTTTTTGAGAACTTTTTTGGCTACGGGGGGAGTAAGGTAGTCAAAAAGGCCCATAGAATAGATAAAATGGAACTGTCCCCATCTTTCGAACAGTTGCGGATTTCGAAGCATTGTTCTAACTGATTCATTGAGATAATCAACCTTTGATCCAATCTCTCTGGTCTTTGCGATTTGCTCTATACCCTCTTTTGCTTCATTTAATGCCCTGATATCTTGATCGAACAAGGTACAATGAAACACTTCAGAATCATCAGCTGTCATAAAAAGATCTTGCAATTCAACTGCTGAACCGCAGGCAACAGACATAAATCTGAATCCCCACCTAGGTAATCCCGAAAATTCCTTTTGAACCCTACGAAGCACATGAGGAATGAAAACCCTTCTATTTCGCACAGCATGGCCAGCCTCGGTCTCTAAAGGATGTTTATGCATGAGCTTGTTAAAGACAAAGTTACCTCGATAATCATTTTCATAACACATACTCATCATCTGTGAATCGCCGGCATATCCCCTGGGCTTAAGATTGGTGCGGCGAAGAAACTCGGAACCAAGAATAAATTCCCAGACCTGCTTTCTAAAATAGAAACCATGACTTTGATGATCCTTCTTATCAAAATCGGCAATTTCTCTTTCCAGGTCCTTTAAGGTGGAGTCAAAAAAATGCATAAACTTCCGTCCTTCTTTCTCAATGAGGATTTTTTGGGCCACTTGACGTACTATCTCTGATTCATTGGCATATTTGCGATCTAGATCATCAAAGAAATATTTATGGACTGCTAAATCGTAAACAACCTTACTGGTATAGTTCTTAAAGGAATCCCTAATCTGATCTTTCTGTGAAAGCACCAAAGGGAGATTATGGAAGGAGGTCGAGATATCAACGAATTTCTTTTTAAAGATTATGTTTTCAAAATCATACACATCATCCATGAAAATCAGACGACCCATAAAACCTCTGCGGGTCCGTTCCAAGATAAAGCGGCATTTACAAAATTCAACTTCCTCATCTGCGATATTAAGAACCAGCCGGTTGAATTCAATTCCATCCGCAATTTCAGCTCCCCTATTAAAATTGACAAAAAGCGACAGCCTTGAAGCATAAGCAGCAGTTATAGCAACTCTTTTCCCATCCCTCTCTACATAGCCCTCAAGTTCAATTTCTCGCTCATCCATGCCTCACCTTCCGCTAATCCTAATCTTATTATCTTTTGCTTCAAATATTTTCAAAGCTGAAAAGCTGAGGTCCTGCCATTTCAATGATTGCCTATACACAATAGTAATCCGATAATTTTCTTCGCGTATTGCCCTATCAAGAATCTTTAGAAGCGGGGTAATTGTCGATGAATTCATATATTCCAATTCCCTAAAATCTAATATGATATCTCTTTTACTACTCGCACTTTGATCAAGGGCGTCAGATAAAATCGGATAGATGAATTTCGATGGATTACGTTCATTGCTTTTTCCAATGAACCTAATTGTGATTGAAGGCTCATCCACAATCTTTTCAAGGGTTAAAAGATGGCTGGTAAATTCTTCAGGATTATTCACCATGTGATTCCTCCATTTCGTAGTATTAGAATCCTTACTGTTGGTATACCGCCGACACTGCGAGAACGTTATTTTCATCTACATAGAAATCGACAAGTGCCTGTCCTTCATACGCAATTCTCACCAGACCCAATCCGCTCTCCCCTTCTTTTAATTTCTTCTCTGAAACTTCCTTCAACTTTTCAACATACGCCTGGAAGGGATTCTGGTAACCTCTGATCCATTGTATGGTATTGTCCAATTGTTGTAGATTTTCACTCATTTCTCCAGCTGGGCTTTTCACTTCAATGATAATATCATTTCTGCTAACCTCCACTGTGACGTATATAGTGTCATCCGGGCTCCGAAAATCGCCATATTTTACCGCATTTTCAAAAAGCTCACAGGCCGTCATCGATAACGCATAAGCTATATCATGAGAAACCCCATGAGCCTTCAAGAAATCATTGCTTTTGTCTCTCACGCTATCAGAATCTTCCCATTTGGGCTTAATCTCTAGTTTCATTAATTCTCCCATAGCTCACCATTAATAGTTTAATCAAATAGTAGCCAGTTTTATTGCTGTTGCCTTATGAAATAGTAGCATCAGCTTCTCTTATTATCAATCTAAAACATTGATTCCATGGCTGCCTCGTACCAGAATAAAAATGTCCTTGGTGATTGTTGCCATTCTCCTACCTCCCTCTACGCCTATAGACATCGCCTGGCAGAAATTGGCCCAGTTCTGTCAAAGAGACCACTGGTTAATGCTTAGGATTTCTCAAGCAGCCAGGTCAACCTCTTGAGAAACTCGGATTTATCTACAAAGCCTACGATCCTTAGTCTCTTCTCTTCAACCCCTTGCCTGTTGATAAAAACTGATGTTGGAATACCCCGGATCTGATACTTTCTCATTATCTCATCATGATGTGGCTTCACCCTGGTCAGGTCTAAACGCACGGTAATAACACTACGGCTCAACTTTATCACCTCAGGATCCATAAATACTTCCTTTTCCATTATCCGGCAGGGCGCACACCAGTCAGCATAGAAGTCTATGATCACTGGCTTTTTCTCTTCCACGGCCCTTGCAAGAATGGATTGATCGTATGGAGTCCATTCCATTTTCCCCACGTGCTGGCTCGTGAGCACGAGGTAGAAGATCCCACCGCACACCATGAGTATTCCCATGACCTTTTTGAGATAGGGAAAAATCCTGAGCCCTCTCCCTGTCGTATCAAGCCAACCAAGATGGATGCCTGCTGCGGTTGATACTCCGGCCAAAAGCCACTGTCTTCCAAAAAGGTGGGATACCAAAGGGCCTATCATAAAACCTGCCATGCCTAGGAGAACCCAGCCCATCAACTTTCTTATCCACAGCATCCAGTCCCCTGATTTGGGTAACCTGGCCATGGTCCCAGAGAAGATAGCCAAAACCGCGAGAGGCAGCCCCAGGCCGATACTAAGGACAAAGAAGAAAAGGAAACCCAGAAGGGGATCCCCTATTTGCCCTGCATAGACCAGTAGTCCTAGTATGAATGGGCCAATACAGGGAGCGGCTACTATCCCTAAGGTCAAACCCATAAAGAACGTTCCGAAGAACCCAGCGTAACTCCTCGATGCAAATCGTGTCAGCCATATCGGCACTCTGAGTTCCCACAACCCAAAGAAACTAAGACCCATAGCAACCATTATGCTGGCCACGAAGATCAGAACAAGAGGATTTTGAAGGGCGAACCCGAGCATACCCCCTGATAAAGAGGCAGAAACGCCCAGCAAGGAATTGGTCATGGCAAGGCCAGCGAGATACAGTATCCCGTGAACTATAGTATGACCTCTTATCCTCTCGCTCTTTCCGCCGAAATAGGATATAGTGATCGGGATAAGGGGATAGATACACGGTGTAAGATTGAGGGCCAGGCCTCCCAGAAAGACTGCCAGGAGGGCAAACCAGATGCTTGGAACCGCACCCTCGTCCTGGGGATCCCCTTGTACCTGAACAAGTAGATCCTGGCCCAGGGCGGTGTGAGGTTTTCCTTCCCCTTTTGTGCCGTGGATATGCAATGATCTGGAGATACTGAGACTAAGCGGGACGGGATAGATTTCCTTAGCCTGAGAGGGGACTCGGGTGTGGATGGTATCAGCTTTAGGTGCAGACACCCATATAATGACAAGCAAGAGCATCAGTAATGTATGTCCAAAGTTTCTCCATCTTCCATTGATCATGATAACCCTCCCCACGCTTTTTCTAATAATAAGCCATATTCTTCTTTCATTTTCCTTAAATCACTAATTATCAATTTATGCCAACTCATATCCCCATCCCTCCCTTAATTTTAGGCCACCATTTTATAGAAAGGTTTTTAGACGACGTAACATTTTCTTTACATCATTGACATTCATTTAGCACCTGTAAAAACCATCTGGGCTACAAATCCAGCAATGGGCGGAAAAAAGAATGTACTTGCGATACGGATGAGGGTAAATTTCCAACCTAATATCCCTATCTCCATGGGTAATCGGGAAACCGCCCATAATGACCATCCTGTGAGAAAAGCAACCAGGGTTCCAACGCTGGCACCAGAGCGTAGAAGTCCGGCAACGATCGGTAAACTGACATAAGGGCCGCCAGGGGTCAAACCTCCAGCCACTGTACCAATGAGTATTCCTCGCACACCAGATTCCACACCCACCCATTTTGATAATAGCTCTTGAGAGACAAGAACCTGAATCATACCAGCCACGATAAACGCCAAGATCAACAATGGCAGAATTTCAACGGTCATATTCAGGCCTGATTTTACACCACTAATGTGTTGTCCTTGTCCCTTGTAGTAGCCTATGACAAGAAGAATAAATGCAAATACTCCCATTACTATTGTTGGAATAAGCATTCGTGAATTCCTCCTCTCTTTACCCATAATTTTTCTCCTATGTTACCTCGTCCACCTTATCTCTAGATGACGTTCATGCTCAAACTATACCCCAAAAAGCAATATCTGCTTTCTTATTCCTGCTTTCTTGCACACATAAAGGACAATTGTAACCGCTCATCCAAAGAAGGGGTTTGGGCTGTGCCTTCTTATAACCCGCGCCTTTAGTAAGATCTATGAAGTCGATATACTATGTCAAGAAAATGCTGAAAAATGATTTTGACAGATTTATTAAAATGATACAAGATATGGTTGGTTTTATTAGTTTTATTGGTTCTTCTACCCCCTGGCCCAGACCTGGCGTATAGGCTTAATAGGATAATGCGAACTCTCAACGCCTATAGAGTTAACAGGCTGATTCAAGCATGTGGCGTCAGGGCAGGCCGCCATAAATGGCTCGCCCTGTGGAGTAAGGGCAGGCCAATTCCAGGGGATGGGCGAAAAACCCACTCCACAGGGCAAGGCCTTTTTTCTGATAGGATGAGCAAGAAATTTCTATTCTTTACGACTGTTATCCTATTCTTTTGCTTTCTTGGTCCCGGAGCATCATATCCTGAAAAAAAGGATAAACAGCCAAAAAAAGAGGACAAAATAACGGTTAACCAAAAAAGGGGGGATGAGAAAATGGATACAGCAAAATGGCTATCTGAGGATGAAGGGAAGTATCTTTTAGGGCTGGCCAGAAAAACTATAAAGAATAGATTGGTTAATTTAGAAGGGCCCCAGATTGACTGGAAAGACATACCAGAGAAGTTTAAAAAGAGACTCGGCACCTTCGTTACTATTAACATAGAGGGTAACTTAAGAGGGTGTATTGGACATATTATACCTCGAGAGAGCTTGATTGAAGGGATAAGAGAAAATGCTATCAATGCTGCCTTTAGGGACCCCAGGTTCCCTCCCCTAAGCAAGGAGGAATTTGACAGGATAGAGATTGAGATAAGCATCCTCACGCCCCCTAAGGAGCTTTCCTACACAGACACCAAAGATCTTTTGAAAAAACTGAGGGCAGGAATAGATGGGCTCATTATTAAAAAGGGAATTTACGAGGCCACTTTTCTACCCCAGGTATGGGAACAACTTCCTCAGAAGGAGGAGTTTTTATCACACCTGTGTTTGAAGGCGGGACTTTCTGTTGATAGCTGGAAGACAGAGAAACTCCACGTATCCACCTACCAGGTTCAGGCATTTGAAGAGGAGAAATCGAAGTGAAAGAAATCCTCAATTTTGCATCAATAGAGCATAAGAAAAGTATCTTTGCGAGTAATTGATATCTAGAATGCCAAAGGCCAAAATTCAAGGCTCAAATTCACCCTGTAAGATAAGAACGTTTATACTATCATACTTTTGCACGATAAATATCTAATAGGGTAAATGTCAAAATCTTCAACCCGTTAAATGTCTTAGCAAATAGGTCTGCTTGTGCAACATGGCATTACTGCAGACGGGTCATATCCAAAATGACTATTTAACGGGGCAAGAACGCCCAATTAGAAAGACTTTGACATTTAAACATTTGGGTTTTGACTCCGAGTTCCGGAACTCGGAAGCATTTATCATTTCCATGAATCTTACCAATCTTATAATAATATCCATTATTGGGACGGGGATATCCTCTATATCCGTTCAAATAATTACAGTAAGGGAATTTCTTTCCCAGTTCTACGGCAATGAGATTACAATCTCCCTTGTTCTTTTTTGCTGGTTGATGGTTAGTGGACTGGGCTCTCTTACATCAAAGGTGATCAAGAAAAAATCTGTAACCCTCTATTCAATCCTTGCCCTCATAACGGGCCTCTTTCCTTTGATTCAGATAATTGCAATAAGGCTCTTCAGGAACATCATCTTCATCCACGGAGAATCTCCCGGTTTTTATCCCGTCTTTTTTTTCATTCTGGCCTTAAGCGCTCTTTACACCTTCTTGATTGGCTTTATACTCCCTTACTCGCTTGATGTTATCAGGAGAAATGGCGGAAAATTTACCGCAGGAGATTTGTACATCACTGACAATATAGGGGATATATGTGGTGGGGTTTTGTTTAGTTTCATTTTGGTATATTTCTTTAGTCCTTTTAAGACAATAGCCCTCACTTCCTTGCTTCTAATCCTCATTTCTCTTGCCCTTTTTGTCTTTCTAAAAAGATATTTCCTTTTCTTGGTGGCCTTTTTATCCGTCACTCTCTTTTTTTTCTTTGCCTTTGAAGAGGGCTTTGAACGTTCTACCCTTTCAAACCAATATGGCTTGAATATAGTGAGTTACCGGGAGTCGCCCTATGGGAGAATAGTGCTCACCAAAGAAAAAGGGGAGGCCACCTTGTGGGAATCTGGAACCCCTATCTTTTCCACCTTTAACATAACGGCCGCCGAAGAAAAGGTGCATTATCCCCTCTGCCAGCTTGACAAAATAGAAGACGTCTTGCTGGTATCTGGGGGTCTGGGTGAGACATTTGATGAGATCTTGAAATATTCTCCCCGCTCCATAGACTATGTTGAGCTAGATCCTGCATTGATTAAAGTGGCAGGCCAATTTGGCCTTTTAAGACCTAAACGGCAGGTTACCGTGATCCCTGCTGATGGAAGGAGATATATAACTGAGAGTAATAAACGGTATTCAGCGATAATCCTTGATCTGCCAGAACCTGATACCTTCCAGATAAATCGATTTTACACCAAGGAGTTCTTTGCTTGTGCCAAAAGGATTCTAAAGAAAGATGGCATCCTCTCATTCTCTCTCGTTACAAACCCAAACTATTTATCAGAGGTCAGGGTCAAAAAACTATCCTCCATTTTCAACACTGTTAAGAGATACTTTCATAATGTGCTCCTCATCCCTGGCGAAGAGGCCTATTTCCTTGCGAGCGATGGAAATCTCTCCCCTGATATTCCACTAAGGTTGAGAAAGAGATCCATTACCACATCTTACATTGATGGCTTTTATTACGGCAATGTTACTAAGGAGAGGATAAAGTCTATTAATGAATCCATTAATCCAGATGAGTTCATGAACACTGACTTTCACCCCAGGGTGATAAACATAATGTTCAAAGAGTGGTTCAAAAAATACGGGGCCTCACCTAATTGGTTTATCGCAACCCTTACTGGCATTCTTGTTTTCTACGTATCCCTTCTAAGAAAGGAGGAATTCGTTCTTTTTTCTACTGGCTTTGCTGCTATGGGTGTAGAGATGTTAATCTTGTTCTCCTTTCAGGTACTCTATGGCTATATTTATCTTAAGGTAGGTGCTATAATTACCTTCTTTTTGCTTGGTCTTTTGCCTGGTGCTATACTTGGAAATAGATGGAAAAAAAGGGGTAAGAACATGCTCATAAGAGCGGAGGCTGGAATGGGCCTGTTGCTTATGATGTATCTGATCTGGGTAAGCTTCTATCAGTCCATGATCCCGGAGTTTGTGTTTTTTCTGTATGTCTTTATCTTTTCACTGCTGTGCGGGGTTCAGTTTCCCGTTGCCGCAGAGATAATTGGAGAGGAGCAGAGTCCTGCAGGCAGTCTGTTTGCGGCTGACCTTGTAGGCGCTGCTGCTGGCACCCTTGCAATTGGAACCCTGTTGATTCCTATTTTAGGTATTCAGGCGGCTATCATTGCCCTGATCTTGATCAAGACCGCAAGCACTGTGGTTATCTTGAAAGGGTAGAATGGGATAGTAGGTAATGAAATGGACCGATATATAAGCAGGAAAGAATTCTTAAAAGAGATGGGGCTCTTGTCCCTTCTCATAGCAAAACAAGGGCACTGTTTCTGGTCTAAAAATAGAGCAGAGGAAAAGGCAGATATCAGGGGCCATGTCTTTAAGAACGACGCCCCTCAGAGCCTCTGGAAGTGGTCAATCGAGGGATTTCACTATACCACAAACGGGACGGATGTCCAGTGTATGGTATGCCCAAACAGATGTTACTTAACCCCTGGAGACAGGAGTGTGTGCAGATCAAAGGTGAATATAGGAGGAAAGCTTTACTCCCTTGCCTATGGAAACCCCTGTGCGGTTCATATTGACCCCATTGAGAAAAAACCCCTCAGCCATTTCTATCCGGCCACCCAGGTATTCTCTATAGCGGCTGCTGGCTGTAATTTCAGATGTCTTAACTGTCAGAACTGGGAGATTTCCCAGAGAAAACCTGAAGAGGTCTCTCACTACGAACTCTTTCCAGCTGATGTTGTCAGGATAACCAAGGAAAAAGATATTCCCTCCATTGCCTACACCTACTCAGAACCTATCTCCTATTACGAGTATATGTATGATACCGCAAGGCTTGCGAGGGCAGAAGGCATAAAGAATGTTTTGGTTTCAAATGGATATATAAATAAAGGACCACTGGAGGATCTCGCCCTATACTTAGATGCTGCCAACGTAAACCTTAAATCATTTGACGATGGTACATACAGGAGGCTTAATGGCGGAAGGCTTCAGCCAGTACTGAATACATTCAAGCTTCTTCACGAAAAAGGAATCTGGTTTGAAATGACCACCCTTGTTGTTCCTGGATGGGTAGATAATGAAGAGATGACAAAGAAAATGTGTGGCTGGATATTAAAGGAACTTGGGCCCGATTATCCCCTGCATTTTTTGCGCTTTTTCCCCCGGTATAAATTAGATAGGCTGCCGGCTACCCCCGTGAAAACGATAGAACTCTTAAGGGACATAGCCCTTAAGGAAGGGATACACTATGTCTATATCGGGAATGTGCCCGGTCATGATGGATACAATACCTATTGCCATAACTGTCATAAGATCCTGATAAAAAGAAGTGGGTACCATATTGCCGAATTCAATATAAGTAATGGCAGGTGTAAGTTCTGTAAGGCATCTATCCCTGGAAGATGGAGGCCTAGTTAGACAAATGACAAATGTCAGAACCCCAATGTCCAATGTCTCTGCAAGAGACCTTTTGTCATTTATGCCTTGCCATTTGAAATTAACATTTAGGTTCTATGGAAGTAATTATCTTAGGTTCAGGCACAGCCGTTCCCCTTGCTGAAAGGGCATCTCCTTCTGTAGCCATCTTCATTGAGGATCAATTCCTTTTGATGGATATAGGGCCTGGAACCGTCAGACAACTGGCAATTGCGGGTCTTAACCACGAAGATATTGACTACATTGGTATCAGTCATTTTCATCCAGATCATACAGCTGATCTCATCCATTTGATTTTTGCTACCAGGTATCCACCGATTCTGAATAAGAGAAAACCTTTTACTATTATAGGTCCAAAGGGCTTCAATCGGTTTTTGGAGCTGTTAAAAAGGGCCTATGGGGACTGGCTTGATCTCCCTGATGGTCTTATGAAGATAGAGGAATTAAACACAGGAGGAAAGGACAAGAAAGAATTTGATAACTTCGCACTACTATCCGCCCCTTTAAATCACACACCACAGAGTCTCGGCTTTAGAATAGAAGATAATTCGGGGAGAGTCGTTGTCTATTCAGGAGACACCGGTTATTGTGAAGCCATTGTGGATCTGGCCAGAGGTGCAGACCTTTTGATCCTTGAGTCTTCCTTTCCTGATGGGCAAGAGATCGCAGGACACTTGACCCCATCCCAGGCAGGTAATATAGCTACCCGCTCAGGGGTCAAAAGGCTTCTTTTGACCCATTTTTATCCAGAGTGTCTAAAGAGTGATATAGAAACGCAGTGCCGGAAAACATACCAGGGAGAGCTTATCCTGCCAGTTGATTTGATGTCTTTATCGGTGAGATAGTCGCAAATGGGGTCATAGCAATTTGTGGAGCTATGCTTTGCTAGGGCAGATGGATCCATTAAATGAGTTCTATGAAAGCCCTGGCCCTTTCCTTTTCATACCTTTGGGTCAACAGGCTGTTTTTTGCTTGAGATATCTTGGCATAGGTGCCAGATTATAATAAGTCCATATCCCCAATTTTTGAGCTCACATTCCTTTGGAGGATGGAGATGAATATCGCCTACCTATTGGTCAACAGCGCACACAATTATCCAGATAGAATAGCCATAATCTCTGAGGAGAGACGGTTTTCATACAAAACCTTCAATCATCGGGTTAACCGATTAGCACAGGCGATGAGGCGGTACGGAGTCAAGAAGGGGGATCGGGTAGCCGTTATGTTTTTTAATACCCATCACTTTGCCGAAGCCTGGTTCGCCACCATCAAGTTAGGGGCTGTGCTGACACCGGTAAATTTTCGCTTTGTGGGGGAGGAGATCGAATATATTGCCAATAATTCGGAGTCCAGCTTCTTGTTTTTTGGTAAAGAGTTTCAAGAGACTATCGCCGGTATCTGCCAGACACTAAAGACCGTGAAGAACTTTGTCGGTGTTGAAGCGGGAAAAGAGGGCTTCGCCCATGACTATGAGTCATTTCTCTCTTTGGGGGAGCCCGATGAACCGGAAGTGGAGACAGGGGAGAATGATCCCTGCCAAATTATGTATACCTCAGGGACAACCGGAAAACCAAAAGGAGCGGTAATCACCCATGGCAACATGCTCTGGAATCTGATAAATACTATCTTAGGAAGGGAGCATCATCAAGGAGAGGTCTCATTGATTATCGGGCCTCTCTATCACGCAGCCGCCTTGAACAACCATTTTACCGTTCAGGTTGCTCTGGGCGGAACAAGCATCATGATCAAGAACTTCGAGCCAGAGATAGTCCTGAGGTATATAGAAAAAGAGAAAGCCAATGTTATTTCCGGTTCTCCTGCCATGTTCAATTTTCTCCTCCAATACCCAAGACTGGATCAGTTTGACACCCGCTCGATAACCAAATGTACGGCAGGGGCATCTATCTTACCCCAAGAGATAAAGCAAAGGCTTTTGCAAGTCTTTCCCGAGGCCAACGGTGTCTACGATCTCTATGGGTGTACCGAGGCCTCACCTACAATTACCACCTTGAACGCAAGAGACTCCTTCAGAAAACATGGCTCAATAGGGCCCGCCGTTCCCTTTCTCCAGGCCAGGATAGTCAATGAGGAGGGCATGCCCTTGCCCCCAAATCAGGTGGGAGAATTAGTCTGTCGAGGTCCAACCGTAATGCAAGGATACTATAAAAACCAGGAGGCAACTGAAGAGACAATTAAGAATGGATGGCTGTATACTGGAGATCTGGCTACAGTAGACGAAGAGGGCTACTTCTATATTGTAGACCGAAAAAAGGATATGATCATAAGCGGTGGAGAAAACATCTATCCAAGAGAGATTGAAGAGGTCCTTTTGAGACATCCGGCAATTGCTGATGCAGCCGTGATAGGTATCCCTGATCAAACCTGGGGGGAGACGGTTAAGGCATTTGTAGTTCCCAAGGAGGGCGAAACAGTAACTGAAAAAGAGGTTATTGATCATTGTAGGGAATATTTGGCGAGCTATAAAAAGCCAACACAGGTAGCTTTTATCTCATCAATTCCCAGAAACCCATCAGGAAAGGCTCTTAAGCGGGTACTGAGATCTGAGAGCCGCAGTGGAGATTGAGGTGAGCAGTTTTCACGTTTCCTTAATGGAATCATTCGCTTGAATTCTATGACCACTGGCCATCTCAACACCTCATGCCCCTCTTTTTGGTTCCTAAGTGGTCTTTTTCGACTTCGTAGGCCATTTCCACCCAGTCACATAAAAGGCGCCTTGTATCTCTGGGATCGATGATGTCCTCTATGCCGAAGGCCTCGGCTGTGCGAAAAGGTGATTGAATCGTGCGGTATGTATCCTGCAAGTCATTGAGGTAGGCTTCCGGATCTTCTGCTGCTTCTATTTCTGTCCGATGCGCAGCATAGACACCTCCTTCTACTGGAATATTACCCCAAACTGCTGAAGGCCAGGCATAACGCCAGCTTAGACGAATACCACCTTTCTGAGCCCCCCCAGCTACCCCAAAACATTTGCGCAGGTATACGACTGCCAAAGGGATGGTTGCTTGCACTATGGCAAAACTTGACCTCACTCCCTTACGAATAGTCCCGTATTCCTCGCTCTTTTTTCCAATCGTAAATCCGGGCTGATCGGAAAGATTCACTATCGGCAAATGGAAGGTGTCACACATGTCTATAAAGCGAGTAAACTTTTCTGCAACGTCGTAATTAAATGACCCTGCAATGTATCTGGGATCATTTGCCAATACTCCGACTGGGAACCCGTTCAGACGGGCCAATGCGGTAACTTGTGATTTGCCTTGGTACTTTCCGATCTCGAAGATAGAGCCGCGATCTAACACAAGGTTCAAGAGTTTTCGTATGTCGTACGGTTTCCTGCCATCCCTGGGAATGATGGAAAGAAGTTCTTCCTCTCGGCGCTCTGGTTCATCATTGTCGCTATGCCGTCGTTTCGGCATTTCCCAAACATGTGATGGGAGGTAAGACAAAAACCTCTTGGCTTGCTCCAGGGCATCGTTTTCATCTTCAGCCTCGTTATCTACCACACCGGTTAGACGCGTATGAAGTTTGTACCCCCCCAGCTCTTCTTTGGTGAGTTCTTGCCCAGAGGCGGATTTAACCAAAGGTGGTCCTCCAACAAAGACATGCGCCTGCTCTTTTACCATAACAGAAAAATGGCTCAGGACCATGTACATTGCACCCAGGCCTGCGACGGACCCGAAGCCCACAGAGATTACAGGAACCTCAGACATCACTTCGACCCGGTTTTGGGTACATTCATCGCCTGAGCTGGGCAATTCGGTGTAGCCTATTTCGAGAATTTCTTTGATAGAACCCCCAGCACCTTCAATCAATCTGACTATAGGAACCCTTAATGTACGAGCCATTTTTATGAAGTATGCGCCCTTGGCCTTATACATTCTTCCGACAGACGCCCCTTTTATGGTAAAATCGTCGCCATGCACCGCAACCCTGCGGCCTTCTATCTTTGCTATACCCATCACAAACGGACACGGGACAAGGCTAATAAGCTTATCTTTCTTATCTTTATCGTAGGTCGGCACTCCGGCCAGGATACCCCTCTCAAGGAATGAGCCTTCATCAGCCAAGACATCTATCCGCTCCCTGACAGTCATTTTTCCCTCGTTGTGTTGCTTGGCAACGTGTTTTTCGCCTCCCAACTGGTAGGCGAGTCTCTTTCTTCTCTCCAACTCTTCTATCTCGGTTCTCCACATATTGTTATTCTCCCTCCTGTTTTCTCAATCTCGATAATCCCTAAAAATAACGGCACTCCATATTCCCTCCAATTTAGGCAGGGCTTGAAAACCTCCCTTATTTCAGAGAATATTGTGGGGTTGGTACCTCATCTCATCATTAATAGTATTTATTAGGGGCTCATACGCAGGGTAATGCCTATTTTTGTTCATACTTCTTCTCAAAGACCGGGGTTTTTCTTGTTTCTTTGGGTAATGCGCCAGGCTCAACAAATTCGATTTCAGGCCGCATCTTCATTTTGTCGTGCAGAGCGCCACTTATCCTATTCGCAAGCCCAGGCAAATCCGCTTGATCGATATCCCTGCCATGCTCAATCTTTAACCTCATTGGAGGAACTACCCTAGGAGGAGGGTTATGTAAAACAATCCTCATCTCCCCTGTCACATCGGGCACAAAAGTGGTGACAATATCTTTGATAGCGGCAGGATAGACATTAACCCCCTTGACGATAAGCATATCGTCAGCCCTTCCTATCACTTTGGCCCGTTTACCCTTGAAGCCACACCCGGGACATTCCTTGGTAAAGATCTGTACCGTATCGCCGTAGGCATACTTTACCGCAGGGCATGCCTCTCGCTGAAGGGAGGTATGAACCATCTCGCCGATGGCACCGTCTACATCGGAATCAACAGGCTCCTTGGTTATAGGATCTACCAGATCATCATAGCTGGTGCAGACGTCGGGAGCAACGGCGTGAAGACCATAATATTCGTCGGAATCACAGGAAGTGCCTGGGGCATTTCCAGCAGGGGCCCAATAATCATAAGCCCTGCACCCATAGGCCGATTCCAGTTTCTTTTTTATCTCTGGTATGGCTATGCCAATCTCACCAGTGGTGAGCAATCCCTTTAGTCTAAAATCCTTGACCTCTTTGTTTAAGGCCTTGGGGGTCTTATCAATAAGGAACTCTGCCAATGAAGGCGTGCATGCCAGATAAGTGGGACGAGTAAGGTCTATAAACTTCAATAGAAGATCAGTTCCGGCCCTTGCATCAATATCGATCGGAAGGGCACCCAGTCCCCTCAGGCCCCAAAGGGTCATGGTAGTTGCATAAATGCCCAGCGCAAAAAAGAAGGCCACCCTGTCCCCCTTGCCTACCCCTGACAAAGCAAGCCTATTCCCAATCTGCCTGCCAAAAAAATCCAAATCTTTTTCTGTGAAGGTGTAACTGAAGGTAGGGGTTCCGGTGGTTCCGGATGTCGTTCCTGTAAGGTATAGGTCTTCAACCGGGGCGCATAAATGGAGCCCAAAAGGGTGGCCATATTTTTGCAAGGAATCCTCAGCACTCTTTCTTTCATCATCCTTAGTCATAAAGATTGGTAACCTACGCAGATCATCTATGGTTTTAATATCTTCAGGCCTTGCCCCCGCCTCATCGAATTTTTGTCTGTAAAGCTCGGAGCTTTCATAACAATACTTGAGCTGTTTGGTCATTTTTTTCTCCTGGTACCTTCGAATCCCTTCCTGGGACATGGTGTTCAACTCGGGCACCAAGTAAAAATTTCTCCTCATAGTAAAACCCCCCTCACAATATATGATCCACAATGTTTTGGTATGTTCGGACCATAATGCCCGCCTCGCCTCTCTCGCACGCCTTAATGCTGGGATCCGACCACTTTTACTGGGCTGACATGCTTTAAGAAACCTACTCTTGTGAGAATCATAAAAACTACCAAGAGCGCAAATCCAATAATGTCCGCGCGCCAGCTGGGATAAAGTAAGAGAAATCCCGATATAAAAACGAAAATCCTGGAGAAAACAGATGGCCTGCCATGGAAATAGAGGTAGCCTTCTAAGGCCGCAGCAAGCAGAATGCACCCTAAAAGTGCAGTTACAACTGCCAGCAGTATTTCATCTAGTGGCCCTATCAATATCATGACAGGATTTAGGACAAAAAGAAAAGGTAAAATGTATTTGGCTGAACCCAGTTTCATTGAAAGGAATCCAGTAGTTATGTTTTCGGACCCTGCCAGGGCCGCAGCGGTAATTGCTCCCAGCGCAACTGGTGGCGTTATGTAGGACAAACAACCCCAATACAGTACAAATAAATGGCATGCCATATCATTCAATCCGATCTCAACCAAGGCAGGGACAAGAACTATCGCCAAAAACACGTAACAGGCCGTAACAGTCATTCCTATTCCTAAGACAAAACTCGTGATGGCCCCAAAGAAAAGGAGAAGAATCATATTACCATGGGCGAACAACACCAACTCCCGCGAGAAGGCGTTGGCCACCCCTGTTCCGGAAAGAGAACCCAAAATCAGGCCAATTCCTGCAAGGATAGAGGCTATTTGCCCCAGAAGTCGCCCTGATTGGACGAGAAAATCAACAAGCTTTCTCCACGTGTAGCGGGTTTCTTTCCGAATCATGGCACACCCAAAAAGAAATAGCATTGTATAGAAGGGTGCCCACGCCTCTATTCGCAGATAAAGAAGAAAAAAGATCAAAAGGAAAAGAGAACCGATAAAAAACCACCCGGCTTTCAGGGTAGCCCACATATTCGGAAGCTCACTCCTCGGTAATCCAAATATCCCCTTGGTGGCAGCGTGTGCGTCAACTTGCAGGATAAGGGTTACATAGTAAAGGAATGCGGGGAAGAAGGCTGCAGCCATAACCTTCGCATATGAAATATTTAAGAAGGAGGCTATGATAAACCCCGCTGCCCCCATTACAGGTGGCATAATGGATCCACCGGTTGAAGCACAGGCCTCGACAGCAGCTGCCCATGTGGGACTGTACCCGGTCTTTTTCATGGCGGGTATGGTCATTGAACCTGTGGTGACCACGTTTGAGATAACGCTCCCGCTAAGGCTGGCCATAAAGGCACTTGAGAGCACCGAGACCTTTGCCGCTCCACCCCTTGTGTGCCCGAGCAAAGAAAGGGCAAAATCCATGAAGAACTTCCCTCCCCCCGAAGACACGAGGGCCACGCCAAAGATAATAAAACCCACTATCAGGTTGCCAACCACCCTTGTTGGGATTCCAATGATACCTTCTACCCCCATGGATTGATAACAGATGGTTTCAACCAGGGAAAACGAACTTCCCCAGAGAAAACCAGGCATATATCCGGCGTAGAGAGGGTAGAAGGAAAAGATGAGGCATATTACAAAGAGAATGGAGCCTCCTGTACGCCTTGTGGCCTCCAGGGCCAAGAACCAAAGCACGGCCCCGGCCAGGGTTGGCAAGCGCGGTGCCTGATATTCCCATCCCTTTGTCAAGATGTTATAGGCATTGAGTCCCAGGTAAACAGTCGTGACAATACAAAGGACGAATAATCCCCAGTCAAACCAAGGTATCCTATTCGTATATCCTTTGCTCCCGGGGTATATGAGAAAGCTCATAGACATATAAAGGGCGAGGATATAGTAGTAATAGGCGTTTCCAATGGGCATGAACCCGGCAATCTTCAAATGAAAGAGTTGATTGACGCAAAGGAGGATGGCAAGGGCGGACATTATTGCGG
>Ga0209427_10001796_pt1 | contig 24969 bp, 20 predicted proteins | sample DeeMarSWOR136_30_FD_187465 | JGI IMG/M metagenome (GOLD analysis project Ga0209427, IMG submission 187465) | Marine sediment microbial communities from White Oak River estuary, North Carolina - WOR-1-36_30 (SPAdes) (version 2) | ecosystem: Environmental > Aquatic > Marine > Intertidal zone >...
ACTCGATGCTCCAACACTCCTGGGAGGGGAGCCTCTTCGCCGACGTCGACCCCGCGACAGCTGCCGGTGCCCTCCTAGGCGTCTACGGCCCGAGCGGCCAGTTCACCACCACCCAGGTGGACCGGGTGCGCCGGGTGCTGAAGGAGATGCTGCTGGGCAGGGACGCCGTGCTCGGCGTCTACCCCGTGGACCGCTGCAGGTGGGTCTCCTACGTCGGCATCATGACGGGGCTGGACGTGCCCCAGAAGGTGAGGGAGCTGATGGGAACCGCCAGGGAGGAGCACCAGAGGCACGAGGAGATCCTGGAGGAGAGGAGGGCACAGAAGGCCATGGGCCTGGGCTTCCAGCTGCCCCCAGAGCCGAGGCAGCGGGCGGTGCCTATGGTGGCTCCCAAGCCTGTGCCCCAGGTCAACTTGGAGTCGAGGGCTGCCTACGCCGTGAGCAGGAACCAGGACATCTCCTCCACGCTGAGGAGGGTTATGGAGGTGATCGAGGACAACTCGGTGAGGCAGATGGGGGAGTGGGAGCTCGTAGAGTACCTCCGGGAGTTCGTGGACGTGCCCGAGGAGGAGGTCGCGGCCTGCATCGTCAGGCTGAAGGAGATGGGCTGCATAATAGAGCCGAGGGCAGGCGTCCTCAAGGTAATCTAGCCTGCGAACTGGGGCTCTCCTTCTTCCTTAATCATCTTCTTCGTCTGGCAAACAGGGCTACCACACAGGCCGCCAGGTAGATGGGTATCCAGAGTAGTATGTACCTGTTGAAGATGTAGGTGACACCGCCGCCGTCCCAGTAGGGCATCATCGGGGTGAGCAGGTACCAGTAGAAGTCGACTACGTTCTCCAGACTGCGGGTAGCCAGCAGCGCGATGGGGACAGGCATCAAGAGGGAGACGACGATCTTCATGAGATCGGGCTTCAGCACTTCCTTCCATTCGAACCTGGATCCTTCCCCAGGACCGGATAACGCGCCCACGCCTCTAGAACTCCTCCCGCTTGAACCTCCAGATGGCGGCCAGCGTGAATACGATGGACCACGCCGTGGCGACCATGAGCGGGACAGCTGAGTAGAGCGGCTCTCCCGCGGCCACAAGCGCTGCCAGCTCAGGGAGCCGTTTGGGCAGCAGTAGAGGTATCCAGGGGACGTAGATCCTCCCGAACTCCGCTATCAGGTCCTGGAAGGCGAGCAGGACTATGGGTATACCCAGCACGGGCCCCCTCCCCTTGAAGAAAGCGCCAAGCACAAGCGAGAGCGTTATCCAGAAGATGAGGTGCAGCCCTTGGATGGCGAGCCCACCGAGGAGGTTCACTACGGGGACAGCCTGCCTCCCGAAGGCTATCAGGATCACGTCGAAGGCGGCGCCTTGAAGCAGGACCAGCACGGCGACTATCCAGGCCGAGTCGGCCACCAGCTTCGAGAGTATGAAGGATTCCCTCGAGAGGGGTGCCGATAATACCCACTCGGCAGTGCCTGACTGCTTCTCCATGACGATGTCGTTCTGGGTGAGGATCATCACGCCGAAGGGCGTCATCGAGCCCATAAGGATGAAGAACAGCTCCACGGGGCCTGGGGTGGCGCCCTCGACGCCCACCTGCACATTGGAGTCGAAGTAGAGCACCATCACGACGATCCCGTTGAGCAGCAGCAGCCAGACGGCGCTCTGGACGAGCCACCTGCGCGTGTTCCTCCAGCGTCTGTCCTCCTGACGGAGCATGTTCCAGAAGCCGCTTAGAATGCTTGACCCATCCACTGCCCCGAATTCCTTCTCACTGGCCACCGTTGCTCCCCTCCACGATGTCCACGAAGACATCCTCCAGCTCGTACCTCTTCCTGCCGAACTCCGTTACGATCGTCCCCCCTTCGCCGAGGGCCAGCCTCAGAAGCTCGTCCTCCGCGGCCTCCTCGTCGGTGACGCCTATCTGGAGCGTGGTCCGGATGTCGCCGCGGACGACGCTGATGCCGGAGATCCAGTCCTGTCCCGAGATCCTCGATAGGGCGTCTTCGTGGCTGCCCTTAATGGTCATATGGTAGACTACGCCACCGGCGCCCGCCAGAAGTTCCTCTATTGGAGCCTGCGCCAGGAGTTCGCCCCTGTTGAGTATGGCGACTGTGTCGCTGACCCGCTGGACATCATCTAGGATGTGGGTGGAGTAGAAGACCGTCGAGTGCTCCCTGAGGCCCTCCATGATGTTGAGGACGTCCCTCCGCCCCATGGGGTCAAGGTTTGCCGCGGGTTCGTCGAGGATGAGGAGGTCAGGCCTGTGGACTTGGGCCTGGGCGATGCCGAGGCGCTGCCTCTCGCCGCCGCTGAAGCCCTTGATGGGGCGGTCTGCCTTGTCTTCAAGCTCCACCATCTCTAGGGTCTCCTCGATCCTCTCCTCAAGGGCGTTCCTCGGCCCGGAGTAGTAGAACCCGATCTTGAAGCGCAGGGTCTCCCGGGCGGTCATGTGGGTGTAATAGCTCGGGACCTGGGCGAGGTAGCCGACGCGCCTCCTGACCTCAACACTGTTCATGGTGATGTCGTGGCCTAGCAGCGTGCCCCCGCCGGCGGTGGGCTTGATGAGCCCCAGCAGGAGCTTAATCGTCGTCGTCTTCCCGGCTCCGTTGGGCCCCAGGAAGCCAAATATAGAGTTCTTAGGGACATGCAGGTCGAGGTCCCTCAGGGCAGTGACAGATCCGTAGGTTTTGCTCAGCCCCTGCGTAGTAATGGCTAGCGAACTGGAATGGGTTTCCTCTCGTACATCCAGCGCGTACGATCCTTTCTCTAGCGTTGCCATCTCATTTAATCTCCTACGCTCTCACGCTTATCTTCCAACAGGGAGATGCTCTTCACGTAGTCCTTGGACTTCAGCTCGACGGAGAAGCCGTGTTCATTGTTAGCCAACCTATTTCACTCCATTCAGCGGTTCGATCACGCGTCCACGTCCATACCGGCGTTGCTAGTGCTCGCCTCTATAATGATTTGGACCGACTTGCCCGTGAAGCCCTCCGTCCGAGCCCTCTTGATTGTCCTTTGGTTCACCGAGTACACCAGCCCCGGCATATCGAAGTCGATTGCCCCATTGCTCGTTGACATGTCCAAGTCGTAGCCCACGTCTAATTGGGAAGAGACCCTGAGGTCAACGGCCGCGTTACTAGTCCTCAACACGTACCTTCCAGAGGCGGTGCACGGCAGCCTAAGCTCGATTTTTCCATTGCTAGTTGAGATGCTGGTATCGGGAGCCTCAAGTATCCCGTATATGCCCCCATTGCTGGTGCCCGCGTCTATCCTAGAGGCGGTGACATCGTCGAATGTCATCCTCCCATTGGAGGTCCCGAGGTCGAAGACGCCGCCCTCGATCTCAGCCAGGGATATCCCGCCGTTGCTTGCGCGAAGGTCCAGGTCGATGACTGTGTCAGCTGGGAGCTTGACCTCCAACGAGACGCTGTACAGTGACGTCCTCGTCTGGACGACGTTGTGCCTCAGCACCAGCTTCCTCCTGCCCAGAACTAAGGTCTCGTCGAGGTCGAACTCGAAATCGTCCAAGTTCTCCTCCGCCTCGGCGTCCGTGATCCCCTTGGCCCTTATCAGAGCGTTGAACTGGTACTCGTTCCTGTCCCACGTTGAGACCTCTATGGGTCCGTTGAATATCTGGACGTCGAGCAGGACCCTGTCCTCCGTCAGAGGTCCGTCCAGGGTCCTCGTCGTCGATGCCCTGTAGTCGCCTAGGCCGCTGAACTCTCCGGTGAAGCCCATGCCCGTAGTCATGAGCAGGGCTAGGATGAGGCCTGGGGCCAGACCCCTCACGATGCTGCCGAGGTACTTGGTCTCTCTCCACCTGGAGAAGAGGCTTGAGGCCACCACGGTGCAGCCGACCGTTATGAGTATCCACGCGAAGAGGTTACGGGACACTTGGACGTTGCTGAATACCAGCCATCCTCCGCCTACCCCCACCAGGAAGGCGCCGAAGCCCAACCCTCTAGGCCGGCTCATGTCTTATCACCTCCAGTAATTTTTTTAATACACGGCGTGTACTCCGGTAACTCCTGTCTTTTTCCGTAGTTTTCTAGACTAGAATCACAATTCATTCTATCTATTCTCCTTTCGATCATGATGTTGGTTGGTATTCGATGGCGTCGAGGTAGCCGAGCCACCTCTGCTCAAGTTCGGGGGAGGCCACCTCGATTTGGCTGATGTCTGGTACGTAGATCAGGTAGAGAATCATGAACTTCTCGGCCTCCTCGCTGTACCAAGCCCCTATGAGCCCTGGAATGGTGAAGCCGGAGTCCTCTACTCCGAAGGTCTGGTAGACGATGTCACGATCCTCCCTGGTCATCGTCCTCGTCTCCCCCCTTTCCGAGATCTGGGTGCCAGACATATCGATGGAGGCGAAGACGTAATCGAGCGCCCCTGCAGCGGTTTGATCGATGTAAGTCGACATACTTCCCGGTTTCACCCAGATGACTCCGTACTGCTCGAGCGTCCCATCCTGGTAGGTGAACTGCACGGTTCCTGCCGATTGGGAGGGCGGACCTCCACCAAGACCAGACTCCCAGAACGTCATCTGCTGGCTGTAGTCGATGGAGAATCCGTAGCCCGTGTACCTTGCGTAGCCGAGGGCCGGGTCCCCACTGTGGATCCAGAGGTTGCCGCCCGTGACGGCTCCAATTAGGAGGATTACCGAGAGGAGCGATCTCCTGCTTAGGAGGGAGGCCTTCAAGTAGTCGTTTTTCAGTTCCACTCTCTTATCACCTCAAATGTACTGGAGGAACCTTGGGTACCTCCTCTTGAGCCTCTCGTACCTGGCGCAGAGCACCCAGAGGACGACGAGGCCGACGGCCCAGAGGCTCAGGGTCTGCCAGAGGTCCAGGTAGAAGGGCACCGGTGTTCCTGGCAAGCGCAGCCTGTAGAGCCAGAGGTGGGTTAGGTAGAAGAACAGCGGGACCCTGCCAAACGTGTGGATGGCCCCCGAGATGTTCCTTCGTGACCAGTCCCTCTCCTCGATGAGGAGGCCCAGTGCCATGAAGAGGCAGGCTCCGCCGAGGGTCCACAGGAGGAAGGCTATGCTAGGCGGGTACTTGGAGACGTATAGCCAGTCTAGGATGCCGTTGCTCCAACGCCTCACCAGGTTCCCATACCCGTTCATCCACCTAACGAGGAAGAAGAGGGCTATCGAGGTCACCCCGGTGGCCGCCAGGGGCAGCTTCAGCTCCATTATCCTCTCCCTTTCGCTACTCTGGAGGAATGTGCCGAAGACCCAGCCGAGGCCCATCACTCCCACCCAAGGTATCACGGGGTAGAGGGCGAAGTAGGGGGGCCAAGTGAAGCCGGGCTCGTGGAGTATTCTGCGCAGATAGTGGCCCCAGGCGACGTCCATGGGGATGAAGCCCAGGTCGAGCCACTGGTGGTTGAGTATGATTATCAGCGAGGCGGCTAGAATGATCCATATGGGCAGCCTGCGTCCGAAGCTGAAGATGATGAGGCTAACGCCTATGGTGGCGATGACCCCGAAGTAGAGGTAGGGGAGGTCGAAGGCTGGGGCCACGAGGAGGACCTCGAAGACGAGGAGCAGTAGCCCCCTCTTGATGATGTGGAGGCTGATGTCCATCTGGTTGTCGCCACGGCTCAGCCTCCTGTGAACGGAGAGGGCGAGGGAGACGCCGCTGAGGAAGACGAAGGTTGGGGCGCACCAGTGGCTGACGAACCTCGCAAGGAAGAGCGTGAGGTCGAGGGCCGGGTTCCTGTAGGGGTAGATGCCCTCGAGGCCTCCATGGACTGCCATCCAGAAGCCTGAGACGTGGTCCCAGGCCATGATCATCATGACGAGGCCCCTAGTAAAATCTATGAACTGGAGGCGGCTGGAAAGCCTGACATCGCTCTTCGGAACTTGGGTCGTCATGAGGTTCATTTTCCTACGAGGCTAATGACTGGGACTGGATCTAATAAGGGCATATAAACATTGTTTATGGCATCTTAACATCGATGTTGCCAAGATAACATCAATTATTGCCGTGATCTCCACGTCAAATCCATGAAGGAGAACGCACTCCGGTATTCCTCAGAAACCATTATTAGACTGGTGTAAATAATCTGATGGATTCGAATGGTTAAAGTAGGCATCATAAAATGCGATAGGAACAGGACCTGCACGGGAAACAAGTGCTTCATGGCCGTCAGGGAACGCGACGGCGCCTTCACCCGCTACCCGAAGGATGAGCCCATCGAGGTGGTTGGGATAATCAACTGCGGTGGCTGCCCGGGGGAGCGCCTAGAGTACAGCCCAGCCGACATGAAGAAGTACGGGGCGGAGGTTGTGCACCTGGCCACGGGATACCTTGCGGGATATCCCGCCTGCCCATACATCGAGGACCACATCAAGTACATAGAGAATTACGTGGGCCTGCCCGTAGTCGTCGGAACCCACCCCATGCCCCAGAACTACATTGACGCCCACGAGGAGGCTGGTGACTGGGACAGGGATGGCGTCAGGGAGTATCTGGAGGGCCTCGTAGAGCCTAAGAAGGCGTCAATCAAGTACGACTCGACGAGACCCGACTATCTGAAGAAGAAGTGAAACGCTTCTTTGACCCATCTAACCAACCGTGTGCATCCACTCTTTTTTATACCCGATTAGGGAACTGCCGATCTAGGAGTCTAATTGATCGCGCAATCACCTTAATATTTTGTACTTCATATGATCCCCCTGAAATGGCCCCCAGCCGTCCTGTTAGGATCGTGGAGTATGACTCCCGGTGGCCCCTCATCTTCGAGGAGGAGAAGAAAGTCGTTTTTGGGGCATTAGGGCATAGGGTTTCTGTGGTTGAGCACTTCGGCAGTACTTCTGTGCCTGGGCTGGGGGGTAAGAACATCGTAGACATGATGGCAGGTATTGGCTCAAGGGAGGAGGCGGACAAGTGCCAGGCCCTACTCTCGGACGTCGGGTACGACGACGTTACCCCTGAGCCGGGGGAGGTCGATTGGTTCTACTGCCTTGGGAAGCGCCACCCTGTGGTCTACTTCCACCTGCACCTCGTCCTCTACCCTAGCGAGAGGTGGAGAAGGCAGATCCTCTTCAGAGACGTCTTGAGAGCCAGCCCAGACATCGCGGCAATATACTACGAACTGAAGAAGAGGCTAGCAGATGAAATAGGACGGGACAGGCAAGCATACACTGATGCGAAGACATCATTCATAGAGTCGGTACTGAAAGAATAAGAAAAAAAGATTATCCAGAAATCAATTCACCTCTGCACCTGTAAGACACAGCGAGGGCCTTTTAGCCACAAGTCAGATGATCATCGCCGTCTAGAAGGAAAGGTAAAACTCCTCCCTGGAGCTGGCATTCAAGATCAATATTTTTTATACGCTTACACTAGAAAATTTATTTTAATTGTGAAGCGAGTCTATTCCTATACCTCTAAATTACGAACATAGTAGCCCGGTACATCGCTTTAAGACACCTCTACAAATGTAATTCAAGCTAATAATATTAATTTTAAACGATGCAAAGCTGTTTATGACATATTGATTTTATAACCTCAATAAAGACATAAGCAGGATATATATTGGGAAAACGTAGTGCCATCGTTCTGCTGGCGATATTGCTGGCTGCTTCTTTAATAGGTTCTTGTGAAGCCGAGGAGTCGACCTCGATCCAGGTGGAGGGCTTCATCTACGGACCTGATGGCGAACCTCTACAGAACGCAGTGGTACGCCTCTGGGGGTTTTACTTGGAAGCAGAAACTTTCACGGACTTGAGAGGCTACTATAAACTATCCTCAACAACCGCCGAGGTGTCATGCCAGCTCTATGTTTTCTACGACGATCCAGTTACGAGAGGCTACGATCTCTTACCTTCTCAGATAACCCTTTCCACCCGAGAAGATTCAACGGTGAGCATGAACTTCACTCTACAGTACGCGGCCACAGTCCAGGTGACCGGCCAACTTAAGCCGATGGAGTCGACAAAAAAGATCACGAAGTATGCCTTTGAAGTCGTGAACACCGTCGATGGGCGCACACTCCAATCCGGAGAATACAGCCTCATGTACGGGACCGGCATGAATGTTCAGAGCTACTTCCTCGACCTAGACCCGATGACGCTCATCATCCCCGCCGATACACCCTTCGCAGTTAAGGTCTCCTCATCGTATCAGCATACGAGGTTCCCGCCCAACACACGTAGATCTTACAGACTGCGCTCCGGTAGTACCCAGATCGAGACGTTCAACAAGTTCAGTATGGTTGAGGGAGAGGGGTTTAAGCTTGGGACAGGGGAGATCCTAGACCTCGACATCCGTAAATACGTCCTTATGGCAGACTTGGACCGCATCGCCATCCTGATGGAGGAGGCGGAGAACGAGCTATCCGAGGTGGAGGAGAGGGGCTTCTATGTTACTGCCGAGAGGTTCGACCTCTTAGAAGCCAAGGAGTCTTTATCTGGCTTAGATGTGAAGATCGATGCCCAGAAATACGAGGATGCTTACGTTGGCATCCGGCAAGCGTATCTGAAGCTGCTGAGCGTAAGAGGCAGACTGAATACGATGGCCTCTGAGGCAAATTTCTCCCTGAAAATTCTCTTTATATTCGCAGCCATCACTGCGGTCGTCTTAGGAAACTTGTCGTCTGATAGAAGCATCTTGAAATTTCTAATATCCGTCGGCTCGTTTGTGCCCATAGCTCTGTATCTGCGTTTTGTCTTCCCAGGAAGCACATTGATCGAGCCTAATAGCTACTTTTCCATGGGAGCGATTTCGTTGTTAGGTGTGCTGTTTTTTACAAGCCTTCTGCCCAGGGTCGTGGGCGATGTCGTGGGGGAGGGGGGTTTTGCTGGCCTGGGATACCTTGTGATCGTCTTCTCGATGGGAAAGAGGAGCCTGCAAAGGAGGAGGCTACGCTCCATGTTCACGTTCACGACCATATTGACCCTCACGATGAGCTTCGTGGCCCTCACATCATTTTCATCTAGCTACGGACTGATATTCAACAGGTATGGCACCGCTAGGCCGGAGGCCGATGGCATCATGGTGAGGATGCCGGTGATAACACCACAAGATGAATCCGGGAAGGGCGCCTTCTCTCCCATCATCTCTCAGACAGTCGAGTGGTCCTGGGAGAATGAGGGTGTCGTCAATGTGGCAGAAAAGGCCGATAACACCCCGAGCCTCCGACCCTACGGGAGGGTGGGCGAGTGGCCTATCTTCGGGGTGATCGGGGTTCAACCCGAGGTCGAGCCATTGATGCCGCTTATAGACAGCTCCGTTGTCGAGGGGGAGCCCCTCAGGGAGGAGGGCACCTGCCTGCTTCACAAATATATGCGCAATAATGCGAACCTAGAAATAGGAGATCAGATTGTTGTCAAAGGCGTTCCCTTGAGGATCGCTGGCTTTTTTGGGGGAATCGGGCGGATCATCGACATGGACGGGGAGACGATTCTGCCAAGCTACCAGGTCCTCGTAAACTCCGATCCGCCTATCATCGAGGTGAGGGTCTGCAGTGAGGATGAGGTTGTAATAACCACTCTTGAGACAGCCCTGCACATCGAGAGGGTCTACGTCTCTAGGATAGATGTGGAGCTTGAACCCGGGGTAGACCTCGAGATGACGGGGAAGAGTATGGCGCTATCAAGGGAGTACAGGGTTTGGATCTCCGAGGAGGGAAAGGCCCACATCGCATATATGGGAAGCCAGATCGGGGGGAAGGGTTTCCCCATCATCGTTCCTTGGATCATTGTGATCCTCACCGTGATCACGACGATGCTTAACTCAATGTTCGAGCGCCAGAGGGAGATAGACATCTTCTCAAGCATAGGCCTCAATCCAATGCATATAGCTGGAGTCTTCTTGGCGGAGGCCTCGTTGTTGGGGGTGACGGGCGGGAGCATTGGATATCTGATGGGCCTCGGCCTCTACCCCCTCATGACGAATCTCGTCTTAGCCCCCCTAGTCAGTCAGAAGGTTTCCGCCATCTGGCTCGTCGCATCTCTCGGGATCGCTGTCGCCTCGGTTGTCCTCGGTTCCATAATAGCTCTAGGGTGGTCTGTGGGCCTCACCCCCTCCCTTACTAGGAGATGGAACCTAGGAGACCGGAAGACCGGTAATAAAGAACACTGGAATACAACACTTCCGGTGAAGATAGCCGAGGAGAATCTCGAGGATTTCCTCGCTTTCGTTAAAGGCTATCTTGAGATGTTCACGGACCTCCACTCCTATCCCAGAATAATATCCCTTAAGTTTAGGGGAGAAGGAGAGGCGAAGGTGCTGTCTTTCACATACGATGCGAGGGACACGAGCATGGGGACAAAATGGACATCCAACGTCGTCACCCTGGTCCGCAACGAACATGGTATATATATCCCCTCGCTGGAGTCGATAGGGAAGAGAGATGCTGCAAGGACGACGGGTACATTCTTCAGGAAGATAGTACTCCTCTGGGCGACGAAACACGGTAAGAAGTCTCCCTGAGCAGTCAAAATCTCATTCTCCGTCTTTGTACTCGTAAGAAAGCGGATGGTTAATCGACCGTAACCCATCTTCTTTCGCGGCCGCAATCGATTAGACAACTTCCGTATCAGGCGCTATCAAACTAGGCCTTATGTCCGGCAGATGAGGATTCTACGTCTAGTCTACCTATGGACGGTCAGAGGAGATGATGGATCAATCTCGCCGCCTTCATAGCCCCATCCGTGGGTATAGGTTCGTAGTCGACCTGCCTCCCCAAGTTTTCCACTACAGATTCGGCTAGGGTCTCCGGCGTCGTCTCTGAGTACAGCATCTTCACGCCGGCTCCGTGCCTCCTCAGCCTCTCGGCGACGTGCCTCTGCTGCTCGAAGTGCCCCTCGATGGGGAAGTAAAGGAAAGGTCTCCGGAGGGCCGTGAGCTCGAGGGTGGTCGTTGCCCCCGCCTGGACTATTGACAGGTCGCAGGCAGCCAGGTGCTCGTAGAGCCTGGGGACGTAGCCTACCACATCCACACCGTCTGGGGCCCTCAGCTTGTCCGCGGCGAGGCGGGGCCCGCAAACCAAGACCATCCTTAGCTCAGGTAACTCCCCTCGGATGATCTCGTAGGCCTCACCGCAAAGCTCCAGCAGCTCTACACCGATGGACGTACCGCCTATGGAGCAGATCACCAGGGGCTCCTCGCCGTACCCCAGCTCATCCCTGACGACTCGTGTATCCCTGTAATCCGCGGGGTCGAAGGGGATGATGTATCCCAGGAACCTGTACCTGGCCTCGGCGTATTCCCTCCTGCTGGGGAGCATTGGGCCGAAGCTCCTGTCGGGAACGTCCTCCGGCGTGCCCACGAAGAGGGAGAGGTCGTCGGGGTGGTACCTCTTCCTGTAGTCCTGGGCCCACATCAGGTTGAAGATGTAGACGCCCAGGCGCTCCAGGGGGCTCCACGTCATAGCGTCGAGCCCGACGAAGTCGTAGATCATCACGAAGGGGGACCTCTTGAGCCCCGGCCTCATGTTCAGTGCCGTGGCAATGTCGTAGGTCTCGTCTCCGATGACAAGGTCGTATCCACCCCTCTCCGTCACCTTCTGGAATATCCCTACGTTGCTCCTCCACTCCCTGGTCGCCCTGAACATGTAGGAGATCAGGTTCAGCCTCGCACCCCGCGCGGCGCTCTCGGCTATCGAGTTGTCGTTAGAATATTCTGAGGCCTCCGGGAGAAGCGTCTCACCAGCCTCCTCCACCACCCTGCTGGCGGGTTCTGCGGCAAGCCAGTGGAACTCCAAACCGGGGTCCAGCCTGCGCAGCTCCGCTGCGATGGCGAGGTCTCGAACTATGTGGCCCAGACCCAGCGAGCCGCTTACGTAGAGAACTCTCTTATCTACCAAGGGCGTCAGGTACTATGCAGTTTCTATATTATATTCTTGGTTAAATGAGTCATCCTTTGATGGGGCGATCCGGCTCCAGCTCTGAGAGAACCCACTGTTTAACCTACTACAGGGTATCAAGTCTGCCGGAAACCCCTTTATCCGCGGAGTCCACCCCTACAGTCATGCGCTCCGTCAAGATACTCGTAACATTCCACATAGCCCCCGAACTCCTCGAGAGGATCAAGGCTGTGGATCCGGGCGTGGAGATCCTCTACAACCCCAGCCTCCTGGGTAGGCCCCGGTACATGAACGACCAGCACGGCGCCCCCATCGAGAGGACGTCGGGGCAGGAGGGGAGGCTCAGGGGGATGATGGCCGAGGCTGAGGTACTCTTCGGCTACGTACCCCGCGGATACGGCAGGGATATCAAGGGTTTCTTCCCCCTGCTCAGGTGGAACCAGTCCCCCAGCGCCGGCATCGGCTGGGGTGCCAAGAGGAGCGGCTGGACGGAGACGGACATCGACTTCACCACGGCCAGCGGGATGCACGCGACGCCCCTAGCCGAGTTCTGCCTCATGTCGATGCTCATCTTCGTGAAGGACTTCTTCCACATGGCTGAGGAGAAGCGGAGGAGGCACTGGCAGAGGACCTGCGCCACGGATCTCAGGGGGAAGACCCTCGCGGTCGTGGGGCTGGGGCGTGTCGGCAGGGAGGTGGCGAGGCTCGGAATGTGCTTGGGGATGCGGGTCATCGGCTCAAAGAGGCACGTCGAGGGCGTCGACCCGGCCTCCGTGAACGTGGAGCAGCTCTACGGCTGGAAGAACCTCGAGCCGATGCTCGGCGAGGCTGATTTCCTGGTGCTCATCTGCCCGGAGACGGAGGAGACCCGCGGCCTCATTGGTGAGGGTGAGCTGTCCTCCATGAAGGAGGGCTCCGTTCTCATCAACATCTCACGGGGCTCCATCGTCGACGAGGCAGCTCTGATACGGTCCCTCCAGTCGGGCCGCCTGGGGGGAGCCGCCCTGGACGTCGCCGAGGTGGAGCCCCTGCCCCCCGACAGCCCCCTCTGGGATATGCCCAGGGTGATCATCAGCCCCCACTCGGCGAGCACCGTCGAGCTGGAGAACGAGAGGCTGACGGAGATCTTCTGCGACAACCTGAGGAGGTACCTCGACGGGAGGCCCCTCAGGAACCTCCTCGACAAGGAGCTCCTGTACTAGGGGGACCCGACGCACCCACTCCTACGCAGCGCGGAGGACGACGGCCACCCAGCCAAAGAGGATTGAATGCCAGGGCGATCTGATTCCCGTCTCTAGTCCATCTCAGCGAACTCTCTGATCAGCTTCATTAACCTCCTCGGATTCTCAGGGGTGAAGACGATATCTTGGTCCTGCGTTCTTGCGATTTTTACCCCCTCGCCGAATCTGTTACTGAATGCCTCTCCCCCTCGGTTGCTGTACCGTAGCCCCAGACCCCCGTATTCTTCCGGGTTCACGGTGTAGAGTTCGACTGATTTGATATCGGAGTAGGGTATCCGCCTCTTGATCCACGAGTAGCTCAATTGGACCCCCTCGTGATCTAGGATGATGACAAGCCTTCGGAATGTGAGGTATATCCCGATTAGTATCACGTCGATCGCCGATAGCACGGAATTTGGCGCGGGATTTGGTCCGACTTCACTCCCGGATAGAAGCTGGTAGAACCATAACCCTGAGATCAGGGCGATGCAACCAAGGAGCAAACCCTCAGCCCAGAACGGGGCGCTCAGCTCCTCCTTGTAATACCCGTCTTTTAAACTCATCTTGTATCGGAGGATTTGAGCTAAACTCCGGTATTATTCTATGGTTTAGAACACCCGTACGGGGTAAATCACATTCATAAATAATCGGTTTTTGAGTCACGCGAGCTCCCATAGAGGTGCCAGGCTATCGTGAAAGCTGTTATCAGGATGGGGTATCCGGTGGTCAACCACATCAGGTCGTAGATCGCGGACAGGTTGTTCAGGAAGTGGAGGGTGACAGCCAGTAAATAGGGCGGCAGAGGCCGTTTTCTGGCTATGCCGTAGGCCGTTATGGGAGCTGTGAGGGTGTGGAAGAGGATCCCCGGCAGCCTGATGGTTATCGGTGCTCCCAACATGAATACGTAGATCAGCGCTTCAGCCACGCCAAATCCTAATCCTACGATGGCACCGTGGAAAAAGATGGACCTCTCGGTTTCTCCCTGGCGGTACATGAGGGGGTATGCCTTCGCAAGCTCCTCGAGGAAGGGCGTGAAGATCGCCGTTGAGAACGTCCTGGCAGCGAACGCGGGAATCATGACGCCTAGGCGGTTCATTATCGTCTTCGTATAGAACGTGAAGGGTATGCTCACGACCACTCCGGATAGGAAGTAGAAGGATGTTTTTGTCAAGCTGAGTCTGCTGATCGCGCCGTTGCGCAGGACAGTTCTCAGCTTGTACATCTCCCATTCTTATCGGTCGGTTTCAACTCGAATCTTGAGTTGACAGGATTGTGCGCAGCTCTTCCTCGCTCAGATCTACTCTGAGGGTTCCATTGGTTCCCCTTACCTCCAACGCCAGGCCCTCGATCATGGACAGCCTTTCGAGCTCTCCGAGATAGCCCTCGAACAGGACACTGTCGCGTCGCTCATCCGTGATCGAGATGTTCTTCACGTGTCGCTTTGAGTTCATCTCAATGGAGAAGCCGTGCCCCATCGTCTTCGCGTTCAACTGCGTGGTTTTGCCTCCATCTTCGACGGAGTATGTCGGTCAGATAAAATGTCCTCAAGCGTGGTGCGGAGCACTTAATATGGGAACTGAGGAGTTAAGATCGGACGAGACTAGATGTCCGGGCTTGAGAGGCTCTGCGACCTCCTCTTCGAGGTCTCAAACGAGGACAGGCTCAGGATCCTCCTACAGCTCGAAGAAAGGGCCATGAGGGTCACTGACATCTCGAGAGAGCTGGGACTCTCAATACAGGAGTCCAGTCGCCACGTCTCGAGACTAGGCGAAGTGGGTCTAACAAGAAAGGACGTGGAAGGATTTTACCGTCTAACCCCTTACGGTGTACTAATCCTTGAGAATCTCAGAGAACTCGAGTTCACCTCGAAGCACAGCGAATATTTTTCCAAGCATACCATTGAGCGACTCCCGAAGGAGTTCGTCAAAAGGATAGGTGACCTGGCGGACAGCAAGTACACGCACAACATGATGGACTTCCTTCAGAGCATAGAGAAGATAACTAGAAACGCGGAGGAGAAGATCTGGCTATATGTCGACCGGTATCCCGTCAACTCAATCGTTTTCATCAACGAGGCGTTAGACAGGGGGGTCGAGTTCAAATGCATAGAACCCGTTGAAGGGATCATAGGTCCGAATCCCAGCATCTATGAGCCTAAGGAGATGGAGGGCTTCAGGCGCGCTGGAACCACCCCTCTGGTCGAGCACAGGACCAAGGAGAAGGTCGATGCGTTCCTCTTCCTGTCGGAGGATGAGTGCGCCTTGGCACTCCCAACTCCTGACGGAGAACTCGACTACAGAGGTTTCACAGCAGAGGATGAACGGTCTCTTAAATGGTGCATGGACCTTTTCCAGCACTACTGGGAGACAGCTGAACCGAGGGTATACATCTCGCCCATGGAGTACGTGCAACCAAGGCGTGTAAGCGTACTGGAGGCAGAGACGTGTGGTCGAATAATCGTAGAGGGACGGGACGACTCCAGTATTGACCACCAGGCGATTCAGGACGCTGTCGACAACTTTGACGAGGTAGTCCTGAGGGGGGCCTTCAATATCGGTTTATCGGCCGTCGTCATCAGCAGGAGCGTCGTCATCAGGGGCGAGGGAAGGGAGGACGATGTGCCACTAACCAAGGTGTACAAGAGCGGCTGGGCTTTCCCATTTTATGGCGCACCGGGGCGCGCACACCTCCAGCAACGACGTCATGCTTTTCTGGTCAACGGTGAGGGCATAGATGTCACGATTGAGAACATCCACTTCACGGACTTCGACTATACATGTCTTGACGGTCACAATGGGAACAGCATGACCATCAGGAATAACAGGATCACACTCGAAACGGGCCTGGGAAGAGGTGTAAGCAGTTCTACGGGGGATCAGGTTATTGGAATAATGCAATTCGCCGGTTTCCCAGGCGGCGTCAGAATCGAAGGCAACTACCTGGACTTCGCCCTCTATTACGGGCCAAGCGGTATTATTTCACGCTGGGGCGCGGATGATCCCAATTACCGTCCTGACCTGACCAAACACAACTGCTATGCGGGCTTCGGAATAGACATCTACCACGCGTGTGGAAAAGTAGTAATCGAAAACAACATTGTTCGAAACGTAAATACGAGGGCAATAGTTGCAGCAGACAATAAGGGATCGGCGCACATCCAAATAAGGAACAACACCGTCATCTCAGAAGTATATGGTCCTTATTGGGGTCCTAGAACCTCCCACTTTGCTGGAGTGGGGATATCGGCCCGTAGTCCAACGACTGTAGGCCCGGCTCCGCGCATAGAAATAACGGGTAACACTGTAAGATGCGATAAGGTAAATTATTGTGGTATTAGGATAGCTGGGCCTGGTTTTAGGCCCGAAGGCGCTGATAAGCTCACCGATGGAATAGTGAAGAACAACCGCATACATCTCGAAGACGGCTCAATAGGCATCTTCACCGAGAGCTGTGATAATTTTGAGATAGCCAGCAACACTCTCACCGGGAGAGCATATTACGGTGTGGGACTCTTCCCTGTTATCGATCCGAAACGAACTGACTTGGGAGCACATGGGAACATCGTAGAAGACAACGACATGGGCGGTCTTGAGCTAAAGGACCCCGACGAGTACAGCAAGGGCTTATTCGATGAGAAGGTATACGCTGGTTCAAAAGCGGGCTCAACGACATCCTATATATGGCTAAACACCAACACGAAGGGCAACGTGGTAAAAGTCAGCAGTGGTGAAACGGTCGTCGACGAGGGCAAAGACAACACTATTATGTGTGAAGAATAATTAACTCGATCCTTTTCCGTCCAGACGTACCTTGTCTGATTTTCCTGCAACGTTGGGGTCTAGATAATAGTCCTCATGCTTGATGCGTAGTGCTTAATATGACTCCGATGAGTTAAGATCGGACGAGACTAGATGTCCGGGCTTGAGAGGCTCTGCGACCTCCTGTTTGAGGTCTCAAACGAGGACAGGCTCAGGATCCTCCTACAGCTAAAAGAGGGGGCCATGAGGGTCACGGACATCTCGAGGGAGCTGAGTCTCTCAATACAGGAGTCCAGTCGCCACGTCTCGAGGCTCGGGGATGTGGGCTTGGCGAGGAAAGACGTTGAGGGATTCTATAGTCTCACGAACTTCGGCGAGCTCATGTTGAGGCACCTTCGGGAGATAGAGTTCACCTCGAAGCACCGGGAATACTTCACAGATCACACTCTGGCACGACTCCCCCCGGAGCTCGTTAAAAGGATGGGAGACCTTGCGGGGGGCACATACATGCACAACGTGATGGACTTCCTTCACAGCATCGAGAACATGATTGAGGAGTCGGAAGAATGGGTATGGCTCCTCGTTGACCAGTACCCTATGTCCGCTTTGACATTGATTGGTGAGGCCCTTGATCGGGGAGTCGAGTTCAGATGTCTGGAGCCCTATGAAGTAATCTCAGGCCCGGTATTCAGCTTCCTCAAGCCTGAGGAGGTACGGAGCCTGCGTAGAGCAAGGACGACTCCATTGGTTGAACAAAGGACATTGAAGTCAATCGACGTGTTCCTATTCTTATCCGAAAAAATGTGCGCTTTGGCGTTCCCAAACTCTAAAGGGGAGTTTGACTACCGTGGGTTCATCGCCAAGGATGAGAAGTCCTTAAAATGGTGCGTAGACCTGTTCCGGCACTACTGGGAGACCGCTGAACCGAGGGTCTACATCTCACCAACGGAGTACGTGCAACCTAAGCGAATTATCAAAAAAGAGGTTGAAATGCCTAGTCGAATCATCGTCGAGGGGCGAGATGACTCCAGCATAGATTACCAGGCGGTTCAGGACGCCGTCGACAACTATGACGAGGTCATTTTAAGAGGCACCTTCAACCTAGGCACATCGACCGTCGTCATCAGTAGGAGTACAGTCATTAGGGGCGAGGGAAGGGACGACGATGTACCTTTAACAAAGGTGTACAAGAGCGGCTGGACCTTTACATTGCGCACTAAAACGTTCGTACAAAGTGATCACGTTTTTCTGGTCGATGGCGAGGGTGCAGATGTCACGATAGAGAATATCCACTTCACCGACTTTAACTATGAATGCCTTGATGGTCATCAAGGGAATAGCATGAAGATCAGGAACAACAGGATCACCCTCGAAACGGGGTTAGGTAGAGGCGCAAGCATCCTTCCTTATGGAGATTTTATACAGGGAATTGCACAACATGGCGGTTTTCCAGGTGGGGTTGTAATCGAAGGTAATTACTTGGACTTCGCGCTCTCGCCTATATATGCCAGGCTTGTGCCCTCAGGACATAAGGAAGACACAAAATACCGCCCAGATCTATTAAATCACGAGTATTATTGTGGCGTAGGGATACTCGTCAAGCACGCGTGCGGGAAAACAATTATCGCAGATAATGTTATACGAAATATGAATGGCGCCGGAATAATGGCATATGAAAACATGGCCTCATTAGAGGTGATAATAAGGAATAACATAATCGTCTCAGCGATGCATGGATCTTTCATTACATCTCTGCGTACACGCAATGGCACACCTGAAAGACGCTGGGCTGGATTTGGTATAGGTGCTCAGACTTCAATGGATTATCCACAACCTGGGTTCTATGTAGAGATAACTGATAATTTGATAAAGTACGACAAGCTAAATTACTGTGGGATTATGTTACAGGGTCCTGATGATTCCCCTGAAGGCTCGGGAAAGCTCAGCAAGGGAATCGTGAGGAACAACCGTGTACATCTTGAAAACGGCGCTATAGGCATATATTCTAGGAGCTGTGATGGGTTTGAGATAACCAATAACACTCTCACTGGAAAGGCATACTATGGTATAGGTATTTTACCCGAAGCTGATCTGAAACGAACTGAATTAGGGGCTCATGAGAATATCATAGAAGACAACGATATGGGGGGTTTCGAGATTAAGGACCCCGACGAATACAGTAAGAGCGTATTTGATGAGAGGATATGCACAGGTTCTAAGGGTGGCTTTATTACTGCCAATATCTGGCTGAATAACAACACAAAGGGCAACGTTGTTAAAGTCAGCAGTGGTGAAACGGTCGTCGACGAGGGCGAAGACAACACCATAATCTGCGAATAAATGACCTGATAAAATCCGGGTTCTAGCCTCATCTTTTCTTAACCCAAGCCCCTGAATCCCATTAGCTACTACATGAAATCGTATCCCATTCCAGTTGGCATCTAGTTGTACAGGCCGTGAAACTACCCGAAAAAGGAAAGGTCAGTCAATTTACTTTAATCGAACAGTATAACCCTGGATAGGTCATTGCCTTCGGGGAAATCCCTCATCCTGCTGACCCAGAGGCATCTGACAAGTTAAAAATAAATGTAATTTTCCTATTCACGTATATCGTTAAGCGCGTAATTAAATAACTACCATTAAGAGGAAAGACAGGAACAGGGGATTAATGTGACACAACTTGAGATATCCTTTGAGAAAGGCGGCGTTTTGACCGCCACCCTCCTCGAAGACAAGGCACCGGAGACCTGCAAAGCGATCGTGGAAGCCCTCCCGGTAACCTCGGAGGTCCTCCATGCGCAGTACGCAGGGAGCGAGGTGTACTTCGAGGACTTCCCGGCCCGCGACGACGTGCCATTCGAGAACACCACAAGCCGACTGGACGAGAACTACTATCTGACGAACAAACATCCTGGCGGGATACTGGCCTACTACCCGAACCCCGAGGTCAAGTCCTTCTGCATCGTCTACGGGGAGATCGTGCCCCGCAGGAAGGTGGACATAGAGATACCTCTGAACATATTCGCTGAGATAGATGACTGGGAGAGAGCGGTGGAGCTTGGCAACCGAGTTAGAAGAGAGGGAGTCGAGAAGGTCACCATCAGACTGAAGAGATAACCGTGAAGCACATGTCCCAGCATCGCGTAGCCAGAGAAGTGGAGGAGAACAGGGACAGGTATGTATCCATCATCAGGGAGCTAGTGACGACATCAAAAAACGGCGAAGAGGCACTGCAGGAGGTGATCGCCTCTAAATTCTCTACGTTGGGGTGCAAGGTGGAGACCCTCAAACTCCTGCCCATAGCGCTGAGCCCGGAGAAGGAGTTCGCCTCCGAGGAGGGCATCGAATCGACGGAGAGGATAAGCGTCGTCGGCAGTTATCCGGGATCGGGCGGCGGGCGGAGCCTGATGCTGTTCGCACACCCCGACAGCGAGGAGCTGAGGGATTTGGAGAATTGGAGGCATGACCCCTTCGCGGCCGAGGTCGAGGGTGGAAGGGTCTACGGTTGGGGCGTCGCCGACGACCTCCTGGGCGTCGCCACCATGATGGGGGCTCTGGACGCCCTTCGAGGCGCGGGGGCGGGTCTCAAGGGGGACCTTTATCTCTGCAGCACCGCCAGCAAGAGGAACGCCAGGGGGGTGACGGCCGTGCTAGACGAGGGATACGAGGCGGATGCTGCAATCTACCTGCACCCAGCCGAGTCGGGTGAGGGACTGAACGAGATAAAGGCGTTCGCCTCAGGCCTACTGAACTTCAGGGTGACGATCGAAGGGAAGCCGCCCGAGACCACGGAGCCTGGACATACGGTGTTTGCCCATCTAGGAGTGAACCCAGTAGAAAAGGCGCTCACCGTGATCCACGCCCTGAGGGAACTCGATACAAGAAGGGGGAGAGAGGTCTACGACGAGTCCCTTGACAGGGCCATAGGGAGATCTACGAACCTGCTCGTAAGCTACGTGAACTGCGGCGACTCGAGGTCGCTCAGCCGTATGCCCGGTGAGTGCGTGGTGGGGACCTCGATGTCCTTCCCTCCGGGGGAGGACATGAACGAGTTGAAGGAGGCCATCAGGACAACGGTCGGCGAAGTCGCAGAGAACGACGCGTGGCTGAGGGAGCACCCGCCGAGAGTAGAATGGGTCTTCGGCACTCAGGCGGTGGAGACTTCCGTTGGCCATCCCCTGTACGTGATCGCTAGCAAGGTGATTGAGGAAGTGACGGGGAAGGCACCCCACGTGAACCCCCTGCACACGGCCAGCGACATCAGAAACCCGATCCTCTTCAGCGGCATCCCAACAATAGGCATAGGATCACTCGCCGGGGATCTCGTACAGTCCGGTGGACACGACGAATGGATCGACGTAGAGGATTACCTGAACGCGATCAAGGTATGCGCCAACATAATCCGGGAATGGTGCGGCTGAAACTATAGTTATCAATTCCTTAAGCAGGAGTTAAAAAGTTGGTCAATGTACTGGCTGTAAACTATCCTCCAATTACTATGCCTTGTTTCATAGTTAAGTAAGGATTTTTTGGATGATCTTACTAAGCTATGAGCTTTATTAACTCAAGAATGGACATTCATTGAAGGGTCTGCAAGTTACTAGATGACTTTTTACGAGTCTTATACCACCTTATAATAGCTGGAGACACTCGGTGTGGAAGCCCGGTATACGCCGACTAACTGGGATCTCACGAGGCGCCTTTTAGGTTACATGAGGCCTTTCATGCACATTTTCGTCGGCATCGTGCTTACCGCGTTTGGTCGTCATGGTGTGTTCGCCCTCATATCCCCTCTCATCGTGATGTTGATAATCGATTACATCGTCGTCCCTATCCCCGGAGGAGCCCATTGGTTCATCGAGCTCTTGGGAACATGGACAGGGGTCCACGACCCCCTCGGTCTACTCATGATCCTCTGCTCCCTCATCGTGGTCTTGGCAGTCGTTCGGGGCGTGTTCCACGTGATCCACATCACCCTCCGAGCCACTCTATCCCAGAACATTCTCAGGGTGATGCGCCGGGACTTCTACTACGCCCTAATCCACAAGTCCTTCAGTTATCTCGACAAGGTGATGTCGGGCCAGATCATAAGCCGGATGACCAGCGACATGGGGGCTATCGACCTCTTTTACTCTGAGACAGTCCGCGAGATATTCCGGCACGGGATGCAGTTCCTATTCTCAATCTATATACTCTACCTCATCGATCCAGATTTGGCTCTGATCTGTAGCATACCCCTGCCGTTCGTTTTCCTATCAACCTGGCTCTACTCCAGCAGGATAAGCGGCTACCTCGCAGCCGCGAAGAACCAGTTCGGCGAGTTGAACAACGTTCTCGTCGAGGGGATCATCGGCCACAAGCTGGTCAAGACACATGGCCAGGAGGGGCAGTTCCTGAAGAGGTTCGAGGTAGAGAACCGGGGCTACGTGAACACGAGTCTGGACGCTTCGAAGATCCAGTCGATATATCGCCCGTCTTCAGCGACCATGGTGGCCGTGGGCATCGCCCTCGTGATCTTCTACGGCGGCCAACGGGTCATCTCCGGCCAGTTGACTATAGGGCAAATGATCCTGTTCGGAACTTACTTCGTTCAGCTAGTGGGCCCAATGAGGATGTTCGCCAGGCTGATCATGTTCTATCAAGACGCCATCGCCAGCGCCCGAAGGGTCTTCGAGGTCATAGACGTGGGCGCAGACGTGCCAGAAGCCCCAGACCCGGTCGAGCTGCCCCCCGTGAAGGGCGAGGTGGTCTTCGACGATGTGTCCTTTTCCTACGAGGGATCCGAGGAAGTCCTGCGGGATGTCTCGCTCCATGTGGAGCCGGGCGAGAAGGTCGCACTCATGGGTTTCGTGGGATCTGGGAAGACCACCCTCGCCGAGCTCGTCCCCCGTTTCTATGACGTGACCTCTGGGAGCGTCGTCATCGATGGCCATGATATTCGGGACGTGTCCCTCCGATCTCTACGGAGACAAGTCGGCATAGTTCTTCAGGATATATTCGTCTTCTCGGTTACGATAAGGGACAACATAGCGTTCGGGAAGCCGGGAGCGACAGATGAAGAGGTGATGGGCGTGGCGAGGGCCGCCCAGATCCACGACTTCATCGTCTCCCTTCCCGATGGCTACAAGACGGTTGTGGGCGAGAGGGGATTGACCCTGTCCGGAGGTCAGAGGCAGAGGGTCACGATCGCCAGGACCCTGCTCGTTGACCCCGGGATTCTCATCCTGGACGACTCGACCTCCAACGTCGATGCGGAGACGGAGGTCCTCATCCGGAAGGCTGTTGACGCCCTCCTGAAGGGGCGCACGGCCCTCATAATCACCCAGAGAGCCTCCACGTGCCAGGCTGCGGACAAGGTCGTGGTCATGGAGGGAGGTAGGATCGCAGCTGTTGGCACCCACGAGGAACTCATCCAGTCCAACTGGACCTATCAGCAGCTCATCGAGTCCCAGACCTTGGGGCTTCGGGGAGGTGATGGTTGATGGCGGAGTACGTGGACAGGTACGACGTGGGCTCCCTGGAGTCCACGGGGCGTGGGATGAGCGACTTCGAGCTCATGAAGAGGATAATCCTAGACTACATGCTCCGCCACAAGCTCCTCTTCGCCGCCGAGATCCTGCTCATATTTGCCAAGATGCTCACCGTCCTCGCTGGACCATACATATACAAGGTCACCCTTGACTTCTACATCCGCGGTACGCCAACCGAGGACGGAAAATGGCTGGCAGCCTTCATGAGGCTCCTGGCTCAGAACTTGAGCGGGGCTCTCGCGCCGGATACCATGTCGATTCTCCTCTCCGCCGCCCTGATCTACGTCCTGATCTCCCTCGCCCAGTGGGTCGTGACCTCCCTGCAGACCTACTACATCGATAAGCTTGGGCTCATCGTCATCGCGGATATCCGGGCTGATTTCTTTAGGCATCTAGGGGACCTCTCGCAGCGTTTCTTCGAGCATGGCAACACGGGGAGGCTCGTTTCGAGGGTCACCAATGACGCCGAGGCGCTCAAGAAGCTGATGTCCACCGGCGTGATAGGGCTGTTCGCCGACATGGTGATGGCCATCGCGATCCTCGTCGTCATGGCCTACCTGAACCTCAGGCTGACCTTCGTTGCCCTGCTGATAGCGCCGATCCTGGCATTCGTGAGCAGGGTCTTCCAGGGGTGGATCAAGGAAGCTTGGAGGACCGCGAGGAGGAACGTCGCGGGCCTAACCGGGAAGGTCCAGGACCTCATGTACGGGGCGAGGGTCACCAAGGCCCTAAACCAGGAGGAGCGATCTCTGAGGGATTTCGACGAGGTGAACGAGCAGAACATGCAGTCCCAGATCCGGGCTGAGACTGTCTCCGTGGCCTTCTCCGGGACCGTAACCGTCCTGAGCTCAATCATGACCGCGGCGATATGGTACCTCGGAGGCCAGCAGGCGATCATCGGGGTCAAGACCCTGGGTGAGCTGGTGGCCTTCTCAGAGTACGCGTCGAGTTTCTTCACCCCGATCCAGAGCCTAGCCATGTTCTACGGGGAGATACAGAGTGCCCTCGCCGGAGCCGAGCGCCTATTCACCGTGCTGGGCATCGAGCCGGAGGTCGTCGAGGCCCCAGACGCCGTCGAGCTGGTCGACGTAAAGGGGCACCTACAGTTCAACGATGTCACCTTCAGCTACGTCGAGGGCCAGCCAGTCCTAGTCGACGTATCGTTCGAGGCATATCCCGGCGAGCGCCTATCCATCTTCGGCCCGACAGGCGCCGGTAAGACCTCGATCATCAACCTGCTGGGTCGGTTCTACGACCCCGAGAAGGGCTCCGTGGAGATCGATGGCGTCGATCTCAGGAAGGTCAAGTTCAGATCGCTGAGGAGAATCGTCTCCATAGTCCTCCAGGAGCCCTACCTCTTCTCGGGCACCATCGCCTTCAACCTGAAATTCGGGCGACCGGAGGCCTCCAACGAGGAGATGATCAGGGTAGGGAAGCTCGTCGGCATGCACGACGCGATCATGAGGCTGAGAGACGGGTATGATACCGTGCTCCAGGAGGGTGGCACCAACCTCTCCTACGGCCAGCGCCAGCTAATCTGCTTGGGGAGGGCGATACTCCCTAACCCGAGGATACTGGTTTTCGACGAGGCCACGAGCAGCGTGGACCCCTACACCGAGGCGATGATCCAGAGAACCCTCGAGGAG
>Ga0209427_10001797_pt1 | contig 24968 bp, 19 predicted proteins | sample DeeMarSWOR136_30_FD_187465 | JGI IMG/M metagenome (GOLD analysis project Ga0209427, IMG submission 187465) | Marine sediment microbial communities from White Oak River estuary, North Carolina - WOR-1-36_30 (SPAdes) (version 2) | ecosystem: Environmental > Aquatic > Marine > Intertidal zone >...
CCCCGCCACAACCCCGGTGTTCTCCACTCATAGAAAGATTTCACAAGCTCTCGGCTCTTGGTCAAGAAAACAGCCAGTGGAGCAGAGCGATTATATAAGGATTCCTTCCTTCCAGCCTAACTTAATCAATTCAATCTTTTTCAGGTCGCTGGTGCCCAGTTTGTGCTTGGTGTCAGCGAAAAAGATATGATGAGCAGGAGGCTTTATCGGACGCTTTTGACCGAAGTAGGCAAGACGCTTGGCTTCGAAAAGGTGCAGGCCAACTGCATCCAATGCTACTGGATCGGTTCCCACTAAAATACCCTTATAGTCCCAGACGTAGGTCGAGTCGAAATGATGTGCACCTACGCCGTAAAAAAGCGGTGTGAGCAAAACCAAAACATTCAACCTGGTTTTGTCCTTGACCATGGGCAAGTTCCATAATGCTCCCAGGTCGGCACAGGAGTTGCCATGGTATTTCGGAGGCTGGGACACGAACATGATATAGTTTTTAATGCATCCTCCAACACCTGACCAGTGGTGAGTTCTGAAAGGACGGGCGTTAATCAAAGCGGTGGATTTGCGGAAAATCCGGCTACCGAGTACCCCCCGATCGTCAATGTCGATGTTTTTTTCAGCAACACCCGCATCCATAACCCGTTTTTTGATAGCCTGCTCCAGCTCTTTAGGGGTGGGAAGCGGATACCAAACATTGCTTTTGATTCCCACTACATCCTTGGGCTTTACCAGAAGCTTCCATGCTTCCACCGGCTCCTTCTTGTCAAAAAGAGTTGTGACCGCCTGGTCCAGCATCTTTTGAATCACCTTGGCGTTGACCCGTCCTTTGGCATCAATCACCTCCGGGTCTCGGACCAGAACAACTTTTGTCTTTTTGGGTAGTTCGACCTTTTTTCCCTCTTCCGGAAATAAACCCATGGCAACTGCCAGGGTAGTGTAAGTAGCAGTCCGAATGAAGTCTCGACGTGTAATGTTTTCTTCTGGGTTTCTCATCAATTTTTCATCTCGTTTGAGGCAGACTCTGAAAGTTTATTGCTAGCAGATTCTAACAAAGCCTGGGCAGAAGCTTCAGTGGGAGCGTCAAAAACCACCACCACGAACACCCCCTCCAACTTGGCTGCCACCCAATTATCGTTCTCAATCTGGGCAATGCCGGATTCCTTTGCTTCCGGAAGATAGGAACTCAGGAAACTATTAAGAGCTTCTTTCGCCTGCTTCTGGTTTTGGTAGCGAATACAAAGAAGATGGCTTTGGCCCGGCAGGTATCTGCCAAGCACCGCTTCTGTCTTTTGGTTAAGTTTCAGGATATTCCGACTTGCTACGAAGTAATGATAGTTTAAGGAAGTATGCAGATGAAAATAGCGGACGCTTCTTTCTAACAACCCCTCCGTTGGCAGATAGCCAAGCAGTTGTGGTTTTGTTCCTGTAACTTTGATGTTTTCAGCGATTTTTTGAGCAAGATCGAAAACAGTCTTTTTTGCTGCAGGGGTCTCGCGTTCTGAAAAGATGCACACGAAAAAGTTACCCTTCCAGAAGCACAAAACGCCTCCTCTGTATTCTGAGCCCTGCCCTATGCCTACTTCTTCGCCTTCACGCGCGTGACTGAACACTCCGAAGGCATCCTCTGGCGAGCCCATATCAAATATCTCAACCACGATGGTGGGCTCTCCAACTTTGGCTAAATGGAAGACCATCACGTTGCGGAAACCATATAATAAATATATCTCGCCAGCTCCATCGATGTAATCGAAAATGGTTTCCCTGTCATAAATTCCAACCTCGCTCTCCGCTTTCCAGCCGTAAATCTCATTGGGCACAAACTCGCGCATGTGCATGCTCTTCTCACCTTCGTTCATCGTGGAACACGTCGAAAAAGTGGCTATGCAGATTGTAATTACAAAAACGCTTGTTACCACATATCTCGATAGAAATTGATGTTTCATCGGACTCATCCTCTATACTGCAATCTATTTGCCCCACAGTCGCCTGCCTTTGAGAATTATCTACACGTATCTTTAATCTTATACTGGAATGGATAGCCTTAACATAAAGATCGCACCGCTAAAAGGTGGTTTTTGAAACATAAACTTCATCCTATTAATTTTATCTTATTTCCGCTTGGAAGTCAATATGTTTTTGCTTGGGTATGTTTAGTCTCTTTGCGAGTCCCGATGAAATCGGGACGTAGCACTCTCTTTCTCTTGGCATTGAGATTGCTTCGGGGCTACGCCCCTCGCAATGACAGATAATATCATTTGAGTAGTACCTGATATCTGTTAGTGTCCTTCTCTAACAGCAAGATTTCACAAGTCATCCGCTTTTGGCTGGGATGATCAACAGCAACTGAGAAACTCTGGCGTTAGCCTAAACCTGTTCCTCGAGAGTAAAGAAAAGTCCCCATGGCACCATTCCAGAGCATAACTCCTTTTTTCAATCTTTCCAAAAACGGATCCAACATTTTATCTCAGCCCCATTTCTTTCTTAACTTCCTTAACTGCAGATACCATAACTCTCAGCTTCGCCTCTGCCTCTTCTGGTGTTCTGGTCTTCAAGCCGCAATCTGGGTCAATATAAACTTTTTCCAGAGGAAAAATTTCCAATGCCTTTCTGATATTTTTTTTCACCTTTTCTTTTTTCTCAATTATATGCGAATGAACGTCGACAACCCCCACGGCAATCTCTTTGGTAAAGGGAGGGTTTTTGAAAATCTCCAAATTGGCAAAATCACTGTTCGCAAACTCCAAATCCAATTGGTTCACTGGCAAGTCCAAAATTTTAGGATAGATGGTGGTGAAATCCCCATAACAGATATGAGAAATGGTTTTTGCTTTCAGACCATCGGTAACGATCTTCATGGCTTCAATTGCCAAATCAAGTTCGTCTGGGCGGGTGGAGATGGCTGGCTCGTCTATCTGAATATATTTTGCTCCAGCTGCATCTAAATCCAAAGCCTCCTGATGAACCACCTCTGCTAGATTCAAAACCAAATCTCGCCGAGTTTGAAAATACTCATTGAAAGACCAGTCGCACATGGTATAAGGACCGGTGAGCATTCCTTTTACCGGTCTTTCGGTCAAACTCTGGGCGTATTGGAAAATCTCCAGGGCAATGGGAGAAGTCCTTTTAATCTTCCCTTTGGCAATAGGCTTTCTGTAATACCTGTTGCCATAGGATCGGACCAAGCCACTTATGCCAAAGCCTTCCAATCTCTCAGCAAAGTAAGTTACCATATCCCCCCGCTCCATCTCGCCATGTACCAGAATATCCAAACCTATTTCCTCTTGGAGACTGATGACATCTTGGGTAGCCTTCCTCTCCAGTTCTTTTAATTCCTCTTGGCTGATCTTTTTCCGGCCAAACAGATTCCTTGCCTTAACCAGATAATCTGGTTTAGGAAAGCTCCCTGCTGTGGTAGTAAATAACATCATGACTTCTCTGGTTTCTTAATCACTTTAACTGCTATTAAATTTTTTTACCGCCTGCACCATTCTTTTCAACTTCGCCAGTGCAGTCTCGTGAGGCAGAAACTCCAGTCCACAGGATGGGCTGATGTATACTTTTTCACTGGAGAACTTTTGAGTTACCCTCTCAAATAACTTCAAAAGCTCCTCTTCGTCCTCCAGGCTTGTATTTCTTGCATCCAGACAACCCAAAATAAGTTCCTTATTAAATGAGCTCTCCAATATCGAATTCAAATTCTCAGGCCTGCTCACCACATCGATTCCAATCCCGTCCACTTGAAAATCAAAAAGTTTGGGAATCAACTTCTTTATCCTTCCAAAATAAAGATACAAAAAGGCCTTAGCCTTTAAGCCATTAGTAATAATTTTTATGGCCCGATTTACTAAATCGATCTTCTCAGGTGAAAAACATAGCGAAGGCTCATCAATTTGAATACACTCTGCTCCCACCTCCTCCAGCTTTTTAGCCTCTTTTTTCAAGATTCCAGCTAGAACCAAGGTGAACTTATCTATGTCATTATAATATTCATCCTTTGAAAGTTTGGCAAAAGTAAAAGGACCGACCATAACCGCTTTGACTTTCTTTGTTGAATTCTGTTTTAAAAATTTAAATTCCTCCACAGTCGAATAATCTTTGAAGGCGAGCTTGGATTTAACTATGGGTCTTCGGTAATAGACATTGTTATCAAAAAACCGAATCAAACCGCCTATCTCCAGTCCATCGATATTTCTGGCAAATGGAGTCACCAGATCATCCCAGCGTATTTGCCCGTCAGTGATCAGATCCACACCTGCCTCTTCTTGTTCTTTCATCACTCTTCTGATGGTTTGCCCGTAAGCCTTCTCCAGTTCCTCCTCAGAAATCTTGTCCTGATCAAATTTGTTGAGCGCTGATCTCAGATTGGGCGCAGATTTGTCCTCAGTTATCTTTGGGTAATTTCCCACAACTGTCGTTTTCAGCATCTATCCTCGCATACTATCAAAAGTCTTTTCTTTTTAAGGAGGGAGAATATACTTGTTTACCAAAATTGTCAAATAAGTTCCTCTGTATTTTAAAAGAGTAAAGAAGAGAAGCGTCTCTTGCCTTCTATTTCTCTTTTTCATAAGTTTCTCAAACTGCTGATGAGAAAGAGGTGTTCCGTAGGCTGTGTATCCAACCACAGGATCGGGCGCATCTTTAATCGGAATCCATTCCCCATCTTTACCATTCAAAAAGAGAAGGTCGAATTTTTCACCCAGGTTAGGGCTCGCCTAATTCTTTCCTCTCAGGTGGTCGATCATCGGTTGAGTAACCAGCGGCACCACATCACGAATCATGTGGGGCATGAGGTTGTCCATGACCTTGGGCAAAAGCTCCGGCATTTGCTCGGCCATGTAGTCAGGCATTGGAATGCGTTCTTTGATTCGGTCCAGCATCACCGGCATCACCTTAGGCATCATCATCGGCAAAAGCCTGGGGAAGAGTATCGGGAACATCGGTTTCATTAGCTTAAGCGCACCTGGAACTTTGCCCAAAAGCCGCATCATTGTTCCCATGCCGAATGGCATGGCATCGATTAACTCCGGCCACATGGTCTTCATCAGGTCGGCGAAACCTTTCGGTGTCATCAAAGCGATCATCGCTTCAAAGACAGCCCACTGGGCTTGCACTTCGGGGTGCGGATCCGGGAATTCGTAGCCGAGAGCGGATGAGGCGAAGCGGGCTAAGTCCACCACTTCAACTGGGACTTTCTTCTTGTCAGCGGTAACTCGGAACTGAAACTCGCAACAGGGGCACAACGCCAGCACTTTCTCCGCGCCAGCCTCCAGCGCCTCTTCCAAACGGGTCTTGCCAATATCAGCAGCCACTGGCGGGTCCTTAATCAGGGTCAGCACTGAGCCGCAGCAGTGGGCATTCTCCCGGTTATGGCTCATCTCAACTAAATTGACCTTAGGAATAGCTTTGATCAGATCTCGTGGCGGCTCATACACTCCGGAAACGCGGCCAATATGACAAGGGTCATGCCAAGTAACGGTCACGGGTTGCATGGCGTTGGCGGGGAACTTAAACTCGCCAGTCTTGATCTTCTCTGACAAAATCTCGCTGTAGTGCTTGGCCGTTATCCCATACTCAATACCTAACTTCTCGGCCCACCTGGGGTAGACCTGACGCCACATCATGTCACATGCAGGGCAGGAGCTGATCACTGTATCGGCGCCTTTTTCCTGCACCGCTTGGATGTTCTTTTTCATGGTTTCGACGAATACATCCCACTTCCCAGCCACCAGCATCGGAGTAGCACAGCAGTTCTCCTTCTCGCCCAGGTAGCTGAAGTCCACTCCTGCAGCGTCAAGTAAACGTACGCTGGCCATAGCAATGTCTTTTTCCACGTAGCTTGCGGTGCAGCCAGCAAAGTAAACGTTCTTGGATTTGTGGCTCGGTCCGTGCTTAGCCAGCAAATCTTGGGGAAACCAAGCAGAGCGATCCTTTCGATAACCGGCCCAGATGTCACCTTCGGCTCGCAGCGCCGCTGCCATCATCTCGAACGGCGGGAAAGTCATCCTCTTATCTTGGTCAATAAGCTGTCCTCGCAGTTTCATCCACGACGGTTCGATAGGCAGGGCTGCGGAGCACCGCAGATTGCATAACTCACATGTAGTACAAACCAGGATCGTATCCACTATAAACTGGTTCCATTTCTCGCGCCCCTCCATATACTCGCGCAGCCAGTACCACTTGCCGCGTGGGCTCTGGCTCTCCCAACCTCGGCCGTAAAACTGGTCGCACTCGTCGATGCAATACCCGCACTGAGAACAACCATAGGCATACCAGGCCACATCGGCAGGAATGTCCTGCACCGGCTTGGTGGGATGTTCGCCCACCTGGGTGATAACATAGTTACCAAAGGGGCGAACTATAGGTTCAAAGGTGCGGGCCAAGCTGAGCACTCTACCGACCAGCCCCTTGCCAATAACCTTGCCGGGGTTCATGATCCCTTTAGGATCAATCTGCGTCTTGAAATTGCGCAGCATCTCCACCCTCTTTTTACCCAAGATGGCATCGACTTGATTTGAGAAGTAGAGACCTGTGGCATAAGGACGACCGCCATGCTTCTCGGCGATCTTCATCATGGTGAGCGCCAATCCAAAGACGAAGTTATAGCTGAACTTCCTCTCATCGCTGGGGATGAACCCCAGTATCACCACTTCCGACTCGCCCTCTGCACCCCGACGGATAACCACACCCTCCTTGACCAGTGGCTGGTCGATCTTTCCCTCGATTTCGGTCATGACATCGCCCAATTTGGATAGCGGGATAACGACTTCAGCCGGCACCAGCGATGGCCCAAGCCGTTTGACCACCATGAGCTTGAAGCGGTTCTCCCATTCGTGTTCGGCGATGCGCTCGCTGAGGATCTCCGCTTGGCATAACTTAAGAAGCTGATGCAGTTTGTCCATCACTAAGCCTCGGTCCTTCTTGCGGTAGGCTAAGGTTATGATATATGCTGCCGGTAACAATACGCGCTCCTCCACCGGGTGTCCGTAATGTTCCATCAAAGGCGCCCGATTCTTGAGCTCAGCCATCCTGGGATTGATGAATATCAGCGACCAGATAGGCAAATTTGCGACGATGATCGCCTCAATTAGATTTTGCAGGTCATGTGGATTCGGGCAGCCCAGGCAGACCACATCGAGCTCCTCAAGCGGCTGCACCTTTAAGGTAACCTCGGTGATAAGGCCTGTGATGCCTTCGGCGTCGGCGACGAGATCCAACTCGTGATTTGAGAACTCGCGTACCTCGCCCGAGGGCAGCACCACCCTAACGCTGATTACGTTGTCCCGATACCAGCCGGCTTCGTAAGAACCGATCCCTGCACCTCCTTGAGCCAGCCAGCCGCCTGCAGTAGACGAGGGGTAACTCGTGGGGTAGAGTCGTAAGGTCAAACCGTGCTTAGCCAGTTCCTTATCTAAGGACTCCCATACCACGCCCGCCCCAACGGTTACGGTTTGAGCCTCCGGATCGATATGGAGAATTCGTTTCATCCGATAAAAATCGATAACCAAACCTCGTTTGATTGGAATGACCCCGCCATAGCCGGAAGATGCCTTGGCCCGCGGCGTGAGAGGAATGTTGTTCTCCGCTGCCCAACGCACCAGCTTCACTACCTCTGCCTCTGTCTCTGGCTGCACCACCGCCTCTGGTATTGTATTTCCTATAATAGGTTTGAATAGACTCGGCATGGCAGCGATGTCGTGCCCGTAGAGTTTGCGTTCCGTCCGGTTAAAGGATACTCGGCCATTGCAGTTTGATATCTAATCTTCGTTTCATCTATTTTCCCTTCGAAAAGGTTATCAACAGGACTTCCAATATAAATCCATCGCCCCGCCTCACTCCACTATAAATCTAACCCAATCCACAATACTGACAGTTGAAGTCCTCTCTTGGCTTTGTTGGCTCGTATGCCATCTTATTCTCCTACGAAAGTCGAACAGTTTTCTTGGTTTTATTGGGAGGTTATTCTACTTGAATCTGGTTTAAGTTACATGGGTATTCAAAAGTGTGAAGTGTTTCAGAGTGACTTTACAAGTCGAACAGACTATTTTTCTCGCTTTTTAATGATTTATTCTCTAAGTAGACTGGCTTAAAAAGGTGAGATAAGGATCGCAAAAACGGAACCCATCCCTAAAACTCGATCCGTCCTTCAATGGCATTAGCTAACGTAACTTGATCGGCATATTCTAAATCTCCGCCAGCAGGAAGGCCTCGAGCTATTCGTGTAACTTTTATGCCCAGAGGTTTTATCAGTTCGGCAATGTAGATGGCAGTAGCTTCTCCCTCGGTGTTGGGATTGGTGGCCAAGATCACTTCTTTCACTTTCTTTCCCTTCAATCTGAAAAGAAGCTCTTTGATCTTAAGTTCATCAGGTCCTATCCCATCCAAGGGTGACAAGACCCCGCCCAAAACGTGAAACAGCCCCTTATATTGATTGGTCTTCTCCAAAGCTACCACGTCATTTGCCTCCTCCACCACACAGATTATGGATCGCTCTCTTTTTTCATCTTTGCAAATGTTGCAGGGATCTTCTTCAGTCATGTTAAAGCATATCGAGCAATAATGGACTTTCTCTTTCATATCCAGCAACGCTTGGGCTAAAGCCTCCGCCGCCTCTTTCTTATTTTTCAAGATATAAAAAGCCATCCTCTGGGCGGTCTTCTTCCCGATGCCCGGAAACTTGGAAAATTCTTCAATTAGTTTTTCAATTGTCTCTGTCATCTTCTGTGTATTGCTCTTTACTCTCTGTCATGAAATTTTGAATATATAACTCGATCGCGCCTACTATGTTTTCCGCACTCTTTAAATCTTTTTCTGCTTGTTCCCTTTGGATTGTTTTTAGATATTCATAATCTCCCACTTCTCTATTTCTCTTTAATCTCTTTATCTCTTTGCTGAATTCTTTTGGGAAAATTCCACTTTTTATGAATTGATTTGAGAAAGCGTTCATTACCGTTAAGTGTCTTGAGAACGACAACTCCTTGGTTAATAAAGCCGCTTGCAACATGTGAAAAACAGCATAATAAGATTTTGAGGAAACCGCCCCCACGTCCTCTTCGCGTAAGAGCACTCTTGCCGCTTCTAATGCTCTGTGGGCTTTATCGATCATCAAATTAAGTTGTTTATTTAGCTTTTCCCTTCTATTCATATACCAACCCCTCTTTGGTCGCATTCATGATAAAAGGCTCAAATTCTCTCTCCTCTAATTCCTCGGGGGTGAACAAAAAAGTGGAAAACAAAGCTTCATGGGAAAAAAGCATTTCATCTTCTATCTCGTCCACATATTTTTTGATTTCAGGAGTCACTTCTGCAAAAATCAGCAGAAGATCATAATCTGACTCCTCCGTGTGATCCCCTCTGGCCCGAGAGCCAAAAAGAATAATCTTCTTCAGATTTCCGGCAAAACGATTCCTCAGCTGATCTATAAAAAGTTTCAGTTTTTCGTCCTGGATTCTTCTCAACTTTGATCTCCAGAGAATTTAAGATCGAAAATGCACAAGCAAGTTTGAAAGATCAGTCACCTGTTTTGGGGGTAAGATCTTTGTCAGACCAACGTTTCAAACCTTATTTGACTTTTTGAAGAACATGCTTTAGAATGGCAGTCCCGGAATTTTCAAACCTCCGGTCAGTTTTGCCATATCCTCTGCCTGAAGCTCGGCGGCTTTCTCTCGGGCTTGATTAACTGCTGCTACTATTAAATCTTCCAACATCTCCACATCGTCCTTATTTACCACCTCCGGGTCGATCTTCACCTCCAAAATTTCTTGTTTCCCATTAGCCACCACCTTCACCATTCCTCCGCCGGCTGTCCCTTCCACGGTTTTGTTGGCCAATTCCTCCTGAATTTTCTCCATCTCCTGTTGAATTTTCTGCATCTGCTTCATTATATTCCCGAAACCTTTTGGCATTTTTTCTCCTTTGATTTGGTCTTTTAAATGAGCTCTCCCTCGAAGGTATCCATAATGGTTTTTATCAAGGGATCCTTTCTTGCAGCATCGCTCAAGTTGAGTTGATCTTTAAAGGTAGAATTATTATTAGCTCCCGAAGGAGTCATCTTTTCCCGGCTCAATTCAAATCTGAATTGGAAAGACTGAGCATAAATATCCCCCAACGCTTGCTGGATAAGATTTAGGTTCTCCCTTTTTTCCACCTGCTGTTTGTGGAAATTTCTTCCATTTTGAAATTCCATGGTAACAATACCATCCTCCAGAGAAATGATCTCCCCATCTTTTATCAAGCTCCACAGAGAAAGCTTTGTCCGTTTTATTCTTTCCAAAACTTCATCCCATCGATCCTTTAGGCTATGTAAGGAGATCTCCTCTTTTTCGGTCGGTCCTGTCTTTTCTTCACTGTTAGTTGAGTAGCAGACGAAATCTCCCTTTTCCAGTGGTATGGCAGAATGGTCCGCATTTTCTGAATTTACTGCGGAACTGCCTGAATTCAGCTCTCCTTCCTGACATGCTTTTAATTGATCCAGTTTGCTTATTACATCTTTAAGACTGACTGCCGATTCCATCTTCAAAAGCTTCATCAAAGCCAACTCCAAAAAGATCCGGGGATCTGTGACTCTTTTTAAAGTGAGATTCAAATCCGCTACGATCCTGATCATCCTCAGGATATCCGTCTCCGAAAAACTCTTTGCTTTTTCTTTATATTTGTTTACATACGTATCTGAAAGATCAAAGAGGATCTTCGAATCTTGCCCAACCTTTGAGACCAAAAGGTCTCTGAAATGTTGAAGCAGACTGTTGACCAATTCCGGCAGATCGATGCCGGAATCGATCAGCTGGTTTAAAATGGAAAGCCCCTTTTGGACATCCTTTTGCGAAATGGCATCAGTTATCTCAAAGAGTTTGTCTTGATCCACCAAGCCCAAAGTTTGAGTTACCAACTCCTTGGTCACCCTCATTTGTGAAGGAGAGCCGCCGTCTTCTCCTCCAAAGGCGATCACCTGATCCAAAAGGGATAAAATGTCCCTTAAGCTTCCATCGGCTCGTCGGGCTAAAATATAGGAAGCGTCTTGGTCTATTTCTAATTTCTCTTTCTGGGCTATGGTTTGAATGGTCCTGACCAAATCGGCTGTGGGAATTCTTCTGAAGTCAAACCTTTGGCATCTGGATAAAACCGTCTGTGGAACCTTGTGGGGCTCGGTGGTGGCAAAAATGAAAATGGCGTGGGCGGGCGGTTCCTCCAGGGTTTTCAGCAGAGCGTTGAAAGCCGAGTCTGACAGCATGTGCACCTCATCTATGATGTAGATCTTGTATTTTCCTTTGCTGGGAACGTACCTGATGTTTTCCCTTAGAGCCCTCACGTCATCCACGCTGTTGTTAGAAGCTCCATCAATCTCCACCACGTCCAGACTTCGACTCATAGCGATTTCGGTACAAGAATCGCACTCGCCACAAGGCTGGGGCGTGGGAACGTCTTTACAATTTAGGGCCTTAGCCAGAATCCTTGCCACTGTGGTCTTGCCGGTTCCTTTGGGTCCGGCAAAAAGATAGGCGTGGGATATGCGATTCGCCATGATGGCATTGACCAGGGTGACGGTGACGTGAGGTTGTCCCACCACCTCCTCAAACCTTTGAGGTCTATATTTTCTTGCCATGACCAGATAAGTCATTTTTTCCTTCCTTATAAGGGGTAAGCTATTATTCCATATGAATGGTTATCACGAATTAAAGCTCAAAAAAACCAAAAGGGGTTCTCATGTTCCTTTACAGATAAAAACCATGAACTGTGAACTATGAACGGTCAACCAATCTTGCCAAAGGCAGGATTTCCGTGCACCCACCCTCGATTCCTATTTTCCGAGAAATCTCAGGCAGCCAACTCCAACCAGGCTACCCTGCGGCACACTCAAGGATTCGCTTACCGTTGCTACCTTCCGGTCCTGGCGGGTTAGGCGAGCTTGGGTTGCGCAGGACCTGATCTTCAACATCGCACACCTGATCTCCCACCAGAAAATAAAAGAACCTCAAGTGGGAATTCAACCCCGGTATAGCGGATTCCGGGTTACAGGGCACCGCTAACTCCCCGTCTAGCACGGAAAAAAATTACTTTAGTAAATTTTTAGTCAATAGTTCATAGCAAAATTTTATCTATTTCACCGCGTTAATCAACGCACTTATGGATTTTGTTAATTTTTGGCAATCCTTATAAATATTCTTTCTCGCCTCTTCTGAACCGGGAAGTCAAAGCAAAAAGCTCCTCTTTGGGAATCCTTTAGTTACCTTGTAAATCTGTTTGAAAAGTCGAGAGCATCCTGATGGACTCTTAATTTCTCAAAAATAAATTCTTGTGAAGAAATCATAATGTTATGCCTTTTTCTATGAACCATGGACCAGAAATCCCGATCCTCATCGGGAATTCTGGAGCAGAGCGGACTCGAACCGCCGACCCCTACCTTGCGAAGGTAGTGCTCTCCCAGCTGAGCTACTGCCCCATAAATTCAGTTCATAGTTTTTGGTTTATCGTTAACAGTAAAAACCAAAAACAAAATTATTATACTGATTTTGCTAAAGAAAGCAAGAACTTTTTCCTTTTCTAAAAAACACCAGAAGCTATAATCCAATGATCTTTAGCATGTGTTACCGCTTCAATAATGAATGGGGGCGAAGCAACACCTGAGATACACAGATTCAATTTACACACGAATTCAAGCATTAGCAAAAAGCTCCCAAGGAGTTAAGGGCTAAGCAGAAGCTGGATACATTGACGGTTTGACACTCCAGCTTTTCGTCAAAACCCACCCTGTAAAAAGCTCGACAAAACGACTATTAATCAAGAAGAAAATTTTTTACATTGGGGGAAAGGGAGTTGGTTTATTATGCTACCTTGATCTTAAGAATTTGGACCAGATTATGATGCTGAGAGAGTGCAATCTCTCTCCCAGGATCGGTGACTTTTCAAAGCTCAATAAAATGAGTTCTCATCGACAAAGAACCATTTGACATTTGGCTGTTTATTTCTTTATTAATTTAGCAGCCTGCGTAACGCACTCTGGATTGTTGTGCCCCGACCCATTTATGACGTGGATATTAAACCATGCATTGTTGCAGGGTAGGGGCAACTCGCAACAACGCGATTCCAATTTCCACAGGAGGAAGATATGAACAAAGAAATGTTCTCAGCTTGCGCAAATTGCAAAATCGATAGGAGAGAAAAAGTCTGTCTGGTCGAGGGAGGGAAAGGTCCGAAGTTTTGTCCAACATTAAATAAGGAAGATGTTGTGACTGAGGCGATGAGTGAGTATGAGAAAGAGGAAATTGGCGAATTTGCCCGGCAGGCTTCCGTCCAAGAAGGCGAATGTTACGCCAATAGAGAAATCAAACCTTATACCAAATTCCCGGTCAAGCCCAGAGTTCAGGAAATATGCGAATTCGCAAAGAAAATGGGGTACAAAAAACTGGGCATTGCTTTTTGTATCGGACTTACCAATGAAGCGTCTATTTTAAACAAGATTTTGGTGAATCAAGGCTTTGAGGTGGTTTCAGTCATGTGCAAGGTGGGGCGAATGCCAAAGGAAAAAATTGGGGTAAAAGATAAAGAGAAAATAAACATAGGCGAATTTGAGCCAATGTGTAACTCCATTGCCCAAGCCAAGATTTTGAACCAGGAGAAAACTGAGTTCAACATAGTCTTGGGCTTATGTGTGGGGCATGATTCATTATTCTTTAAATATGCCCATGCTTACACCACGGTATTAGCAGCAAAAGATCGAGTTCTGGGGCATAATCCTCTGGCTGCCCTCTATACATCAGGAAGCTATTATAGCCGTATGATGAAACCAGGGTTTTAGGGGACAGGATTTTGAAGGGAGCCTAAACCTTCTATCTTACCAAGAAAGTGGCGGGAAGAATTGAGCTTCCCGTTCCATTATTTGGACTGCGAAACACCTGATCCCTCACCTTTTCTGATGAAGTTCTTTATCTTCCTTGCATGCTTTGGATAATGTTTTTCTAAGCATTCTGGACATAGGCTGTGACTGAAGTCTGCTTCTGTATGCTCAACCAGATATTCCTCAACTTGCTGCCAGTAATTTTCGTCCTTTCTGATCCTTTTGCAGAACATGCAGATGGGCAAGAGACCTTTCAGTTGCTTGACATGAGCTAACGCTTCCGAAAGCTCTTTGTTTTTTTGACGAAGCGATCTCTCAAGCTTAATGACCCGTTCACCTGCTCTCACCCGGGCTAGAAGCTCGGTCCTCTGAAACGGCTTAGTGATGTAATCATCTGCGCCGGCATCAAGTCCCTCAATAATATTTTCCTTCTGGGTCAATGCGGTTAGAAGAATTATATAAATGTAACTCGAAAGGTTGAGAGACCTCACCTGACGGCACAGCTCTACCCCATCTAACTCAGGCATCATCCAGTCGGTGATGAGCATATCCGGAACCTCTTTCTGGATTGAATCCAAAGCTTTCACTCCGTCCTCAACTGCGACCACGTCATGTCCGGACTTGGCCAGGGTTGTTTCAAGTAATCTTCTGGAAATTGGCTCATCCTCGGCAATCAATATTTTCATTTTTTATCTCGTGAATTCAGCATTGCAATCTTAGGCCTTGTGCACTGCATCTTGTCTGAATGTCTTATTGATGTATTCCTCTAAGCGATGAAATTCAGTTTCCAATTTAGTAATCATCTCCTTGGCACTAGCTGAATCACCTGCCCGTGCCGAAAGCTCCACTTGCAGCGCACTATCGGCAAGGGAACTTGCGGCGAGATTGCCAGCTCCACCTTTGACGCTGTGTGCTTCTCTTTCCACCACTTTAGCATCACCCTTCTGGACAGCCTCAGACAGTTTCTCCAGCTGTTTTGGCATGTAATTGAAAAACTCCTCCAGCATCTTTTTATAGAACTCTTTGTCACCGTCGAATCTATTAAGTGCAGTTTCAAAATCAATGGGGAGGTCTTTCTCTTTTTCTGGAGGTGAAGGGCGAAGCGCAGAAGATGAAAGGTCCTTCTCTTGACCTTGCGATTTAATCCACCTATTTATTGTGTCAAACAGCTCCTGAGGATCTATCGGTTTGGAAACATAATCATCCATACCCGCTTCCAAACACCGTTCCCGGTCCTTTTTCATGGCATGAGCGGTCATGGCAATAATGGGCGTATGTTTTCTGTCACCTTCCTTCTCACGTATTGCCTGGGCGGCCTCAAAACCATTCATTTCAGGCATCTGAACATCCATCAGTATAAGATCATAAGAAAAACGTTGAAGGGCCTCTATTGCCATCTGTCCATTTTCCACCACGTCAACGGAATAGCCCGCTCTCTTAAGGAGGGTGAGTGCTAATTTCTGATTGGTGGGATTATCCTCCGCTAAAAGTATGTGGACTGCTCTACGCTTCCGTTCCTCTATAGTATGACGGGTAACTATGTTTCCCATGTTTTCTTTTTCCCCTCTTTTTTGCCGGCTAACAACGGTGATAATAGTGTCAAATAACTGGGATTGCCTGATAGGTTTTAAGAGGTAACCTGCACAGCCTAAAGCCTCCAATCGTGCCGCATCTCCACGCATTCCGACGGAGGTGAGGATAATCACCAACACGTCTTTGATTTCGGGATCTCTCTTGATTGCGCGTAAGGTACCCTCACCATTCATCTCCGGCATATGCATATCCAGCAGCACTAAATCGAAAAGCTTCTCCTTATGAGCCGCTCGCTTCAATGCCTGTAGTGCTTCGCTGCCACTTGCCACAGCTTCAGCAGAGCAGCCAAAGGACTGAAGCATATTGACTAAAATGGTTCGGCTGGTCTTGTTGTCGTCCACCACCAGCATCTGCATGCCGCGTATATCAGGAGGAGCTAAGGGCGAGACGATTTCCAATTCTTTTTGCTTCTCAAAAGTAACCCTAAACCAGAAACGGCTACCTTTCTCCGGTTCACTTTCCACGCCGATTTCGCCACCCAAGAGTTCGATCAAACGCTTGGAGATGGATAACCCTAAGCCAGTCCCTCCATATTTACGATTGGTGGAACCATCAGCCTGGGTGAAGCTTTCAAATATCTTAGTCTGCTTATCTTTGGGGATGCCCACTCCGGTGTCTCTCACCGAAAAAAGAAGAGCTGCCCGATCTTCGGTCTCCTCCTCCAGCTCCACCCGAACTACCACCTCCCCTTTTTCAGTAAATTTTATGGCATTTCCTATCAGATTCACCAAAACCTGTCTTAGTCGGCCCGGATCACCACGTAGAAGAGAAGGGACCTGGTGGTGGATCATACAGACCAGTTCCAGTCCCTTGCCGGAAGCCTTAGGGGCTAAGACACCAACTACACCCTCCACAGTAATACGTAAATCAAAGTCAATGATCTCGAGCTCAATTCGATCCGCCTCTATTTTTGAAAGATCCAGAATATCATCTAAGAGTTCCAGAAGTGCATGGGAACTCTCCTTAACCGTATTCAAGTAGTCTCGCTGTTCATCGGTCAGGTCCGTATCCAAAGTTATGTCGGTCATGCCGATGATGGCATTCATGGGAGTGCGGATCTCGTGGCTCATGTTTGCCAAGAATTCGCTTTTAAGCCGGTTGGCCTCTTCAGCCTCATCCTTAGCTTTCCTGAGCTCCTCTTCATCTTTCTTGCGTTGGGTAATGTCTGTTACAACCATTCCCAGACCCTGACCTACTCTGAAAGCCCTCACGGATAAATGTTCCTTTCCAAATTTAGGATGGGGAACAAAGTGATCGATGAAGAACGGCCTTCCGGTCTTCAGAACCTTCAGATACTCGTCGTACCTGCCCGTTTCCCTAATGTCAGGAACGATTTCTGAAATGTTTTTACCTATTATATCCTCTTTCCTTGTCCCTGTTGGATGAAACCTCAATGCTGCATCATTCATGTCAACGAAGCTTAGCTCTGAATCGAAAAGCACAAAGCTATCGGGCGCAGAATCCATGAAGGCCCTGAGTCTGTCTTTTGCCTCCCACAACGCTTTCTCTGTCTGTTTAAGCTCGGTGACGATGCCCCGGGCATAGATACTGAACATGATGAGAATGCAGAGTGCCAAAGAACGCATCCAAATTGCCTGCGGATCCAAGGTAAATATGTTTTCGATAAGACTACCCTCATGAAATATAAGAGATTGAATGGTGGATTCAAGAATCCAAAAAAGTGCCCCCAGTCCAATTCCGACCAATATCATTCTCTTCGCAATGCGTTTACGAGCTGCGCTTTTATTTTCCATCTTGCTCCTTCCCAGGCTTGTCTTTGGACTTATGATCCTCTCGCTCTCACGGTATTTTATGCTCAGATACTTGGCAAGCTATTTCGAGTTAGGATGTTGTCCTCAGACAAAAAGGCTTCACCCCAAATAATGTTTATTGAGGACATTGATAACCCTTCATAAAACCTAAATCGGCTTTGAATTCTTGGGCTTTAGATATAACTTAGGGTCTTCCGAAATGTAGATGTACAGAGTGAGGCGTAAACGCAAGAACTATCGTCTTCTTATCCTCAATTAAGGGAATCTTTTTCTAACGCACTTTCCCTTTCTATTGCGGTATCCGAGGCTTCTGGTGGGGTATGTTTCGGGATAGTGAATGAGAAGGTGCTGCCCTTTCCCGGCGCGCTTTGAACCGAGATGTCTCCTCCGTGGAGTCTGATCAACTCCCTACAAATATATAAGCCAAGACCCATACCCCGGTGGGTCATCCAATCGCTGCTGGTAACCTGATAGAGGCGATCAAAGATGTAGGGGAGTTTATCCGGCTCGATGCCCCGTCCGGTGTCCCGGACCGACACCAAAACGAATTCTGGAGAAATCGGGTTGTCGCCGACTCGGACCATGATCTCACCCCCCTCAGGGGTAAACTTCAACGCATTGCTCAGCATATTCGAAAGAACCTGTGCGATCCTGTTTTCGTCAATACCGACCTCCGGGAGGTCTGGTTGAATGATGTGCTTCAAACGAATCCTTTTCTTCTGTGCGGCCGGAGACGTTGATGCCACAACCCGATGCACCAATTTGTCGATGGAAACCGGGCATGGATTTATGGCAAGTTTCCCGGTAAACAAAGCGGTGACTTCCACCAGATCGTTGATGCAGAGACAGATCTGGTCGCATCCCTCCTTAGCGATTTTCAGATACTTGCGCTGAGTGTCGGTGAGATGACCAGCGGACTCTGCCAGCAGCATCGACAGGTATCCCCGAACCGACGTCACAGGATCCGCCAGCTTGCTGGAGAGCCTGTGGTAGAAACTTCGAATCTCCTGATTCTTGCGCAAGAGGTCCTGGTTGATCTCTTCCAACCTCTGGCGATGTTCCTCCAGTGCCTCCTGCAATTTATGCTTTGCCATGACGTTGGAAATGACACGCTTGAGGCTGTTACATGACAACCGATTCTTTGGCAGATAGTCTGCCGCCCCGAACCGCATGAGCTCGGCAGCGAGTTCCTCGTCTCCGTGCCCGGTCAGGATCACCACCGGACACTTACAGCCATAACGCTGGATGGTTTTGAGCACCTCCAGACCTGTTGTAGCTCCCAAAAGATAATCGAGAAGGATAATGTCCTGGGCATGCCGGGAAAGTTGAGCCAATGCGTTGGCTGGTTCGGTGAAAGCAAAAAACTTAACCTCCCAACCGGGAATATCTTCAAGACAACGGCGCAGAAGATGAATGTCCCCAGGGTCGTCCTCGATTGCGACAACTGTAATTTTTTTGTGTGCCATAGTTCACTCTCCTCGCGGCGGCAGCACCACGATCTGAAACCAATAATCCTTCAAAACTTTAATAGCGTTTATAAATTGATCCATGTCCACGGGTTTGACGATGTAAGAATTCGCTCCCAGGTCGTAGGTACGGATAATGTCACTCTCCTGCCTCGATGTGGTCAGTGCCACCACCGGGATCCGGCGCAGGGTAGGGTCGGCCCGCATCTGCTTCAGCAACTGCTTGCCATCCATCTTGGGCATATTGAGATCCAACAACATCAGGTCTGGCTTGGGGGATGAGGCCGGGTTTTCGTATCTGCCACGACGAAACAGATAATCCAGAGCCTCCTCACCGTCTTCAACGATGTAGAGCTCGTTCCGGATCCTGCTCTGTTCCAGAGCCCGCCGGGTCAACTCCTGATCACCGGGATCATCTTCGGCGAGGAGGATGACCGCAGGCTTTCCATTGAATTGTCCCATGAGCTTACCTCCTTTTTCCTCGGTGTTTTTTCACCGATCGTGAATTTGAAGTGCGCACCTTTTCCCGGTTTCGATTCAACCCAAATCGTACCACCGTGCCGTTCAACCGTTCTGGCGCAGATTGCCAGGCCAATTCCCGTGCCCTCGTACTCTCCACGCCCGTGCAGGCGCTTGAAAGGAACGAAGATTTGTTCGGCGTATCTCGGCTCAACACCGATGCCGTTGTCTCTTACACCGAGAATCAGTTGCCTGTCGATCCGCTCAGCGGTAAAGCGAATCACTGGTCGATTCTCTCCTGTGAACTTTAAAGCGTTTGAGAGCAGATTCTGATAGAGCTGGGTCAGCATGGTCCGGTCTCCCCAGACCTGAGGCAAGTCGTCGATAATGATTTCGGCCCGGCTTTCCTTTATCCGCATTGCCAACATCTCTATGGCTTGGTCAACACAGTGGTTGAGGGAAACCATCTCCCATTTCATGGCTACCCTTCCCGAGCGGGAAAGCGCCAAAAGGTCTTGCACAAGTTTCTGCATGCGTCTTGCCGCGTCAACGATAAAACCAAGATCCTTCTCGGCTCGCTCCGGCACTCTGTTCCCCAGATCTTGTCGAAGCATGCCGCTGAAGGCAGTCACTTTGCGCAGCGGTTCCTGCAGGTCGTGGCTGGCAACGTAAGTAAACTGATCGAGCTCCGTGTTCTTGCGTTCAAGCTCTTCATTGGCTTGTTCCAACTGTTTGGTTCGTTGTGCCAGCGTGGCCTCAGCCCGCTTGCGTTCGGTGATAATGCCTTGAGCATAGAAACTGAACATGATGAGAATGCAGAGGACCAAAGAGCGCATCCAAATTTTATGTGAATCTAAGGTGAATATCTCCTCGATAAAATTGCCTTGTTGGAATATAACAATGTCTATCGTGGATCCAAGAATCCAGTAGAGTACCCCCAGCCCAATTGCGACTAATATCATCCTCTTCCCGATAACTCCATGATTTTTTGTCCTATCTTTCATGCATCATCTCCTCTATTGACTGTATCCGCATCCGTAATCGTCTTATTCGGTGAATCACAGGTATGCTCCTGTTCCGTCGCTATCTGGTATGTCTTCGCATTGCCATTATTGTACACAGGAAAAACTGAGTTTCCGATAGATTCATAAAGGCCTTGAATCTATTTATTAAGTTAAATCGGCTCGAGATCCTGGTACTTTACATATAATGTCGGATTTCCCAAATGTTATCTTGAAAAGTAGGGCCAAAAAGATTATTTTGTTTTACCTTTGCTTCGGCGTTTTGGGGTGAGCCTGCCCCGAAACATTTGTGGAAGCACGCCGCACTATGAATTGTTGTGAGCAAGAGGGTTCAGAAGCGTTTTTATGAGCGTTGCGACCGTAGGAAGAGATTGGTGATACAGCAGGACTTGAAACAACACAAGGGACTTGACCTTACCCAAGGTCCCATCACCCAAGCCATTTTTCGACTGGCCTGGCCGGTGATCATCTCAATGTTTGCGGAAACCGCCCGTGGCATAGCTAATATGTTCTGGGTTGGTAAATTGGGGGCGGTCAATCTGGCTGCAGTGGTCTCAGCCACCTTTCTGATCTGGTTCATCTACGTCCTAAGCGAGGTCATCTCTGTGGGGACTGTAGCTCTGGTGGCCCGATCTGTGGGAGCAAAAGACGAAATCAAAGCCGCCTACGTAGCCCGGCAATCATACCTCTTTGCCCTTGTCTCCTCCCTAATCCTGGCCATCTTCATGATCCTGGTGGGGGGAAAATATGCCTTCAATCTGATGGGAACCGAGCCGGAGGTCACTCATTTGGGAGTCGATTTCGTGCGCATCGTCTTCGCCGGCACTACCTTCATCTTCTTCATCGAAACATTTGGAGCCTGCTTTCGAGCATCCGGAGACACAAAAACCCCCATGAAGGTGCTTTTGACCAGCTTAAGCTTAAACATTGGCTTGGATCCCTTGTTGATTTTTGGAATCGGACCCTTCCCTCGCATGGAAACAAACGGGGCGGCATTAGCCACCTTTCTTTCACAGGGAACCGCAGCAGCGATTTATCTATTTCTCATAATGAGAGGTAAACTGAGATTTAGGTTTTCTCTCTTGCCAAAATTCAATTTGGACTTCTCTGTGGTCCAAAGAATCTTAAGGATAGGACTTCCCCTCTCCGCATCTGGAATACTTTTCATCGTGGTCTACATTCTTCTGAACAAGGTCACCGCCACTTTTGGGACCGAGGCCATAGCCGCTTTGGGCATTGGCAATCGCATGGAGTCCCTCTCCTTTCTTACCTGTTTCGGCTTCTCTCAGGCTGCGGCAGCTTTGGTGGGACAGAATCTGGGGGCCAGAAAGCCAGAGAGAGCGGAAAAATGTGCCTGGAGAACAGTCAATATCGTGGTTTGGATCACTGGATTCATTTCCATCATGTTCTTTCTTTTTCCCCGCTCGATTTCTTCCTTTTTCATATCCGATCCAAAAGTGATAGAAATCGCCATTGATTATCTAAGAATTTTGGCCCTGTCTCAAGTCTTTATGGCTTTGGAGATCATAGTGGAGGGTTCCTTTTCCGGCGCCGGAAACACCATCCCACCCATGACCGTCTCCATCCCTGGGTCAGTTCTCAGAATTCCTCTGGCTTATCTCATCGCCATCTCTTGGGGAGTGGGAGTAAACGGTGTCTGGTGGGCAATCACTCTAACTTCCATCGCCAAGGGTGCCACGTTAGCTTTTTGGTTTAAGCAAGGAAGATGGAAGACCAAAAAGGTCTGAGTTTGTCTCGTCGGGGAGAGGCCACGACGCTATCGTTTCAGTTAATAATGCAGCATCGCACCTTATGTGCGACATTCCTTCTCATCCCAAAATAGGAAAATGTTGCAGGGTAAGGGTACCCCTAAACAAAGAGGGAATCTTCACATCTCGAATACTTCTTCACGGTATTTGGAGGGGAGTCCTCCTTTTTGTAAACTTGCAAGATGTATGAACATCTTTGCATACTTTCCTTTAAAAAGATAAATAAGTCAAGGCAAAAATCCTTCCTGCCAAGGTCCAAGCATTAACCACCTGTCAGATTATCCCATATTTTGTAATAAGTTAAACTGCCCAAAGATGTCGAGATAAAAAAGATCGAAGTCCACCCTGATGGCATGTAATTTGCTCAAAACTTCAAGTGAATAATGCTTTTAACCAAAAGATCGATAAAAAGCGGTGAGAGTAAAAAGTGATGCTAAAGAATTTATTTGAGCTCAAATTCGTTCATTTGGAAGATCTGCTATTTCACGAAACTTGTGATTTTAAAAGAACCCAGAAATTAGCTGAAGAGATCAAAAGGGATGGGCATTTAAAAAACCCCGTGATAGTGGGTTCCATAAAAGATGGAGACGGTGAAAAATCAAATGATGAGAAAGCTGAAAAGTTGTTAGTTTTAGACGGGGTCAACCGCGTCTCAGCTCTTAAACTTCTGAATATTCGTGATGTACTTATTCAGATAGTCGATTATGAAGATAAGAAAGTAAGACTCTCTTTCTGGAATCATCTCATCTTTGATGCTCAAAAAGAAGAAATCATCAAAAAGATTAAAGATCTAAATTTGGAAGTATCGTTTTGTCCTTTTAATTGGAGAAAAGAAGCTTTAGGACGCCCAAAAACTATCTCCTATTTTGTTTTTAGAGATATGAATGGATTTGTGGTCAATGATGGAAATTTTGCTCCCGAAGATAGGGTAAAGAAACTTTATCGATTGATTGCTACTTACAACGGCAGATCGGAGATTTGCTATTTGGATTCCGAGAACCATCTGTTTTCGGTATTTGAGCACCTAAAGAACAGTTCCGCCATCAATCTGATTTCTGGATTTACCAAGAAGGACATTCTGGATTTGGTTAAAAAAGGTATCCTTCTTCCCTTTGGCGTAACCAGATTCATCGTTCCCCAAAGGGTCTTGGGCTTAGAGGTCTCTTGCTCGGTGCTATCTGCCCATGCCCCCCTTTCCGAAAAAAATCTGTTTTTAAATGAGCTTTTGGCTTACCGAATAAAAACCAAAAAGGCCAAGTTTTATCAGGAATCGGTGACTTTATTCAACGAATAATCTACCGCCTCTTTTGCTCCTCCCCCAAATACCCTATTCCGTTATAAGGGATGGGGTATTTTTTTTCAAAAAATGTTGACAGTTCCTCTGGCAATTATTATATTAAGTTTGGTATCCATCGAAAAGCAACTCTCGGGAGAATTTTTTGAAATTTTGGCTCCTCAAGAAACTAAAATTTAATTCTTCTTAAACAAGGATTTTTGCAAAGAATGAAATCAAATCTTTTTCTACAAAACGAAAAGCTAAAGCATTTAAGAAGGAGATTAGTGAAATGACGAAAATCCTTAAAGCAAGCACCGAGGTTATAGTCCTAATGATCCTCTGTGTCTTTATGTCTCTTGCTTTTTCTGATGCTTTTGCCAGATCAAAAGAGGCAGGGGAAAAGATAAGAAAGGTTGAATCAATTGACCATATGCCAGTTTATCCTTGCGTCCAGGCCAGAGTCCAAAGGGTATCCGACATAAATGCCTGTATGACCAACTGGGGATTTTTTGGAAGCGGTCCAGGGCATCCCTTGTATGATTTAAGAGAATCTCTGGGGGGGTGTTTCAATCCTAATCCTGATGAGGAGGTTTTCGCTCCTTCCTTTGAGTTTCCCGCAGGATCAGGACTGGAACATCTGTTTTGGGGAGGGATATGGATTGGAGCAATAGTAAATGACACCATTTATACTTCTTTGGGATGCGATGGCTGGCAATGGATTCATGAGCTCTTTCCGGATGGACCTTGTCCCTCGGGAGCAATTGTGGAACTGAGCACAATTCCGGACACCTCATGTTATTCCCCTGATGCTATATCTCAGCAAGATATAATTGCAGTTTATACTGATACTTCAGTGGATATACCATTATCTCCTCAACACGAGGACCCGTTTGATGATCGTCCGCATTATCCTTTGAATATAAGAATCACGCAGAAAAGCCACTCCTGGAATATCCCGGGATTTGATAAGTTCATCATTGCCGAGTATATGGTTGAGAACATAGGTGATTATCTTCTTTCTCAGATATATATAGGATTTTACATGGACGCAGATATTATGCACATTGATGAGGCTCCTTATGGTGAGTATGGTCCCCACGATGACATAACTGGCTTTCTGAAGGAGTATGAAGTTCTTCCAGGGGATGTTCAAGAAATCAACATCGCCTGGATAGCTGATAACGACGGACATGGGGACCAAGATGGAGGAGAGAATGCCAACAAGTACAAATTTATCTAGCAGAGTACCAATGAGCCAATACAACAAAAAAGAAAAAAGCATGGCGCAAAACGTGGCCGCACATGTCGCCTTAATGATGCCAAACCTCCGCAGGAAGTTACGCAGTATAATCTCTCGCTTTATCCGCCTTGCAGCTCTATCACGCATTATCTCTCCAATTCAGTATCATCTGCGATACAGTGCAGCAACGACACCATCATTACATGTTACAATATATGCAATAAATATGCCATTTTTTTCTCAGACTGCCGGGGAACTTGTCCATCCCAAAGAATGTTCACTACAGAACAGGAGATGTCCATAAACGGACGCAATGACACGATCGCCGCTCTAAAAAAATTGCAGGGGCGGCGCAACTCTCTTCCTTCCTGCGACGTATAAATGATAGCCTGAATTATTCATAAAAGATGTCGACACCGCAATCTAAGATAATTGATTCAAGCATGTTATGCTAAATTTCGACAAAATCCGGAATAGAACTTTTGTGTTTATTTTCATTTTATTTTATGTCGACATCTTTTACCATAAAGGCGAGCCAATCTT